>ENA-OPAO01001445-OPAO01001445.1-human-gut-metagenome-genome-assembly--contig:-NODE-1445-length-16345-cov-3.106262_pt1 | contig 16345 bp, 10 predicted proteins | sample MGYA00241054_ERZ501424 | MGnify/ENA primary metagenome ERZ501424 (study PRJEB25962, sample SAMEA2042623) | human gut metagenome | biome: human gut; feature: human-associated habitat; material: faeces...
CCGGCGAGCCGTATTACAGGCACATATTTCTCAACCTGCGCTGGCTTGGCGAACCAAACTTCGTGAGTGCTTGCACACTCCAACCAACGGTCTGTGGTTTACAAGTCATATAGAATACGGCCGCGAGCGGACACCTTCAACCCGGGCGTGTCGCGACCGTCCGCCCAGCACGAGCGCCACTCCGGTAATGCCCGCCGACAGCATGGCTATGATGGCCACGACGGCATCGGAGCCGCGCAGGGCATCCCGTTTCCCGTTGCCATCGGACGAATCGCCGGCGTTCCCGGCGGCGGTACCCTGCGAGGTAAGGCCGAATTCCACGCCGGCTCTTTTCGTGGCGCCGTTCTCCGTCTCGTTTGCGATGACCCGCTCCCTTCCGGTGGAGCCGATGATCTGCGCCGACCGGTGCATGACGCCTGCGATCTGCTCGGCGAGGAACCGGTACCCGTCGTCGTTGAAGTGAACGCCGTCGGCGTCATACAGCTGCCGCCGGTTCGCGGTCGCCGCGTACAGGTCGATGGTGTTCCAACGCTCGTCACGGATCAGCGACTCCTGTACGGGATGTAACCTGTTCACGGAGTTGACGGAGACATATTTGGTACCGGGGGCGACCCGGTATGAGTGCGGTGAACTCGCGAAATACACGACCGGTCGGCTGGCGAGATCCCGGTACACCCTCACCAGCTCCTTCGCCTCGGTCCTGTACAGTGTCTCGTTCCAGTAGGCGTCCTTGGAATCGTTGGTGCCGAGCATGATGATGACGATATCGGGGGCGAACTCCTTGCTCTGCCGGAATTCGGCCGAATCCCAATATGACCAGCCCGTGCCCCGCAGCAGCGTGTCACCAGCGGCGCCGAAATTGCGCACGTCATAGCTGCTGCCGAGGATGCGGCCGAGCCACGCCGGATATGCGGTGTCGCCTTTCTTGCCGCCACTGGATTTGGAGCCGTCCGTAAGGCTGTCGCCCACGCATGCGATCTTGATGGGCGCGGCTGCGTGCGCTTCTCCCTCGCACGGCACCATAACCGCCAATAAGGTCAACGTCAGCACGGCGAGCGCCGCGGCGAGCAGACGGAACGGCGAATTGCGATGAATCACACGGTTCCTCATGTCGCAGACCTCGCTATCCCTTCACGGCGCCAAGCATTATCAACGCCACGCTGCCAATACCATAAGTTTCTCACGGCAATCGTGGCCATAAGTGAGGATTTGCCAGCGAAGACCTATGCGGCTCGCGTCGGTCCGGAATGTTGACTAAACAGGCGGCATTCCATCGCGACACGCCCGGAGTGCTCAGCAAGATCGGCATGCCGAATTTCATGAAACGCCGCCATGGAGCCGATTCCCGCAAACGCACGCGACGATTGTGCTACGCACTCCGGGCGTGTTGTGGTCGGAGGCTGCAAATAATCGGCCCGCCGGACGAAAATTCTCCGTCCGACGGGCCGACCGCCCCATGTCGTCTCAGCGCTTGGCCAGTGCGAGCGCCGCACCGGCCATGAGCGTCAGGGCCGCGACGGCGATCGGAACGATGCCGGCACCGGTGGCGCTCAGCCCGCCCTTCTCGCCGGTATCGGGCTTGGTCTCGTCGCCCTTGCCCGGCTTGCCGGGATCGGGCTTGCCGCCGTCGTCAGGCTTGCCGTCACCCGCGCCGGGCTTGCCACCATCACCCGGTCCGGGCTTGTCACCGTCATCCTTGGCCTTCAGCCCGTCGATGGCCGCATCGATGGCGGCGGCGAGCGCGTCAACCTGCGCCTGTTGCAGGGAATCGTCGGCGTCTCCGGCCTTCGCGGCCTTCACTGCGGCATCCATCTTCGCCCACGAGTCAGCCGTGTAGTCGGCCGCATTCAGCGCCTCTGCCCGCTTGATTGCCGCCTTCAGTCCGCTGCGGTCGATGAGACCGTTCGCGTATTCGACCTCGCCGAGCTTGAACTTCGCCTGCTTGATATAGCAGCGGTCGGTGGTGACGCCGCCGGGCCAGTTCTGCGAGAATTCCTTGTCCCAGTGACCGTACGTGTCCATGATGAACGTACCGTCGTCGAGCACCGCTACGCCCGCGTAGCCGGTGTCGCCCGACTTCGCGTTGTTCGCCCAGTCCTCGGCCAGCAGGATGCGGTATTCGCCGTCCTCCTGGTTAATGAGCTGGTCGTAGGTGCCGACCCAGGCCACCCAGTCGCCGGCGTTCCAGTCGTTGCCGCCGTCGAACCGGTTGTTGCCGTTGAGATCGTAGTTGATCTCGCGGAACGTGACCAGCAGACGGCCGGAAATCGGATCGTAGGCAATCTTGTGCCGTTCGCCCGCCAGCGAGCCGGGCAGATCCATCGGCTTGCTCCACGTCTCGCCCTCATCATCGGAGTAGATCAGTGTCGCCGGGTTGTTGTGCGACTGGCTGCGCGCCAGACCGATGATCCGCTTGCCGTCGGGAGAACGGAACATGCCGATCTCGCACATCTGGTATGCGCTTTCGATGCTGCGCCATTGCGCAAGATACGGCTCCGATTCGCTCCACTGCTCGTCGCCGTTCTCGTCGAAAGTGAGGTACGTCCTGAAATTGACGTACGCGTAGTTGTGGTAGACGCCCATCCATTTCTGGATGTCGTTGCCGTCGGAGTCCTTGAGCTGCACGAGGCTCGCCATGGCGACGATGGCGTCGTTGTTGGCGTTGTCGTACGTGCGGTTGGACTGCCAGTGCCGGTATTCGGTCCAGGTCTCACCGTTGTCGTCGGAATACGATGTGTTCCATCCGTACCTGTTGCCGGCGGAGTCGGTGCCCCAGCCCGGGCAGGCGGTGATCATCATGATGCGTTCGGTGCCGTCGGCCAGGTTGAGCACGTACAGGGTCGGCGTCTCCTGCGAACCGGCCCACGACGCGGGGATGTCGGTCTTGCGCGTCCAGGTGGCGCCGTCGTCGTCGCTGATCTTCATGATCAACGGTCCCTTGCCGTGCCCTTGCGGGAACGAGGTGATCAGACGGCCGCTCTTCGTGCGGATCATGTCGGGCTGGCCGAAGTACTGGTTGGACGTGTCGAGTGACTTGTGCACGTCCGTGACCTTCGTCTGGTCGAGCTTGTACTGCGGCAGCGTGTTCTTGATGGTGAGTTCGCGGCTCACGTTGACGGTCACCATGTCGGTGAATCCACCTCCCCGGACGGTAATGACCGCCGTTCCGCGGGACACTCCGGTAACGGTGCCGGAGGCGTCGACCTTGGCGATGGTCGGGTCGCTCGACTCGAACGTGACTGTACCATCGCCGTCGCCGCCCTGCAGGTTGGCGACGATGGTGTACGTCCCGCCGATGTACATATCGGTCTCATGCTCGGCGAGGTTGAGACCGGGCAGCAGCATGCCGGCCGCGATCTCGGTGTCGGAGAGCACGCGCTTGTAGATCTTCACCTCGTCGATCAGGCCAGTGAAGCCGGGGCCGCCGATCACGTCGATCGGGGCGACGACATCGTGCATCTTCGTCCACGTGTTCGTCGCGCCGATCTTCGTGCCGTTGACGTACATGGTCAGTCCGGCTGCCTTGTCCTGAGTCCACGCGATGTAATACCACGTGCCCGGCTGGAAGTCGTACCGGAAGGTGAGCACGTCGCCGCTGGCGGTGCCGACACGGAAGCCGGATTCGCGGTCGGCGTCCATCTTGAGGTCGGCCGAGTACTTGCCGTCCGCGCTCGTCATCACGGCCGAGCGGCCGGTGAGTTCGGCGTCGGAACGCACCCAGTAGCCGATCGTCCACGGATCCGTCTTCGCGATGTCGTTGCCGCCGGCCAGGGTCACGCCTTTGCCGTCCGTGACCTTGAGCGCCTTGCCGGACTTGCCGTCAACGTATTGCGCCGTGGCGTCGGCGGTGCCGTTGCGGGTGCCCCAGGAGTCGTTGGCGTTCGAGTTGTCGAACGAGTAGTAGTGCAGCCCCTGCGCCACGACCTGTGGCGTCACGGTGAGGGTGATGCTCGCCGATTTCGTCGGGTCGGCCTTGGATGTGGCGGTGATTGTGGTGGAGCCCACGCCGGCGGCGGTCACCACGCCCTTGGCGGATACCGTGGCGACGCCGGTCTTGGACGAGCGCCATGTCACGGACGCGTTCAGCAGGTTCGCCGGCTTGAGTGTCGCGGTCAGCTGCTTCGCCGTGCCCAGCATGATCTCCTGGTCGCCGCCGTCGATGGCAACGGATTCCACCGTGCTCGTGCCTTGCGCCTTGAGGGATATGTACTTGTCGGTGAGCGTGTCGAGGTCACCCTTGAATCCGCTCATCTCATTGGCAAGCTGTGTGACCTGCGCGGCGGTCAGATACGAGTGCGAGGTCGTCACCGTCGTTCTGATCTTCGCGTACATCGCGTCGGCATCGGCCTGCAACGAGGGGATCTCGGTGACCATGAGCCTGATCTTGTTCACGTCGCGCACGCCCTCGGCGATGCGCTCCAGGCGCACGGACGACTTGGACACCTTGTCTCCGCTCTTCTCGCTCGGATAAATCAGGAACGGGTCGCCGGGCTCGAAGGCGTTGTGCGTGGCGTCGTTGAGCGGGTCGGCCACCCATGCGTCGTACGCCCAGCGCAGGAAGCCGCTGGTCTGCTCGCCCGCGTTGACCACCGACCAGTAGCTTTCGACCGGGGCGGACAGCGAGAAGTTGCCGGGCTCATGCTCGGTGCAGGAGTACAGCGTGGTGCGAAGGCCCTTTGCCTCACGCGCCTCGATCAGCCGGGTGAAGTCGGTGGGATGGGCCGCCGCCGCGGTGTCGCCGACGTTCAGGTCGGTGACGCGCAGCGCCAGGTCGAACTTGTTGACGAAGCCGTCCATCGCGCCGGCGGTCTTCAACGGCACGTCGTGGATATTCCGTATCGAGTCGATCAGGTCGAACGCGTCGGCGCTGAAGCCGCGCTCGTCGATGCCGATGTACGACTCGTCGAACCAGCCATTGTCCATCAGATGCTCGATGAGCTTGCGCAGGAAGTCGGTCCACACGCTCCTCCAGCGCTCGGATCCGACCGTGTATCTCTCGGACTTCATCGTCCCGTTCTCCCAGTACGTGAAGTTGCCGTGCCAGGGCGCGATGCTGTATATCACGATCTTGTCGCCGATGCCGAGTCCCTTGTTGAACGTCACCCACTTGTCGAAGTCGGTGAAGTCGTAGGTGAACCCGCCCCCGCTCTTGGTCCACTTCACCATCGACGGGTAGTGGATGGCATTGGCGCTGTAGGTCTGGCCGGACCATGCGTCCTCGTTGATGGTGGTTGTGATGGCGTGGCCGCCGATGGACTTGTACAGTTCCATGCTTGATCTGAGGATCTGCAGGTGCTCGTCCGAGAACGGGGTGACGCCGTAGTATTCCGCGGAGGAATACGGGTACTGCCACAGTTCCACGTCGAAGTTCTTCTCATACTCTGCCGGATCAGGCAGCGTAGCGGCCTTCACCTCGATGGTGTAGGTGAATGTGAGCGGCGTTTCCATCCCGTCTGCGGTGGCGGTCAGCGTGGTGGTGTAGGTGCCGGCCTTGGCGTCCTTCGGTATGGCGAACGATACCCAGATGTTCTGCACCTGATTGGCCTTCACCGTGATCGGGCCGCTTTGGTAGAGGATGTCGTTGCTTTCGGAGCGGTTGGTCTCGGTGGCGGCGGGCACCTCGCGGTTCGGGTCTCCGTAGCCGAGATAGCTGCCGTTGTATGCCCTGGTGGACTTGATGAACGTGGCCGTGACGTTGCTTTTGGCGATGACGTCGCCGCCCTGCGACGTCAGGTCGCTTGCGGTGACCGTCAGGTTCGAGACGGTGGTGCCGACCGCGGCGAGCGAGATCTCGCTGTTGACCTTGTCGTTCTTCCATGCTTTCAGCGCCCGGTTGTTCGTCGTGAGGGCCTTCACCTCGTCGAACCGCTTCTGCGTGTATTGCGTATCAGGGTCCACGATGCCGCCGGTCAGGTTCGGTGCCATCCTGGCGACGGTGACGTCGACGATCTTGCTGATGCCGGCCGCAGTCGAGGCCACGGTGATGGCGGTGGCTCCCGGCGCGACCGCGGTGACCGTGCCATCTGCGCCGACTGTGGCGACACTCGTGTCGCCGCTCGTGTAGGTCATGTCATCGATGGTCGCGTAATCGGGCGCCACCGTATACGAGATCCGCTTGCTGTCGCCAACGCCCAGCGTCATCGAGGTCGTGTCGAGTGTGACGCCGGTGACCACGTACGGCTGATGGGTCACGACGACCTTGGCGCAGTCGATCAGCGCGTTCGTGGAATTCGTGTCCCGCTCGCCTGTGGCCACCGCCTTGAACACGTGCTCACCTTCGTCAAGCCCGGTGAACGATGCGATTTTCGTCTCGTTGATGTTGGAGGCGTTGTACAGGCTGTACGTGCCTTTTTCCGCTCCGTCAATATAGTATTTCACCTTGCCCATGGGCCTGTTCTTGCCTGCATAGACGTCGATTGCGCTGCCGAAGAATCGGACCGTATACCAGATGTCCTCCGCCGGGAGGCTGTCGGATGGCGCCTTGGACCACGTATGCACGTCGTTGCCCGGATCCCAGGCGTTGTCGGCGAACGTGAAGTAGTTGCCGTCGCCGGTGATCTTGGTGTGCGAGATGGTGGTGGTCTGCACGGGCTCGACGGCCTGCGCCCGCATCCCCGCGAAATGGGGGCCCATGACCGTCGCCAGCATCATGGATACCGTGGCGATCACGGCGGCGGCAGGTCTCCATGGAGAGCCACGACCGCGCAACCACATAGATATTCTTCGGTTCATTTATGGACATCCTTTCTTTCACCTTTGAAAATCGGCCACCCTATTGTGTCCCAGCCTTTATCTTTGCCAGCTGTTTCTGATTGTCCAGTATGCCAATCGCGACCTTGCGCTCAGCATCCACTCAGTCTATGTGTTATGAAAGACAACGGCCTCGATCTTATCAGGACACAAGCTTGGCGAGATCGTTGCCGTATTCGCCGAGCCTCGGCAGGTTGACCTCGCGCCCGTTGAACGGCTCCTGCTGCCATGAGCTGTAGGAGCATGTCACCGTGGCGTCCTTAGGCTGTCGAGCAGCTGGCCGCTGATGTAGATCTCGCAGGCCACGATCTGATCGTCGTCTGCGGACGGATCGCCGCCCACCGTCAACACCATCGTCGCGACGGGTGGTATAGGGCAGTCCGTTCTGTCCCTTACGTCCATCGTATTGCCGAGAGAGCAAACACACAAGACGGCACGATACGAATCCGGCCCCCGATGGAAAACCAACGGGGGCCGGGATTCAAGGCAGGGCAGATGCCATTACAGCACTGCCAGCAGGATGAAGTTGAGGATGAAGAGCAGCGAGACAATCCAGATGATCGGGTGAACGCTCTTGGCTTCCTTCTTGCAGGTCTTGACGATGCAGTAGGTGATGAAGCCGGCGGCGATGCCGTAGCTGATCGAGTACGCGAGCGCCATGAACACGGCGGCGAAGAACGCCGGAATCGCCTCGGAGATGTCGCTCCACTCGATCTCCTTGAGGCTGGAGGCCATCATGCAGCCGACGATGACCAGCACGCCGGCCGTCGCTGCGGACGGCACCGCGGAGATCACCGGGGACAGGAAGATCGACAGCGCAAAGCAGATGGACACGACCACGGAGGTCAGGCCGGTGCGGCCGCCCGCCGCGATGCCCGCGGAAGACTCGACGTAGGTGGTGGTGTTCGAGGTGCCGCAGATGGCGCCGATGGAGGTGGCGATGGAGTCGGCGAACAGGGCCTTGTCCATCTTGGAGGAGAAGCCGGAACCGTTCTCAAGAGCCTTCTCGTCCTCGGCGGAGAAGATGCCGGTACGACGGCCGGTGCCGATGAAGGTGCCGATGGTGTCGAAGGTGTCGGACATGGAGAACGCGAAGATGGTCAGCAGGATGATCGGCAGCTTCGACACGTCGGAGAACAGCGCCGGGAAGCCATCCTTGGTGAAGATCACGCCGAAGGTCTGCGGCAGCTGGGCGAAGGTGTCGGCGATGGACACGGAGTTGGCCATGGTGGTCTGGCCCATCGGAATGCCGACGACCGCGGTGACGGCGATGGCGATCAGCATGCCGCCGCGTACCTTGAGCACGGTGAGCACGATGGCCAGCACCAGGCCGATGATGAACAGCCAGATGGTCGGATTGTTCATGACGGCAAGGCCCGGGGTGGCCTGCACGGTGTCGCCGCTCTTGGCCGCGGACTTGGTGGTGAAGGTGAAGAAACCGACGTTGAGGAAGCCGACGTAGGCCACGAACAGGCCGATGCCGCCGCCGATGGCGTTCTGCAGCACTTCCGGAATGGCTTGGATGATCATCTTACGAATCTTGGTGACGGTGATGATGATGTTGATCAAACCGCACAGGAACACCATGCACAGGGTTTCCTGCCACTTGAAGCCGAGGCCGAAGCACACGGTGTAGGTGAAGAACGCGTTGAGGCCCATGCCGGCGGCCTGCGCGTACGGAACGTTGGCGAACAGGCCCATCACGAGCGTGCCGATGATGGCCGCGATGATGGTGGCGAGGAACACGCCGCCCCACGGCATACCGGTCGAAGACAGGATCTGCGGGTTGACGATGATGATGTAGGACATGGCGAAGAACGTGGTCAGGCCGGCCATGATCTCCGTGGAGACGGTGGTGCCGTTCTCCTTGAGATGGAAGAATTTCTCCATTTTCTCTTTTCTCATCTTTCTTGGGTTGGTAGGCGCGTGCCATATGGTGGCGTGCGCCGGCGAGAATCGCGACTCGCCTGGGACATGCGTCCCTGAACAAAGCAAACGTAGCACCTATGTAAGTCATGGAAATTTCGTGCGATTGGTAAGGGGTTGCTTTTGCGGCGGCACGACACGCCGGTCTGGATTAGTCCAAACGGGTCAGTAAATTACCCACTTGTAAACCACAGACCGTTGGTTGGAGCGTGCAAGCGCTCACGAAGTTTGGTTCGCCAAGCCAGCGCAGGTTGAAGAACATACGCCCACCAAGGGCTTTCCGCTTAGCGGTCGAATGTTGCTCTGCCTGCGTGCAGGGCTTTTTTTATTGCCCTGCGAGGTGTTCCGAATCTCACAGTCAACGGTTGACTAAGGAAGGAACGCCATGAAGAGGCCCGAAAAGGAAGCGGTAGTCGCTCAGCTTACGGAACAGTTCCGTAACGCCGACGCTGTCTACCTGACCGAGTACCGCGGGCTTACCGTTCCGCAGGTTTCCGAACTGCGCGAAAAGCTAGGCCGCGATACTTCCTACACTGTGGCTAAGAACACGCTGGCGCGCATCGCCGCCAAGGAAGCGGGCATTGAGGGTCTTGACGACCTGCTCAAGGGCCCGACCGCCATCACCTTCGTGAAGGGCGACTTCATTGAGGCTGCGAAGACGCTGCGTGACTTTGCCAAGACCAACAAGGCTCTCGTTATCTCGGGCGGTTATGCCGACGGCACCGTCTACGACGGCGAGGGTGCTACCAAGCTGGCGGACATGATGTCCCGTCCGCAGCTGCTCTCCAAGTTCGCAGGCGACCTCAAGGCCACGACCGCCAAGGCCGCGTACCTGTTCGTCGCTGTGCCTACCAAGGCCGTGCGTACGATCGACGCTCTGCGCGAGAAGCAGGAAAAGGCAGCTTGATTCTCATGCGGCTTGCCGCATGAACCACAATCGGAAAACAACACACATCAGGCGGACGGCAATCGCTGAAGGCCGCCGCCAGAATGAAAGGAAGCCATCATGGCTAAGTACACCAACGAAGAGCTGCTGGAAGCTTTCGGTGAAATGACCCTCGTCGAGCTCTCCGAGTTCGTCAAGGCCTTCGAAGAGAAGTTCGACGTCGAGGCTGCCGCTCCGGCTGCTGTCGCCGTTGCTGCTGCTCCGGCTGCCGGCGCTGCCGCCGAAGAGGAAGAGAAGACCGAGTTCGATGTCGTCCTGACCGCTGTCGGCGACAAGAAGATCCAGGTCATCAAGGCTGTCAAGGCCATCACCAACGCTGGCCTGGCTGACGCCAAGGCCATGGTTGATGGCGCTCCGAAGGCCATCCTGGAGAAGGCCAAGAAGGAAGACGCCGAGAAGGCCAAGGCTCAGCTGGAAGAGGCTGGCGCCACCGTCGAGCTCAAGTAATGATCGCGGGAGTGAAACCCGCACATTGCAGCTTTTCACAGACCCTGCTGTCGCACATGCGGCCGCAGGGTCTGCGCGTATGCGGCGGTCCGCGCACCGGAGCCGAGACCGCTTCTGTGAACGCCTGACACGGCCTGACATGGGCGTTCCGCACCGGTGTGCGCTACAATCCGAAATACCGGCATCAATGCGATAATGTTGTCAATTCATCGGTCATCAATCCCTGAAAACACAGCGGGACATGACACAATGGCACATAGTATGCGAACGAGCGTGAAAGGAAGGGCGGCACGTGACTGGCGATCAGCGGACGATACAGCAGTGGACGGTGAGAATCGGTGGCATCGATCAGAAAACCGTGAAGCCGGGAGACAACATCGAAATCGGGCGCAAGCCGTTGCGGCCGTTGCCCGATGACGGCACCGAACGCCTGGAGATAGCGGACGGCACGCGGTCCATGTCGAAACGCCATGCGACCTTCGCGGTGAGTCAGAACGGCGGCGGCACCGTGCGCGATCTGGGCTCGACCAACGGGTCATATGTGGTGCGGGGCAATGGCGATCTCATGCGTCTGCCGCCGAACGTCGATTTCCTGCTGCCGACTTCACCGATGCGCCTGCAATTCGGCGATGTCCCCGTCGATTTCATTCGTGTGGAGCAGCCGGTGAGCGACACGTTTGTCGTGCCCGACCTGTTCGGATACGCTTTGGAGACCGTCAAGCAGGAGCCGGATGTGGCCGACATGTCGGTGGATGACATTCTTGACCTGCGTGCCGGGGAACCTACCGCCGCGATCAGCGCTGCCACCGTGCGCAAGCGTGTCGGTGAGCTGAATGCCGCCGCATCGCAGACGTTCCCGCCGCAGAAGACGACCACGGCGGATGGATTGGCGGCGGATTCCGCGGCCGGTGCCGCTGAGCCGGATTCGGAGCTTGCCGTTTCGTCGGATGCTGCCATGCCCGTTGAGGCCGCGGTGCTGGCCAAAACCGTGTCACCGGCTGAGGCCGACGCTGCCGAGAGCGATGCCGAGACCAAGGTTCCGGAAGCCGTCGAGTCCTCCGAGAATGCGGCGCCTGCGGATGCCGTTGATGCCGCGGACGCGGCCGTATCCACTGAGACTGCGACATCCGATACGGCATCGCCTGAAACCGTGACTTCTGGAACCGTGGCATCCGAGTCCGCCGCGGATACGGTACCGGCTGATTCCGCTGTATCTGATTCTGTAGTGACCGCGGCCCAATCGCAGACCAACGATGAGCCGAGCGAGCCCGATTCCATGCCGTTGAACGTGGCCGATGCTAAGCCGGTGGTGGCGTTACCCCGCGACCTGTTCGCCGACGCGCTCGCCGAGGACAGCGAAGAGGCCGGGCAGTCCACCGCGCCCGCAGAGCAGGCGGATCAGTTGGCGAACGGACAGCCGTCCGACGACCGATTCCAGCAGGCGTCATCCGATCAGGAGGCGCACGACGACATCCGTCAGGCGGTGAACGAGGTCGCAGCCAACGCGGCCGGTGTGGAAGTCCCCGCCGGCGCCGTGGCAGGCGACGGCGTCGTGAAAGCCGATACGGACACCGCCCACGGAGAGATTCCGGAAGAGCACCGCCGGTTCGCGCAGCCGAACGACGACGAGGCGGACTCGACCGGTTCGTTCCGACCCGCATTCGAGCCGGGATCGGTGTTCGAACTCGTGTCGAAAGGCAGGCTTGCCGCCGCCGAACCGAAAATCGAAGTCAACGGGTACACCTCTGACCAGGCGAAGACCACGGAAGACTACACCGAGCAGTTCGCCATCGCGAATTGCGAAGAGCTGCTGCCGTTCCTTGCCATGAATCCATTGCTGTACGATGACCTCTATAATTGGCTGGAAGATCAGGGCAAAGCGGACATTGACGCTGCGCTGGAGAACAATGAGGGCTACAAGAGTTACCGCAAAGCGGTAGGGAAGTGAGTCGGGTCATGAGCGAAAGCATGCAACAGGCGCCCCAATCGCTGGAACGCATGCGTCAATGGCATGAACAGTACCGCGCCGGATTGGTGCCGTCCCCATTGGAGGACATCAACCAGCTTGGGGCGAAGCTCGATTTGACCCATGCGCATCCCTCCGGCATCGCCCAGCTGTTCGCGGGAGGCCGCGCGTCGCTGGATCTGCTGTTCCGCGACAACGGCATGCTGCGTGCGGCGAACCGCCGACTGGAGCGGGTGCTTGACGAGAAGGCCGCGAAACTGCGCGTCAGCGGCGTCGCGGAACTGTCTCTCACCGTGGGAGTCGCCACATGGGACGACGGTGCCATGCCGGTGCTGCTGTATCCGGTATCCGTGCAAAGCGCCCAGGATGAAGGCGATGTGGCGGTGATCCGGTTCGTCGGGCATGTCCGGCTCAACCCCGCGTTCGTGACGGTGATGCGCGAGCAGCACGTCGAACTTGACGAGCGGGAGCTGTTCAACGGCGCCAACTACGAGAGCGGCACGCCCGAAACGTCCGCGGTGTTCGCGGCGATCACCAAGCGTGCGGAGAAGGTGTTCCCCGATTTCACCATCGAGCGGCAGATTATCCTGGGCTGCTTCATGTCGCCCGGCTCGCTGATTCTTGCCGAAAGCCAGCACATTATCGATACGCTGGCCGAGGGGGCGACCGGCAACACGGTGCTGGACGCGCTCGCGGGCAGCAAGGAGGCCGCCGAAGCGCTCAAGGACTCCGGCGCACCTGCGTTCAGCCCATTCGACGCCGATCCGCACAACGAGTTCGAAGTCGGCGATGTCGACAACGCCGTGCGGTACGCGGCCGATATGGTCGCAGCCGGGCATTCACTCGGAGTCGATGTCGTCAACGGGCGTGACACCGCCGATTACGCCGCCGCCATCGCGTCGCGCTGCGTGATGAACGGCCGCAGCGTACTGTACGTGCCGTGCATCGCCGATCAGAAGCGTCGTTTCCGTCAGGCCATCAGCGCCAATGAGCTCAGCGGCCAAGTGCTCGACGTCTCGGACGAGCGCTGCAATGACAGCATCGACCATCAGCTGATCGCCGCGGTCGGATTCCAGCCCGGCGTCGCCAGCTCCCGGTTCGACCAGATCGCCGATGAGCTGGTCGGCGTGCGTTCCCGTCTCACCCGGTATCTGGGTGACCTGCACTGCACCGACAAGCAGTGGGGCGTGTCCGCGTACCAGACCATACAGAACCTCGCCGAAATCGCCACGTTGCCCGCGCATCCCGCCACCCGAGTGCGGTTGCGCAAGGAGACCGCGCGTGAGATCGGCGGTCATCTGGACGAATGGGCGGCGAAGCTCAGGCGTGCCGGCGAGCTCGGCGAATTCACGCTCGGACCGGAGGATACCGCTTGGTTCAAGGCCTCCATTACGTCCGAGGATGAGGCTGTGACCGTCTACCAGCGTGTGGTCGATCTGCTGCGCAAGTTGCTGCCGTTGACCCGTGAACAGGTGTCGTCCACCGTGCAGACATGCGGGTTCCCGATACCGAACACCGAGCAGGAGTGGGGCCGTCAGGTGCAGGTGCTGAAGAACCTGCGCCGCGTGCTCGACGTGTTCCAGCCGGAGATCTTCGAGCGCGACATCGACGCGATGATCGAGTCGAGCAAGTCCAAGGCCGAACGCAAGGCCGAAGGCACCACTATCGGATTCTGGGAGCGTCGCCGCCATATCAAGGAGGCCAAGAGCCTGCTGCGCGTGGGCGCACAGGTCGAGAACCTGCACGATGCGCTGCAGGTCGTGGCCAAGCAGGCTGCGCAATGGCGCATGTTCGTGCCTCACGGCGGGTGGCCGGTGCTGCCGAACAAACTCGACGACATCATCGCCACGCAGGAGGAACTGGCCCGCGACCTGACGGCGCTGGACGCCGTACTGTCCACCACCGTGCAGGGCGGCGATCTGGAATCGCAGGATTTCGTCGCCGTCGAGGAACGTCTGAAGGCGCTGTTCGACGACCATCTCGCGCTGGACACACTGCCGGAGCGCTGCCGTCTCGAACATGAATTCCAGACGGCCGGGCTCACCGAACTGGTCGAGGACCTGCACACGCGCCGTGTGCCGGTGGAATCGGTGGATGCCGAACTGCAGCTGGCATGGTGGACCACGGTGTTCGAGAACATCGTGCGGGCGTCCGCGATCATCTCCAATCAGGATGGGTCGGCGTTGCAGTCCGCTGCGGATCGTTTCGCGCAGGTGGACACCGAACACGTGCGTTCGGTCGGTCCGATGGTCGCGCAGGAATCCATGCGCCGCCTGTGTGAAATGCTGTTCTCCCGCACGCAGGAATCCAACCAGCTGCACACGGTGCTGGCCGGCAAGACCCGCATCCCGCTCAGCCGGATACGCCGTGACCACCCCGAGATCCTGGCCGCGGCCAAGCCCATCATCGTGGCGACCCCGGCCACGCTTGCCGCGCTCACCGATCCGACGACCCTCGCCGACGTGGCAATCATCGACGCGGCCGCGCACATTCCGGCCATCCAGTTGCTGACCATCGTCTGCCGCGCGAAGCAGGTGGCCGTTCTGGCCCACCGGTCCACCGTGACCTCGCCGAGCGTGAAGGCGCTGATGGAGCTGCTGCCGAGCGTGAAGGTCCGCTCCCACCCCGTGCGGCGCGCGCCCAGGCTCGCCGCGTTCCTGGAATCCCAGGGGTATGGAGAGGTGCGCTATGACGTCACGACCGAGCCGTCGCAAGGCCGGGTGGCCTTCCACAAGGTCGAGGCGAACGGAACACCGGTCATGGCCACCGGATTGGTCGAGAGCAGCCAGCAGGAGATCGATGAGGTCGTCCGCATCATCACCGAACGCGCGGCGAGTTTCAACGTGGTGCCGGTCGGCTACACGCTGACCGTGGTCACGCTCACCGACGCGTTCCGTTCGCGACTCGGTGCGGAACTGAAATCGCTGGCGTCGAAGAACAAGACCATGGGGCAGTTCCTGCGCCACGTGCGCATCGTCGCGCTGCCGGAGATCGCCGGGGCCCAGTCGACGGACGTGATTCTGTCGTTGTGCTACGCGAAGACCGTGCATGGGCGTCTGCTGCAGCAGTTCGGCGTGCTGGAGGGCGAAGGCGGACGTGCCATGCTGCTGGATGCGCTGGCGCTGTGCGACCGCCATCTCGATATCGTTTCGGCGTTCGACGAGTCTGATCTGGACGATGAGCGACTTCACCAGCCCGGACCGCAGCTGCTGCATGCCATGCTGCGCTGGGTGGAGCAGCTGGACGACCACGTGGTGCGTCCGGTGACCATCACCCGGTCGAACAATGTGCTGTTCAATGATCTGGCGGAGCGCGTGCGGTCCCGCGGACTGAACGCCGCCGTCGACTACGGGTTCGACCGCGGCCTGCACATTCCGATGGTCGTCGGGTTGCCCGACAAGCCGTTCGCGCTGGCCGTGCTGACCGACGACGCGCAGTTCATGAGCGTGCAGTCCACGCGCGAACGGCATCGCGGCCTGATGCAGGACCTTGCGTCGCTGGGCTGGTCGGTGATGAGCGTGTGGAGTGTCGGCGCATTCGTCAACCCGGACAAGGAGGTCGATGCGATCGTGTCGCGCATCGGCGAGATCTACGGGGATGTGCGATGAGCGGCGATACTACTGGTGACGGGGATCATGTGGCCGCAGATGCTTCGGAGCCAAGGCCGTACAGTGCCTCGCGTCGTACGCGGCGCGAGCACAAACGCGTCGTGTTCCACGGAACCGAGCGCTTCGATGCAGACGGCGTGAAACTCGAACCGGGCGATATGCGCACCGAGCAGCAGCGCGAGGCCGACGACGACAAACGCATCCTCGGCGAACTGCCACCCCACTGGGCCATCTTCAACGACAAACGTTGAGTGTGGTGACCACCCCTGTCGCGCGAACAGCGAGACTGGAGGTGGCTGCTGCGGCTGAGCAACCGCAGCTATTGCGCAGTGACGGCCATAATCGGACCGAGTTCCTGTGCGTTGATGATTGATATGGCTTCGTCGGGAGTCAAAGCGAACGTGATGAGCGTGCCGCCGGTCATCGCATCGTCATGGGCGGCATCCATCGCCGTGGCCGATCGCGCGAGAACGCATGACCGGCCGCCTGCGGATTCGTCACGCGATGAAGTCGTACCAGCCGAAGCGTCGCAAGGGGTGCCGGATACCAGATCCATGACATCACCGGCCGCGATGCCGTCCACCGTGCCGGTGACCGGTACCGTGCCCTCGCCCTCAATGGCTACGGTCTCTGTCGCATAATACTGAACACCGCCGCCGGACTCAAACAGCGTGCCCTGCTCGACCGTGCCCGTGCCGGTGA
>ENA-OPAO01001450-OPAO01001450.1-human-gut-metagenome-genome-assembly--contig:-NODE-1450-length-16312-cov-4.717045_pt1 | contig 16312 bp, 16 predicted proteins | sample MGYA00241054_ERZ501424 | MGnify/ENA primary metagenome ERZ501424 (study PRJEB25962, sample SAMEA2042623) | human gut metagenome | biome: human gut; feature: human-associated habitat; material: faeces...
TGACTTTCTTCTCATAAGAAAGTCACCCGGGGCTTGGGGCGGAGCGCCCAAATGGTGGGTCGCAGGAGCCAGCGGCTCCGCAGAAACTCCCCGGGGTTGGAGGGACGGTGTGCCCTCCTCGCAAAACCCCTCACCCACGGCAGTGGGCAAAAAAGTTTTTTAGAAGCGAACCTTCTTAATCAGGTAGTGGACCAGATCCTTCATCGGGACGCGCTCCTGCGCCATCGTGTCGCGGTCGCGGACGGTGACGCAGCCGTCTTCCTTCGACTCAAAGTCGTAGGTGATGCAGAACGGGGTGCCGATCTCGTCCTGACGGCGGTAACGCTTGCCGATCGAGCCGGCCTCGTCGTAGTCGACCATGAAGTGGTCGCTCAGCTCCTGGTAGAGCGCGGTGGCTTCCTCCGACAGCTTCTTGGAGAGCGGCAGGACACAGGCTTTAAACGGCGCCAGAGCCGGATGCAGATGCAGCACCACGCGGGTGTCGTTCTTCTCTGCGTCCACAACCTCCTCGTCGTAGGCGTCGCACAGGAAGGCCAGAACCACGCGGTCCGCACCCAGCGAAGGCTCGATGCAGTACGGGATGTAGTGCTCGTTGGTTTCCTGATCGAAGTATTCCAGCGGCTTGCCGGAGTGCTCGCTGTGGCGGCTCAGGTCGTAGTTGGTGCGGTCTGCAACGCCCCACAGCTCGCCCCAGCCGAATGGGAACAGGTATTCAAAGTCGGTGGTTGCGTTGGAGTAGAAGGCCAGCTCTTCCTTCTCGTGGTCGCGCAGGCGCAGGTTCTCGTCGGTCATGTTCAGGTCCAGCAGCCACTTGTGGCAGAAGTCCTTCCAGTACTGGAACCATTCCAGGTCGGTGCCCGGCTTGCAGAAGAACTCCAGCTCCATCTGCTCAAACTCGCGGGTGCGGAAGGTGAAGTTTCCGGGGGTGATCTCGTTGCGGAAGGATTTGCCGATTTGGCAGATGCCGAACGGCAACTTCTTTCTGGTGGTGCGCTGGACGTTTGCAAAGTTGACAAAGATGCCCTGCGCGGTCTCCGGGCGCAGATAGATCTGGTTTTTAGCGTCCTCGGTGACGCCCTGGAAGGTCTTGAACATCAGATTGAACTGACGGATGTCGGTGAAATTGGTGCTGCCGCAGTTCGGGCACTTGATGCCGTGCTCCTTGATGAAGTCCATCATCTGCTCGTTGGACCAGCCGTCGGCGGATTTGCCGGTGTAGTCCTCAATCAGCTTGTCGGCGCGGTGGCGGGTCTTGCAGTCCTTGCAGTCCATCAGCGGATCAGAGAAGCCGCTGACGTGGCCGGTCGCAACCCAGACCTCCGGGTTCATCAGGATGGCGCTGTCCAGGCCGACGTTGTAGGGGTTCTGCTGAACAAAGCGCTTCCACCAGGCGCGCTTGACGTTGTTTTTCAGCTCCACACCCAGCGGGCCGTAGTCCCAGGTGTTGGAAAGACCGCCGTAAATTTCGGAACCGGCAAAAATGAAGCCTCTGCCTTTGCACAGGGCGACGATTTTTTCCATCGTTTTCTCGGTATTGTTCATCTTGAAAGTTTCCTCCTCACAAAAAATTTGGTAAAGAGCAGCGTATGTTTCTCTCGGATATAACCTTAAACCCGCAAACCCGCCAGTGCGAAAAGGTGCGGGAAAACAAACTCTTTATATTGTTTAATGATAAACAATTTTAAGAGGGAAGTCAAGTAAGGTTCTGAGCAAAAAACGGCTTTGCTGCGCTCTTTTTCGCATCGGCAGGGACAAAGGGAAAAAGAAGGAGGAATTTGGACGAAAAAACAAAAAAAGGTATTGACAAAATGGTGGAGATACGATATAATAATGGACGTGCTCGACGAGGCGTAGCTCAGTTTGGTAGAGTGCTTGGTTTGGGACCAAGATGCCGCAGGTTCAAGTCCTGTCGCCTCGACCAAAAAAATTTAGTGAAGCTATTGACAATGGATCAAAAGCCTGCTATAATAAATAGGCTGTCTCCACAATATGCTGGTGTAGCTCAGTTGGTAGAGCAGCTGATTTGTAATCAGCAGGTCGGGGGTTCGAGTCCGTCCACCAGCTCCACTAAATTGAAAATTTCATATGGGCGAGTTCCCGAGTGGCCAAAGGGGGCAGACTGTAAATCTGTTGTCAGTGACTTCGGTGGTCCGAATCCACCCTCGCCCACCAGACTGAGTCTGGACGCAATTCGCGTTCAGACTCTTTTCCTTTATCCGGCCTTTCCGCTCGCGGCGAAGGTGGCATCGAAAACATTCACTCCATTTAGGCTGAGCCTGGACGCAATTGGTGTTCGGGCTCTTTTCTTTTGTCCGGTTGTGAGGCTCGCTGCAGGAGCAGCTGTCTAAAAATCTTCCTTTCCTCCAAAACAATCCGCTTAAAAGCATCAGAGATTGCTCCACCTCCTTGCGCCGGAGAGCTGCACCCAATCATAAAAAGAACCCCCGAGCCAATTTGGCTCGGGGGCATTTTTGTTTTGGATTAGTCGAGCTCCAGCGCTCCGGTATACAGCTGATAGTAGGTACCTTTGAGCTTGAGCAGGTCCTCGTGGGTGCCGCGCTCGATGATGCGTCCGTGATCCAGTACCATGATGGCGTTGGAGTTGCGCACGGTGGAAAGGCGGTGCGCGATGACAAAGACGGTGCGTCCGGTCATCAGCGCGTCCATGCCGCGCTGGACAATTGCCTCAGTGCGGGTGTCGATCGAGCTGGTTGCCTCGTCCATGATCATAACCGGCGGGTCTGCTACCGCGGCGCGCGCGATGGCAAGCAGCTGGCGCTGGCCCTGGCTGAGGTTGGAACCGTTGCCGAACAGCATGGTGTTGTAGCCCTCCGGCAGGCGGCGGATGAAGTCATCTGCACCGGCCAGTTTGGCGGCGGCGATGCACTCCTCATCGCAGGCATCCAGGTTGCCGTAACGGATATTCTCCATAACGGTGCCGGTAAAGAGGTTGGTGTCCTGCAGCACGATACCCAAGCTGCGGCGAAGGTCCGCCTTCTTGATCTTGTTGATATTGATGCCGTCATAGCGGATCTTGCCGTCGTTGATATCGTAGAAGCGGTTGATCAGGTTGGTGATGGTCGTCTTGCCGGCGCCGGTGGAGCCGACAAAGGCCAGCTTCTGGCCCGGTTTCGCATACAGGGAGACGTTGTGCAGGACGGTCTTTTCCGGGGTGTAGCCGAAGTTGACGTCATAGAAGCGCACGTCGCCCTGGAGCTTGGTGTAGGTCAGGGTGCCGTCGTGGTGCGGATGTTTCCAGGCCCAGACGTTGGTGCGCTCCTCGCACTCGGTCAGGGTGCCGTCCGCATTTTCTTTGGCGTTGACCAGGGTGACATAGCCGTCGTCGGTCTCCGGCTCCTCGTCCAGCAGAGCAAAGATGCGGTGCGCACCGGCAGAGCCCATGATGACCATGTTGACCTGGTTGGACACCTGGCCGACTGCACCGGCAAACTGACGGGTCATGTTCAGGAAAGGAACGACGATGCTGATGCTGAAGGCCATGCCGGAAACGCTGATGTTGGGCACATCGGTCAGCAGCAGCGCGCCGCCGACCAGTGCGACAACGACATACATGACGTTGCCGATGTTGCTCAGCAGCGGCATCAGGATGTTGGCAAAGCGGTTGCCGTTGCGGGCATTGAAGAAGATCTCGTCGTTTACTTTGTCAAAATCTGCTCTGGTTTCGTCCTCGTGGCAGAAGACCTTGATGACCTTCTGGCCGGTCATCATCTCCTCCATGAAGGCTTCGGCTTTGGCCAGCGTGACCTGCTGGCGCAGGAAGTATTTGGAGGAGTGGCTGGTGACATAGCGGGCAGCAAAGGTCATGCAGACGATGCCGGCAACGACGATCAGTCCCAGGATCATGCTGTAGTACATCATGATGCAGAAGACGGTCAGCAGGGTGACGCCGGAGATCAGCATCTGCGGCAGGCTCTGGCTGATCATCTGGCGCAGGGTGTCGACGTCGTTGGTGTAATAGCTCATGATGTCGCCGTGACCGTTGGTATCAAAGTAACGGATCGGCAGATCCTCCATGTGGTCAAACATCTTTTCACGCAGCTTCTTTAAGGAACCCTGGGTGATGATGGCCATCAGCTGGGTGTAGCAGAAGCCGGCGATGAGGCTGATGATGTACATGGTGATCAGGATGCCGACAAAGGTGAGGATCTGGCCGGAAACGGAGCTCCAGTCGCCCGATTTGTAGCTGCTGTCCACCAGGGCGATGATGTTCTGCATGAACACCGACGGCACAGAGCTGACGATGGCGTTGATGAGGATGCACACCAGCGTAATCGGCAGCAGCACGGGATAAAACTCAAACAGGGTTTTTAACAGGCGCCACAGCACACCTTTTGGCGCGCGCTGTCCGCGCGGCGTGGTGGAAGGGGCGGTATTGGTTTTATTCTTCGCCATTTTGATCACCTGCCTTGTTCTGGGTAGTATAGATTTCGCGGTAGATTTCGTTTCTGCTCAGCAGCTCGTCGTGGGTGCCGATGTCGCTGATGCGGCCGCCCTCCATGACGATGATGCGGTCAGCGTCCTGCACCGAGGCAACACGCTGCGCGATGATGATTTTGGTGGTTTCCGGGATGAACTCGCGGAAGCCCTGACGGATCAGCGCGTCGGTGCGGGTGTCGACGGCGCTGGTCGAGTCGTCCAGAATCAGCACCTTCGGCTTTTTCATCAGCGCGCGGGCGATACACAGTCTCTGCTTCTGGCCGCCGGAGACGTTGGAGCCGCCCTGCTCGATCCAGGTGTCGTACTTGTCCGGGAACTGCTGGATAAATTCGTCGGCCTGTGCCAGCTTGCAGGCTTCCAGCATGTCCTCATCGGTGGCGTCAGGATTGCCCCAGCGCAGGTTGTCCTTGATGGTGCCGCTGAAGAGGACGTTTTTCTGCAGCACAACGGCGACGTTGTTGCGCAGTACTTCCAGGTCATATTTGCGGACATCGATGCCACCGACCTTGACGCAGCCCTCGGTGACGTCGTACAGACGCGGGATCAGCTGAACCAGGGTGGACTTGGAAGAACCGGTGCCGCCCAGGATGCCGATGACCTCGCCCGATTTGATGTGCAGGTCAACATCGGACAGAGCGTTGCGCTCGGCCTTTTTGGAATATTTAAAGCTGACGTTGTCAAAGTCGATCGAGCCGTCCTTGACCTCGGTGATGGCGTTTTCCGGGCTGGTCAGGTTGCTCTGCTCGGACAGCACTTCGACGATACGCTCGGCAGATTCCATCGACATGGCGATCATGACGAAAACCATCGACAAGCTCATCAGGCTCATCAGAATCTGGAAGCTGTAGGTCAGGATGGCGGACATCTGGCCAACAGCAACCTCGGTGCCCTGGCTGCTGATGACCAGGTACGAACCAAAGGAGAGCACGAACGCCATGCCGGCGTAGACGCAGATCTGCATCATCGGGCTGTTCAGCGCCATGATGCGCTCGGCCTTGGTGAAGTCGCGGCAGACATCCTCGGCAGCAGCCGCGAATTTCTTCTTCTCATAATCTTCGCGGACATAGCTCTTGACAACGCGCATGGCCTGGACGTTTTCCTGAACCGAGTCGTTGAGCGCGTCGTACTTGCGGAATACCCGGCGGAAGATCGGCATGGCCGCGCGGATAACCAGCGCCAGGCCGATGCCCAGCAGCGGGATGGTGACCAGAAAGATCATGGCCAGACGGCCGCCCATCACAAAGCCCATCACAAACGAGAAGACCAGCATCAGCGGGCCGCGGATTGCGATGCGGATGATCATCATGAAGGACATCTGCACGTTGACGACGTCGGTGGTCATACGGGTGACCAGGCTGGATACCGAGAATTTGTCGATGTTCTCAAAAGAATAGTCCTGAATGTGGTAGAACATATCCTGGCGCAGGTTGCGCGCAAAACCGGTGGATGCGGTGGCGCAGGTGTTGCCGGCCGCGACGCCGAAAATCAGCGACAGCACCGCCATGACGACCAGGACGATGCCGTAGTTGACGATGACACTCATCTCACATCCGGCCTGCATCTGGTTGATCAGATTGGCGATGATAAACGGAATGATACATTCCAGAATGACCTCGACCGTAACCAGCAACGGCGTCTGGATGGCCGGCTTTTTGAACTCGCGGATACTGCGAGCTAGCGTTTTTATCATGTGTGACATTCCTCCTCCAAAGATTGGCGCGGCCAGCGCAGATGGCGCGCCCTGATTAAGTGGTAAAAACGGGTTGCCAGACGTTTATCTGTCCAGGTTGGCGTACATGTGTTCAGCGGTCTGAATAAATTGCGCCAGCTGCTCGTCGGAAAGCCCGTGCGTGAGTCGCTGCTCGGTCTGACGGAGAAACTCGCCGATCTGTGCATCCAGGTCTGCCGCCTTCTTGGTTGGAATCAGGCTTTTTAAGCGTGCGTCGCTGGCCACGCTTTCCCGTCGGATCAGATCGTTTTTTTCCATCAGCTGCAAAATACCGGTTGCAGTGGAGCGGCTCAGGCTGAACGCCCTTTCCACATCGCGCTGAAACACCGGACCGTCAGCACATTTTACCAGAATGTAGTGCATGACATGGCTTTGCACCCCGGTGATGCCCAAGCTTTGTGTGTTGGCATTCATGCGCTTTTTAAGCATGTGGGACAGGATGTTGATCCACATCCCACAATCCTTTTCCATCCGGATCCTTCCTCCTCTCCGTCAGTCAGAATACAGAACTCCTCCGTAGATTGTTCGGAAGCAAACAAAATTTTAGCACACGAATCAGCAATTGTCAATAGAATGGGCAACGTTTTTTTGTAAGATTATAATGAATTTTGTGGGGACGGACCAATCGCCTCGATGAAAATTGCCGCAGTTCAGTGCAATCTAAATTTTTACGCCAACAATCCATAAAAAACTGCCGGACGCTAAATTGCGTCCGGCAGCGAAAAAGCAGTGTTGCTTTATATGGGAAAAATCAGAGCCATTTCAGCAGACGCCGTTGTGACGGCTTGGGACAGAGCAGAGGCAGACAAAAGCAACCCGCTTTTGTCTATGGCTCAATTGTCTGTCTGCCGGTGGACCAGACGTGCTGCTCCTTGGCGGCGGCAGGGGTGTTCTGCGCCATCACACCCACCAGCTTGTGGGGAAGATACGGCTCCTCCAGGTAGGCGGTTTCCTCCGGGGTCAGGACAAGGTCCACCGCCTTGGCCGCGCCCTCGACGTGGCTGAGCTTGGTGGCGCCTACAACGGGGGAGGTCACCTTCTGCAGCAGCCAGGCCAGGGAGATCTCGGTCATCGAGACGCCGCGTTTGTCCGCCAGCTCGGCGACCCGGTCGATGATGACCGCATCCTGCTGGGCGGTGGCGTCATATTTGAGCCGGGCATAGCTGTCCTCCTGCAGGCGCTTGGAGGTTTCGCCCGGGTGTTTGGAGAGCCGTCCGCCCGCCAGCGCGCTGTATGGGGTCATGGCGATGTTGTCCTCCTGGCACAGCTTGGCCATCTCGCGCTCCTCCTCGCGGAAGATCAGGTTGTAGTGCCCCTGAATCGAGACAAACTGGGCAAAGCCCTCCTCCCGGGCAAGGTCGTTTGCCTTGACCAGCTGATAGGCCAGGCAGTTGGAGATGCCGATGTAGCGCGCCTTGCCGGCCTTGACCACGCGGTTCAGGCCGTCCAGAATGTCGTAGAGCGGGGTCTGATAGTCCCACATGTGGTAGATGTACAGGTCGACATAGTCCATCCCCAGATTTTTTAAGCTGGTGTTGAGCATCCGCTCGATGTGCTGCTGGCCGGTGACGCCTGCCTCGATCTCCTCCTGGGTGCGGGGCAGGAACTTGGTGGCGACCACCACCTCGTCCCGTTTGGCAAAGTCTTTGAGCGCCCGGCCGAGGTATTGCTCGCTGGTGCCGCTCTGGTAGGCGATGGCAGTGTCGAAAAAGTTGATGCCCAGCTCCAGTCCCCGCTTGATGATGGCGCGGGTCTGTTCCTCGTCCACCGTCCAGCTGTGCTGCCCGTTGTTGGCGTCGCCAAATCCCATGCAGCCCATGCAGATGCGGGAGACGAAAAGCTGCGAGTTTCCTAACGGAATCCGTTTCATGTTGCGTTTCCTCCTATTTGGCGGCTGCCTCATTGACGCAGCGCAGGGCGTTCAGGCTGCGCGGGTAGCCGATGTAGGGCAGGCACTGAGAGATGATCTGAATCAAAAACGCCTTGTCGTTGCCGATGCGCATGTTGGCGCCCGCGTGGGAGGTCAGCTGCGGCTCGCAGCCGCCCTGTGCGGCGAGGAAGCAGAAGGTGATCATCTCGCGCTGCTGATAGTTTAAGCCCTTGCGGGTGTAGTAGTCGCCGAAGCAGTTGTCCGACAGCCACTTGTTGATGTGGCGGCTCTCCTCCGGTCCGGACTGGGAGAATCCGCGCATGTGATCGCCAAAGATGTCCACCTGGGTCTGTTCGCCGTCCTGCAGGCGGGTCTGCATGGTGGTGGTCGCCTGGCCCTCCAGCGGCAGTTTGACACCGCGCGCGGTCAGGACCTCATTGGTCGCGTTCAGGAAGGGATACACCCTGCCGATACCAAGATACGCCGCCGCCTGGTAGACAATCTCCTTTGTCTCCACCGGGGTGACGCCGAGATTGAGCGCGGCCGGCAGCATGACCTTAAATTCATCGATGCCCTGGCAGCCCAGCAGGGTGGCCAGAATGGCCATCATGCGGGTGCGGTCGTCCAGCTTGCCCTGGTTCACAACCTCGTCGAAGGCGAAGTTCTCAAACCGCTCGATAAATTCCGGGTCGGTCTGTGCAAGCGCGGACTGCTGTCCGGGGAACATTTTTTCGTGATATGCCTTTGCGTTGTCTGTGATGCTCATTTGATTCACCTGTCCTTTTTGATGTTTAGTCCAGCGGGATGATTTCATATTCGCAGCTGCCCAGCCCGTGCTCCGCCGCCGCCTCGACGATGTGGATGGCGTGGCGGGAGGTCATCCGCTCGATCAGCGCGGCCTTGCCCGGGTCGGAAGCGTTGATGACCGCGTCGTAGCAGGCCTGGTCAACGGCGACCGGGTCGGTGGAGGCAAAGATGCCAAGATCCGCCATCTCCGGCTCGGCCGGGTGAGAGTCGCAGTCGCAGTCGACGCTCAGGCGGTTGGCGACATTGATGTAGAGCATATTCTGCGCGCCCTTGTAGTTGATGACCGCCTTGCAGGCGTCGGCCATCGACTCGAGGAAGTGGTCCTGTTCGGGGAGCTTGCTAAACAGCTCGGCGGCTTTGGTGGTGACGCCGGCGGTGTGGATGTAGGTCTTGCCGGCGGTGGAGGCGATGCCGATGCTGATATTTTTAAGCGCGCCGCCCATGCCGGCCATCGCGTGGCCTTTAAAGTGGGAGAGCACCAGCACCGAGTCGTAGTCGGCAAAGCGCTCGCCGATAATGTCCTTGTCCAGATGGAAGCCGTGCTCGACCGGAATCTCGATTTCGCCGAATTCGTCCATGATGTCGCAGGGGGCCATCGCTTTAAAGCCGTGTTCCTCGATGGCCTTCCAGTGTTCCTTCGGGTCCATGCGGCGGCCCTCATAGGCGGTGCAGCTTTCGATGATGGTGCCGTTTAGCTGGTGGACCAGATCCCCGATCAGCTCCGGGTGGAGGTAGTTGTGTCCGCCCGGCTCGCCGGTGGAGATTTTGACGCCCACCCTGCCGGAGAGCTCGACGCCCAGCGCCTTGTAGATGGCGATCAGACTTTGCGGCGTGATCTCCTTGGTGAAGTATACCTTTGCTTTTGTCATACAAAACACTCCTTTATATTTTGGCTGATCCTGATAAAAGAGGATGTCATTTACAGCTGATTTTGAAGCCAGCGCTCCACCTTCGGCTTGGAAGCGGCGGCCTCAGCCCCGTGAATCGAAAGCCCCTGCTCGACGATTGCGCCCGGGCAGAGCTTGCGCAGGTCGAACTCGCTGCGGCCCATGCCGCTGCCCTCATTGGTGCAGAACGGCAGGATGCGCTTGCCGCTCAGGTCAATCCCTTCCAGAAGGGTGAACAGAGCCATTGGCATGGTGCCCCACCAGTTGGGGTAGCCGACAAAGATGGTGTCGTACTGTTCCAGATGTTCCGGCAAGCGTTTGAGGGCGGGGCGGGCATTTTGCTGCAGCTCCGCTTTTGCCTGGTCGGTGCAGGCGTAGTAGTCCGCGGCGTAGTCCTGCACTGTCTGGACCTCAAAGAGGTCGCCGCCGGTGAGGCCGGCGATCATCTCGGCCACAATTTCGGTGTTGCCCTTGGCCAGATTTTTAATCTGCCCATTCCAATAATTTTCTCCTTTTCGGGAATAATAAACAATCAATGGTTTGCGCATTTAAAAGCCCCTTTTTTTGCTGCTTCGATTTTACAGCGAATAAAAATCCGCAATTGCAGGCAGGAGAATTTTCATGGCTAAACAAATAGAACTCCTGCTGGCCCTCTCTCCCTTTTAACCTTACAACCTGGAGTATACTCGAGGTCAAATGAAAAAATTATGAACAACAAAGTCACCTGTCGGAGCAAAGTCCTTTACCGGAACGGGTGGATGTGCTACAATAAATAAAAAGGAAAGAAAGACGGAACAAGGAAGGACGGGATGACCGATGCTGCGGATCGATCTGCTGGTGGTGGGAAAACTTAAGGAGGATTACTGGCGGCGCGCCTGTGAGGAGTACACAAAACGGCTGGGGGCTTTTGCCAAGGTTCAAATCCTTGAGCTGCCGGAAGCGCGCGTGCCGCAGAACCCTTCCGAGGCGCAGATTGCCGCGGCGCTGAAGGAGGAGGGACAGGCAATCCTGGCAAAAATTGCGCCGCAGAGCTTTGTGACTGCCATGTGCATTGAGGGGCAGATGCTCTCCTCCGAGCAGCTGGCGCAGCAGATTGCCCGCCAGAGCGTACAGGGCAGCGGACAGTTTGCCTTTATCATCGGCGGCTCCTGGGGATTGGATGGGGCGGTGAAGGCCCGCGCGGACCTAAAACTCTCGATGTCGCGCATGACCTTTCCGCATCAGCTGGCGCGGGTGATGCTGCTGGAGCAGATCTACCGCGCGTGCGCGATCAACAACCACACCAAGTACCACAAGTAATTTGTAAAAATGATAAAAAATGCACAAAATGCGGACGGCAAAATGGGTTGATTTCTTCATAAGCGGAAAAGAAGATCGGCTTTTTTTGCTTGCAATCAAGCCAAATTATGCTATAATAAAAACAGGCCAATGGGCAAACTATGCCCGGCAGAGCCTGCGCCAAATGGGAATGCGGCGTGGTATGCAAAAAACGAAGATGCTCTGCTGCCGTTCTTGTGAAGGATGAATAGAAAAAGGCGTGCAAGATTGGAGCGCGCCGCAACCACTTAAATAAGAGGTGAGTTATTTGAAGCCTGACCCGCTGGGTTGTCGAATGTCAAATCGAACAAGCAAACAGGGGACAGGCATGGCAGTTCTGTCCTGAAAAGAGAGGGAATGCCTGTGATCAATTTCTATAAAACGATTGCCGGCCGGGTGCTTCCGGTTCCAGCCGTCGAGGACGGCTGCTGGGTATCTGCCATCTGCCCCACCGAGCAGGAAGTGCGGTACCTGGTGGATATTCTGGGACTGGAGCAGGACTTTGTGCGCGCGGCGCTGGACGAGGAGGAAAGCTCCCGTGTCGAGTCGGAGGATGACCAGACGCTGGTCATCGTGGACGTGCCGGTAGCCGAGCGCCAGGATGAGGAAAAAACGGTGGTTTATTCCACCATCCCAATGGCCATTATCACCAACAACCGCTTTATCACCACCGTCTGCCTGCGGGAGAACGCGGTGGTAAATGAGATCAGCCAGGGCTTGGTCAAGAATATCCAGACCCATTTGCGGACACAATTTTTACTGAACATTCTGCTGCGGATTGCCACCCGCTTTCTGCAGTACCTAAAACAGATAGACAAGATTTCCTATACAACCGAAAACCTGCTGCAAAAAACCATGCGGAACAAGGAGCTGATTCAGATCCTTGGACTGGAAAAATCATTGGTTTATTTTTCCACGTCCTTAAAATCCAACGAGGTGACGCTGGAAAAGATTCTGCGCGGGCGCATCATCAAGCTGTACGACGAGGACGAGGACCTGCTGGAGGACGTCATCATCGAGGTCAAGCAGGCCATCGAGATGTGCTCGATCTATTCAAACGTACTTTCCAACACAATGGACGCCTTTTCGTCCATCATCAACAATAACCTGAACATCGTCATGAAGCTGCTGGCGGCGCTGACCATCATTATGGAGCTGCCCAACATCATCTTTGGCCTGTACGGCACCAACGTGGTCGACCTGCCCTACCCGCATTTCTGGTTTGTGCTGGTGCTGGCCGCGATGCTGATGCTGGTGTTCAGCCTTATTTTCTGGAAGAAGGATATGTTCCGGTAAGCAAAGGGCAACGGGAAGACACAATGCAAGGGGAACCAGGGGAGTCCGGCAAAGCAGATAGACGACAAAAAGGCGCCGGACAATGTCAAAAAAAGAATATGGTAAGGGGAGAAAACCTTGGAGAAATATGTAATTAACGGCGGAAATACCCTCCACGGCGAAGTGGAGATCAGCGGAGCAAAAAACGCCGCGGTCGCAATCATCCCGGCGGCCGTGCTGGCGCAGGACGTCTGCGTCATTGAAAATGTGCCGAATATCAGCGATGTATCCATCCTGTTTCAGATATTAAACGACCTGGGCGCGAAGGTGCGCTACCTCAACAAGAATACGGTTGAAATCGATACCCGCAACATCACCGAGCCGGTTGTTCCATACGAGTCGGCCCGGCATCTGCGCGCGTCCTATTATTTTCTGGGGGCCTTTTTGGGCCGCTTTGGCGAGGCGCATGTCTCGCCTCCGGGCGGCTGCAACTTCGGCGTGCGCCCTATCGACCAGCACATCAAGGGCTTTGAGGCGCTGGGCGCTACTGTCACCACCGATTACGGCTTTATCAACGCCACCTGCGACGAGATGTTCGGCTCGCACATCTATCTGGACGTGGTTTCGGTGGGAGCGACGGTCAACATCATGCTGGCCGCGGTGCGCGCCAAGGGACTGACCATTTTGGAAAACGCTGCCAAGGAGCCGCACATCGTCGACCTTGCCAACTTCTTAAACTCGATGGGGGCGGATGTGCGCGGCGCGGGCACCGACGTCATCAAGATTCACGGCGTGGACATCATGCACGGCACCAACTACTCCATCATCCCCGACCAGATCGAAGCGGGCACCTACATGACCATGACCGCGGCTGCGGGCGGTGAGGTGCTGATCAAAAACGTCATTCCAAAGCATTTGGAAGCCATCACCGACAAGCTGCTGCAGACCGGCTGCGAGATCGAGGAGTACGACGACTCGATTTTGGTGCGCCGCAACGCAAAGTTGAATAAGACTAACGTAAAAACACTGCCGCATCCCGGTTTCCCGACCGACATGCAGCCGCAGATGACCACCCTGCTCGCCATTGCCCAGGGCACCAGCATTGTCACCGAGGGCGTGTGGGACAACCGCTTTAAGTATGTGGATGAGCTGCGCCGCATGGGCGCCAAGATCCAGGTGGACGGCAAGGTGGCCGTCGTGGAGGGCGTCGAGCAGCTTTCCGGGGCGCAGGTCAAGGCAATGGACCTGCGGGCCGGCGTGGCGCTGGTGCAGGCTGCGCTGACAGCAAAGGGAACCTCGGAGATCGAGGACATCTACTGGGTCGAGCGCGGCTACGAGGACCTGGTGGGCAAGCTGCAGGGCCTGGGTGCGGACATCCACAAGGTCGTGGTGCCGGACGCGGCCTTTGCGCAGAACGCATAAACAAACGAACTGTTTTTGGGGAGAGGGGAGAAGGTTCTCTCGCAGGAGGGAACGTCAGCTCTCTCCCTTTGCTTTTGAGCGGGCGGTTGCATTTTCTGCCCGGCTGTGCTACAATGCTTTGCAGAATCTGTTTTGACAAGGGGGCTCATTCTATGGCAATATTCTGTCCGCTTTACAGCGGCAGCAGCGGCAACAGCACCTATCTGGACGCGGGAGAAAGCGCGCTGCTCATCGACCTTGGCGTCAGCTGCCGTGCCGCTGTCACCGCCCTGCAGCAGCTGGGAGCGGATTTTTCTAAGCTGAAGGGCATCCTCATCACCCATGAGCACTCCGACCACATCAAGGGCCTGCGGGTCTTTTTAAAGAAGTATCCGCTGCCGCTCTATGCCTCCGAGCCGGTGCTGGAATACCTGCGGGAAAATGTGGAGCTGCCAGCCGGTCTGCCGATGCACGAGGCGGATCCGGAGGGCTTTGCGGTCGGGCAGATGATGGTGCGTCCCTTTGCCACCAGCCACGACAGCGTGGGGAGCCTCGGCTACCGCATCAGCCTGCCGGACGGGCAGGAGCTGGGCTTTGCCACCGACCTCGGCTGTTACACCGAAGCGGTGGAGGAGGGCCTGCGCGGTTGCCGGACGGTGATGCTGGAATCCAACTATGACGACGGGATGATCCTTGTCTCCGACTATCCCTATTACTTAAAGCGGCGCATCCAGTCGCGCAGCGGGCACCTCTCCAACAGCGACTGCGCCGCTGCACTGCCCGCCCTGGCCCAGAACGGAACCCGGAACTTTGTGCTGGGGCATCTGAGCCAGAACAACAATCTTGGCCTGCTGGCGCAGCAGGCCTCCGAGCAGGCGCTGCTGCAGGCGGGGCTGGAGAGAGGGGACTTCACCCTGCAGATTGCCAACCGCAGCCAGCTCAGCCAGCCGGTTTTGCTGTAGCCTTTGTTTGGGAGAGTTTGAGAAAAAGAGAAGAAAAAGGGAAGGAAACCGGACATCCGGTTTCCTTCCCTTTTTTGACAAAAGCGCTTATTCGACAAAATCGGAAAATTTATAGGAGTACAATTTTGCGCGCACATCCTCCGAGACCTCGCGGAAGATTTTCTGAAACTTGCAGCACTGTCCGCGCTTGCGGGTGCAGGCATATTCCCCGGTCACGCAGCGGTTGAGGGTATAGCGGCCCTCGATGGTCTCGATGACTTCGCCCAGCGAAATCTGGTCCAGCTCACGGCCGATTTCATAGCCGCCCTGGGTGCCCTTGAAGGATTTGATGATGCCGGCGGCCACCAGCTTGCGCAGAATTTTTAAAGAGAAGCGCAGCGTCACGCCGGTCATCTCGGAGATGGTTTTGGCGTCCAGCCGCCGCTGGTTCTGCGCCAGCACCTGGACAATTCGGATTGCGTAATCGGCTTCCAAAGTAATATGCATGTCGTTCACCTCACACTTCTTCGCCGTCCAGCCGTCCTGGTTGATACCTTACCTTTTTAGTGTACAATACACTTTGCCAAATGTCAAGGTCCTGCTTTCTTTTTGGTAAAAAAAGAAAGCAGGCAAAGAAAAAACGGATTTTCTTTCTGTCGAGGGGGCGCGGCACCTTACTTCCCCAGAGGAGGCCGCTCCGCCCTTCCACACTGCCCCCTCTACCTTAGCAGGATTGGTTGTGATGGGTCAAACCATCAAGTGTTCTAGGGGACTCCCTTGCCGCGCCACGAATTGACAGCAGGAAGTGTGACCCCGGTAAGGCTTGGGGAGAAATAAAAGACCGATTTGCCCGCTAACTTAAAGTGGCAAATCGGTCTTTTGTTGTGGCAAAAAGCAGCCCGAGTGCAAGCGCAGCGCAGCAGCAAAGAGGGCGGAAACTTTGCGATAGCAGGGGTCCAGGGGCGGCAGCCCTTGGCGCACCTTTGGTGATTTCCCCGCGTCGGGAAAGTCACCCTGGGTGCCGAGCATGGCTTTGCCATGCTCTCGCGGAGCGCCTGCATATCCAGGGGCGTAGGGGCTGCCAGTCCCAGAAAAATATTGGGGTGCAAGGGTGGACTGTCCGCACAGAGGGGGCAGTAACGAAAAAGAGGAGTGAAAGCCCCTCTTTTTCGTTACTGCGGTTTCCAGACCTGCGCCAAAATGTCTTTGAGCACCAGCATGGCATCCAGGTCGTTGTAGCCGTAACGGTTCTTGAGGCTCTCCAGTAGCTCCTGCAGGCGGACAGCGTAGTCCTCCACCGCCACCGTCTGGCGGTAGGTGGTGAGCACCGGGTATTTTTTGCCCCAGACAGCGTTCCAGTCGATCTTCTGCTGGGTTGCCTCGCTGGTCTTTTCGATGGCCCGCTCGATCTCCTCGACCTCCACGTCGTAGTCGATCAGCTCGTCCAGGCTGAGGTGGTAGAGCGAGGACAACTTTTTGGCCTGGCGGATGTCTGGCAGTGTTTCGTCTGTTTCCCATAGTTAAGGATATGGATGCAAGTTAATCAATTTTGCCGATAAATCGGTAGTAAATCTCAATCTCCTGATCTCGCATCCCATCCGCACCTTTAGTAGCCTCATGAATCACA
>ENA-OPAO01001454-OPAO01001454.1-human-gut-metagenome-genome-assembly--contig:-NODE-1454-length-16285-cov-6.052126_pt1 | contig 16285 bp, 19 predicted proteins | sample MGYA00241054_ERZ501424 | MGnify/ENA primary metagenome ERZ501424 (study PRJEB25962, sample SAMEA2042623) | human gut metagenome | biome: human gut; feature: human-associated habitat; material: faeces...
GTAAATATAATAATAACGTCGGTGTAATCAGACACCAGAGACGTAAGAGGGGATAAAAATAATCAAGATGGAGGTATGCACTATGAATACGAGAGACTGGACAAAAGAGGAAGCAGAAGTGATTTCAATGGAAGAATACCTTGCTAAGAGAAAGAAAATCAGAGAAGATGAAAGAAAACATAAGAAAAAAGGATCAGACGATCGCGAAGAAAGTCTGATGCCCTTTGAGTTTTATATGGTATCATCGCTTGCCTGGTCATGAGACTGTGACAACTTAGATACATCATCCGAGCTGTGGCTGTGAAAGCTGTCAGCTGAATCATCAGATGGAGTATTATGCCGGGTAAGCTTGAATACCAGCATATAACCATAGAGAAGTACCGGAAGCACAATCGTACATGCAATAGAGGCCCAGAGAAGGTCGATGGAATGCGGACTCCCGATCAGGGCAAATATTAATGTACTGAGATACATACCAAATAATAAAATGGCGGCAGCAAGTGCCAGAATACGTTTTGCATTTTTCATAATAATCATCCTTTACAATGAATCAAGACTTTAGTATATTATATAGAGAGCAGTGAAAAATTGCAAATGAATATCGTACAAAGGAGTATAGAAATATGAGTACATTATATCAGCAGTGGCAGAACATCGCTTATGACGAAACTGCAGACAGAAGTCAGTTAGAAAAATTCTGGGGAACTTATTTCCAGATTGAGAAAGAAATTTATGAAAAGCTTCTTTCTAATCCGGATGAAGTTGTAAAAGGAACAGTAAAAGAATTGGCTGAGAAATTCGGACAGGAAGTTCTGACAATGATCGGTTTCCTGGATGGTATCAATGAAAGTCTTCTGATCGAGATCGATCTTGATACAGTAGAAGAAGATACAGTAGTAAGTCTTGCATTTGACAAGGAAAGACTGTATAAGAATATGGTAGCGGCAAAAGCTGACTGGCTGTATGAACTTCCACAGTGGAAAGAGATTTTCTCAGAAGAAGAACTGAAGAAATTCTACAAAGAACAGAAGGAATCTACAACAATCCGCAAACCTAAAAAGATCGGAAGAAATGATCCATGCCCGTGCGGATCAGGAAAAAAATATAAAAAATGCTGTGGCAGATAATATTTCTGGTTACAGGTATCCTGAGTCTCATTTATTACAGTGCGGTCTGTATCGCACTGAAAAAATGGGACTCTACTTTTTCCAGATTCTGGCTGGCGACCGGAATAGTGGGAATTGCAGGGAGTGCGCTGATCCGTTTATATGGAATGCCGTGTATCGTAGAAGCAATGATTGGTATTTCGGTATGTTTTCTTCTGATCGCAGAGATAAAGATCATAAAAGGAATGCACAGAAACCCTTTGGGAAAAAGAAAAGAACACTTTGAAGAAGACACAAAAACAGGATCCGCTACAAGATGGATCATTGTACTGGGAGCGCAGGTAAGAGGCCGGAAGATTACCGATTCACTGAAACGAAGACTGGACTGCGCGTCAGAGTATCTGAAAGAGCATCCGGATGTACATGTGATCGTCTCCGGAGGACAGGGAAAAGATGAAGAAGTAACAGAAGCGTATGCAATGGCACGTTATCTGGAGTGTGAAGGGCTTGACCGCAGGCGTATTGTGCAGGAGGATGTGTCGGTAAACACACTGGAAAATCTGAAGTTTTCCAGAAACCTTATTGCAGATGTAGATACACCGGTAGGAATTGTCTCGAATAATTTCCATGTATATCGAGGGTGTGTATATGCGAAACGTGCAGGATTTAAGGAGCCGTTTCCGATACCGGCAAGCTGCCATCCATTATTATTCCCAAATTATTTTGTGCGGGAATGTTTTGCGGTCTGGAAGCTGTGGCTGAAAAAATATTGACAAAGCAAAATGCCGTGTTATAATGAAAATGTATGAGAAAACACGTTGAAGAGAAGAGTAGGCTGGGAAAGAAATGCCAGAGAGAGAAGCCACGGGCTGAAAGCTTCTTATTTTGGAACCTTCTGAAAACTACCTCTGAGTGGCTGCAAAACAGTCCGGTGATTCCGTTATCGTCATAATTAAGAGGTTCTGGCATAAAAGTCTTTGGTGAATAATATAGAGACTGTGAAGTGTCAGTTCAAACAGGGTGGAACCGCGAGATAACTCGTCCCTTACAGTGATTATCTGTAAGGGGCTTTTTTTTCGCCACGCGTTCGTAAGGAGTGGCCAGTGGCAGGTCCTGTAGATGCCATGCGTTTAGAAAAAAGCAGCAGATTACGGATGATTGCTGAACGGGCAGGAAAGAAGATACATGCCCGAGGATAGGATATAAAAATAAAAAGAGAGGACATGATAATTATGAAAATTACATTAAAAGATGGATCTTTCAAAGAGTATGAAGGAAGTATGTCAGTACTGGATATCACAAAAGATATCAGCGAAGGTCTGGCAAGAGTGGCGACTTCTGCAAGAGTTAATGGTGAAGTAGTAGATCTCAGACACGTTGTAAGCGAAGATTGTGAACTGGAGATTCTTACATTTGATAATGAAGAAGGAAAGGGTGCATTCTGGCATACAACATCTCACATCATGGCACAGGCGATCAAACGTCTGTATCCAGATACAAAGCTTGCAATCGGACCATCAATCGAGAATGGATTCTACTATGATGTAGACCGCGAGACACCATTTGTAGCAGAAGATCTGGAAAAGATTGAAAAAGAGATGAAGAAGATCGTCAAAGAGGCTCGAACGATTTACAAAGACAAGAGAAGAAGCAATCGCATATTTCAAAGAAAAAGACGAACCATATAAAGTAGAGTTGATCGAAGATCTCCCGGAAGGAGAAGAGATCAGCTTTTATCAGCAGGGAGAATTTGTTGATTTATGTGCAGGACCACACCTGATGACAACAAAGCCTGTAAAAGCATTCAAGCTTACAAGCCTTGCAGGTGCTTACTGGAGAGGCAGCGAAAAGAACAAGATGCTTACAAGAATCTACGGTATCTCTTATCCGAAGAAAGCACTGTTAGACGAATATCTGACCATGCTTGAAGAAGCAAAAAGACGTGACCACAGAAAACTTGGTAAAGAACTTGGACTTTTCATGATGTGCGAAGAAGGTCCTGGATTCCCGTTCTTCCTTCCAAAGGGAATGGTTCTTAAGAATACACTGCTTGACTACTGGAGAGAACTTCACAAAAAAGCAGGTTATGTAGAAGTATCTACACCAATTATCTTAAGCAGACACCTCTGGGAGACATCCGGACACTGGGATCACTATAAAGAGAATATGTACACAACACAGATCGATGGAGAGGACTTTGCAATTAAGCCAATGAACTGTCCGGGTGGAATGCTTGTATACAAAGCAGAACCGCGTTCATATAAAGATCTTCCGCTTCGTGTCGGAGAACTCGGATTGGTTCACCGTCATGAAAAATCAGGACAGTTACATGGTTTGATGCGTGTACGCTGTTTCACACAGGATGATGCACATATCTTCATGATGCCGGAACAGATCCGTGACGAGATCAAAGGTGTTGTAGCTCTGATCGATGAGGTATATCAGCTGTTTGGATTCAAATATCACGTAGAACTTTCTACACGTCCGGAAGACAGCATGGGAAGTGATGAAGACTGGGAACTTGCAACAGAAGGTCTTCGTGGTGCGCTTAATGACCTTGGTCTTGACTATGTGGTAAATGAAGGAGACGGAGCATTCTACGGACCGAAGATCGACTTCCATCTGACAGACTCTATCGGAAGAACATGGCAGTGCGGAACTATCCAGCTGGATATGCAGCTTCCACAGAGATTCGAACTGGAATACACAGGAGCAGATGGTGAGAAACACCGTCCGATCATGATCCACCGTGTAGCATTTGGATCTATCGAGAGATTTATCGGAATCCTGATCGAGCATTTCGCAGGAGCATTCCCTACATGGCTTGCACCGGTACAGGTTAAGGTACTTCCAATCTCAGATAAACATCTGGAATATGGACAGAAAGTACTGGATACATTGAATGCGGCAGGTATCCGTGCAGAAATCGATACACGTGCAGAGAAGATAGGATATAAGATCCGTGAGGCTCAGATGCAGAAGATTCCTTATATGCTTGTAGTAGGAGCAAAAGAAGAGGAAGAAAATCTGGTATCTGTAAGAAGCAGATTCGCAGGAGACGAAGGACAGAAGAACCTGGATGAGTTCGTAGCATCTGTTACAGAAGAGATTGCAACAAGAGCAAGACGTGAAGTCGTAAAAGAAGAAAACTAATTTAGTTTTACAAATGTATAAAAAATAAAGAGAACTGGCATAATATATCTTGAAGTTTGAAAGGAGGATATATTATGCCAGATTTAAGATGTACCGTACAGACTTGTACACACAACCAGAATTATTACTGTAATCTTGACAGTATCGTAGTAGGAGGAAATTCCGCAAAAAAAGCAGATGAGACAAGCTGTGACAGTTTTGAAGAGCGAAAAGGTGGAAGCTCCTATTCGAATGCATACTCGGACATGGCGGGAAAAGAAGCATCTGCCAAGAGTGACGTGGATTGTAAGGCAACAGACTGTATGTATAACAAAGAATGTCAGTGTCATGCAGGAAAGATCAGTGTAGAAGGCGGGAATGCCTGTCACTGTCAAGAGACGGAATGCGCGACGTTCAAATGTGGATGTGCGTAATCTTTGGAAGAAAAGATGCGCAGGTCATATGTATACGATCAGTGAATAAAAGGTACAGATAAAGAAAAAAGTATGAAAAACCGGAATAAAGCTTAAGAATAAGTTTTTACTCCGGTTTTTGTCGTATCAAAGTATGTTGACGTAGATTTACAGTGAGGGTATAATAGCTTTATATGCCAAAACTGGCAGGGAAGAAGAGGATTTCATGAACAAAGAAGAGAATACATACTATAAAAACAGTCCCAAGTTTGGCAGAAAAGGACCGTCCAAATTAAGACAGCAATTTAACCGTGGAATGACCTATTTCCTGGTAATTGTTGCCTGTATTCTGGTTTATTTTGCCATGCTGAGGGTAGAAGCGATTTCAAATACACTGTCAAAGATCCTGTCGATTTTAAAGCCTGTATTGTATGGATGCGGGATTGCGTATCTTCTGAATCCAATCGTGAAGAGCGTAGATGCATATCTGGTGCCAGTGCTGGAAAAGCACATGAAGAAAGAAAAAGCGAAGAAGGTTTCCAGAAGTATAGGAGTGATCGTGGCGCTGGTTGTATTGATTACGGTTGTATCGACATTGATCAATATGCTGATACCGGAACTGATCACAAGTATCCGTAATCTGATATTTACACTGCCGGCGCAGATCAATCAGCTGGTAAAAGAGATCAATAATATACAGTTGGATGATTCGACCACGACAGCAGTATTGAAAAATGCAATGAACGAAGCTTCGGCAAGTCTTCAGAAGTGGATGCGTACGGATCTGTTGGATAAGGTGAATGAAGTGATGACGCATCTGACGGTTGGTCTGTATACATTGATTATGGAAATGTTCCATGCGGTGATCGGAGTGATCGTATCGGTGTACATTTTATTTGGAAAAGAGACGTTCATTAATCAGAGTAAAAAAGCAGCTTATGCGATTTTTCCTGCAGAACGTGCAAACCTGTTGATTCATATCGCTGTAAAGACGAATGAGATATTCGGTGGATTTATCATTGGAAAGATGATAGATTCGATCATTATCGGAATTTTATGCTTTATTGGTACATCGATCTTAAAGATGCCGTATGCAATGCTTGTCAGTGTAATTGTAGGGGTGACCAATGTGATTCCGTTCTTCGGACCGTATATTGGAGCAATCCCGAGTGCTGTCCTGATTGCGCTGGCAGATCCGATGAAAGGGATATATTTCCTGATATTTATACTGTTGTTACAGCAGTTTGACGGAAATATCCTGGGACCAAAGATCCTTGGCAATTCTACGGGACTGTCTGCATTCTGGGTAATCGTATCAATCCTTCTTGGGGGCGGATTGTTCGGAATTCTTGGTATGTTATTTGGAGTGCCGACGTTTGCGGTTGTCTATTATATTATAAAACTCCTTCTGGATAACCAGCTGGAGAAAAAGAAACTGCCGACAGATTCGGACTGCTATAACGGGGACAGTTATGTAGACAATGACGGTACATATTTTCAAAAAAGAGATGACGGGGCAGAAACAGAAGAACAGAAAATAGAAAAAAATAAAGAAGAAAAAGGGGAATAAGATTATGCCGATCAGAGTGCAGAATGATCTCCCGGTCAAGGAGATTTTAGAGAGTGAAAATATATTTGTAATGGATGAACACCGTGCAACACATCAGGATATCCGTCCGATCAAAATTGGACTTTTGAACCTGATGCCGTTAAAAGAAGAGACAGAACTGCAGATATTACGTTCACTGTCTAATACACCACTTCAGGTAGATGTGACATTTGTTGCAGTAGCTTCACATCAGTCAAAGAATACGTCAAAGAGTCATTTGAACAAATTCTATCAGACGTTTGATGAAATCAAAGACCGGAAATTCGATGGATTCATCATCACCGGGGCACCGGTAGAACAGATGCCGTTCGAAGAAGTGGATTACTGGGACGAACTGACACGCATTATGGACTGGACAAAGACAAATGTCGTATCAACATTGCATCTTTGCTGGGGAGCTCAGGCAGGAATGTATTATCATTATGGAATCGATAAAGTCCAGCTGGATAAGAAGGCGTTCGGTCTGTTCTGGCACAAAGTGCTAAACCGTAAGATTCCATTGGTACGTGGGTTTGATGATGTATTCCTGGCACCACATTCCCGTCACACAGAGACTCCACTGGATAAAGTGCGCGCAGATAAGAGAATCACGATTCTGGCAGAATCGGATGAAGTGGGTCTCTTCCTTGCGATGGCACAGAATGGACGCCAGATATTCGTGATGGGACATCCGGAATATGATCGTGTGACACTGGATGGAGAGTATAAGCGCGATAAGAGCAAGGGACTGCCGATTGAACTTCCGAAGAATTATTATCAGGACGATGATCCGGAGAATGGGCCATTACTTACATGGAGAGCAACAGCTAATAATTTATATACTAATTGGTTAAATTATTACGTGTATCAGGCTACGCCATATGACCTGGAAGGGACACCGGATTTTACTTGGAAATAGGGCGTTTTCAGGGAATTGTGAGTCAGGTTGAAGAAATGAAATGACAGCAGGAAAAGCAGACGGTATTAAATAAGGATTAGCTAGAAAGTAGAAAATACCAAGGCAGGAACCAAGATTAACTTGAAGTTCATTACACAGAGTGTTATAATATCAAAAAAATATTGTAGGCAAAAGACTCCGAGGATGGAATATCCCCGGAGTCTTTTTGCATATAAAGGAATAAGGAGGAAAAGAGGGTATGGAGTTATTGAATGCAATCGTCACAACCGTAAATGGAGTCGTCTGGGGATGGTCAATGATCATTTTGCTGCTTGGTACACATATTTATATGACAGCCAAGACAGGATTTATCCAGCGTTTTACCATTACAAAAGGAATCAGATTGTCTGTGGAAAAAGATACGAAGAAATATATTCATAATCTGGATGCAAAAGATGACACACCGGTACCGGTAGTGAAATGATAAACAAGTAAAAAACTTCTTGACAAAACAACTTTGATACAGTAAAGTATAACCATAACAAAGCAAAACCGTTGAGAAAGAGGAGTAGCTTATACAATGACATCCAAGAGAGCAGCAGGTGGTGTGATTGCTGTATGAAGTTGATAAGTGAATGGACTTTCGAGGGCAGTCTGAAATCAAGAATTTATGAATATATGTAATTCAAGAGAGTATGGCTTGTCGGGAACCGAACCCGTTATCAATCAGGAGTGTATGTTAGTACATGAGAAAGTGGACGATTCGTCAATTTGAGTGGTACCGCGATAATAATAGATTTTATTACCGCCTCAAACCTTTTGGTTTGGGGCGGTTTTCTTTTTATCAAAAAAAGGTATGACGGACGTTATCGATGAAAGATTTTCTCTCCTAACAGTTACAGAGGGCTGGCAATTGCAATCTGTAGACAACAACAATATTTCATACAGGAAAAGGAGAAAAAAGATTATGAAAAAGAAAATGGTAACAGTATTATTAACAGCAGCAATGGTAACAGCAATGGCAGCAGGATGTGGCAAATCATCCGATTCCGGAAGTGACAAGAAAGAGTCTTATACCATCGGAATTGAGCAGTTTGCAGAGCATGGTTCTCTTGATAACTGCAGAGAAGGTTTCTTAAAAGGTCTGGAGGACGAAGGAATCAAAGAAGGCGACAACCTGACAGTAAAATATAAAAATGCAGCGGCAGATATGGGAACTGCAAAACAGATTTCCGACAGTCTGGTATCTGATAAAGTAGATCTGGTATGTGCGATCGCAACACCAAGTGCACAGAGTGCATACAATGCAGCAATGAAAGCAGATATCCCGGTTATCTACACTGCAGTTACAGATCCTGTAGCAGCAGAACTTGCAGATAAAGATGGAAAGCCGGTAGGAGAAGTAACCGGAACATCTGACAAACTTCCGGTAGAAGAACAGCTTAAGATGATCCGCGAGATGCTTCCGGATGCAAAGAAGATTGGTATCATGTACACAACAAGCGAAGCAAACTCTGTATCAGCAATTGAAGAATATAAGAGTCTGGTTAAGAAATATGATTTCGAACTTGTAGAAAAAGGAATCACAACAACGGCAGATGTATCCCTTGCGGCAGATGATCTGTTAAGCAAAGTAGACTGCATCACCAACCTGACAGACAACACCGTAGTTGCATCTCTTCCGACTATCCTGGATAAGGCAAATGAAAAGAAAATCCCGGTATTCGGAAGTGAAATTGAACAGGTAAAGATCGGATGTCTTGCAGCAGAAGGAATTGATTATATCGCTCTTGGAAAACAGACAGGTAAGATGGCAGCAAAAGTATTAAAGGGCGAAGCAAAGGCTTCTGAACAGAACTTTGAGACAATCACAGAGCCTGGATTCTATGTAAATAACAAAGTAGCAGAGAATCTTGGAATTACGGTTCCGGATGATCTTGCAAATAATGCAGTAGAAAGTTTTGACGAGATTACAGCAGAATAAGCCGGAAAGGGCAAAGTACAAAAAGAGAAACGTCTGAGACAGACAAAAATTGGGAGGCATTTTTTCATGAATTTCATCACATCGATATTAGAACAGGGTCTGATCTATGGGATCCTGGCACTGGGGATTTATATCACATACAAAATATTGGACTTTCCGGATCTTACGGTGGATGGAAGTTTCCCTCTGGGGGCAGCAATCACGGCTGCCCTTCTTACAAGAGGAATGAATCCATACATCACACTGATCCTTTCGTTTCTTGCAGGGGCAGTCGCAGGAATCTGCACCGGACTGATCCATGTGAAATGTAAGGTCAGAGATCTTCTCTCGGGAATCATTATGATGACAGCATTGTGGACGATCAATCTTTACATAGCGGGAACGGCCAATGTGCCGTTGTTTTCACAGAAGACTATTTTCAAAAATGACCTGATGGATAAGATCATCCCGGATGCACTTGTACCGTATTCAACATTGATCATTATCCTGGTGCTGGCAGTGATCTGTAAAGTATTGCTGGACCTTTATCTGAATACAAAGTCCGGATTTCTGTTAAGAGCCGTTGGTGACAATGACGTACTGGTAGTGTCTCTTGCAAAAGATAAAGGCAATATCAAGATCCTTGGACTTGCAATCTCAAACGGCCTGGTAGCGTTGGCCGGATGTGTGTTTGCACAGGAGGAGCGAGTATTTGAAATTTCAATGGGAACCGGAGCAATGGTTATCGGTCTTGCAAGTGTGATCATTGGAACCAGCATTTTCCGTAAACTGACGCTGCTGCGTACGACAACAGCGGTACTGATCGGTTCAATCATTTATAAAGCCTGTGTGGCAATTGCACTCCGTAATTTTGATCCGCAGGCAATGAAACTGGTAACAGCAGTCCTGTTTCTGATTGTACTTATCATCAGTATGGAGAGAAAGAAGAAGGTGAACACCAATGCTTGAGTTAAAAGGAATTCATAAATATTACAATCCGGGAACCGTAAATGAGATGTGTCTGTTCCAGAATTTCAACCTGACGATCGACAAAGGGGAGTTCGTATCTGTTGTGGGAAGTAACGGTTCCGGAAAGACATCGATGTTAAATATTATCTGTGGAAGTATTCCGGTAGAAGGCGGACAGATCCTGATCAACGGATCGGATATTACAAAGCAGAAAGAATTTAAAAGGAACCAGAGAATCGGTCGTGTCTATCAAAATCCCGCAATGGGAACCTGCCCGAGCATGACCATTCTGGAAAATATGTCGCTGGCAGACAATAAAGGAAAGGTATTCGGCCTTTCCAGAGGAACGAACAAGGCAAGAATTGAGTATTACAGAGAACAGTTAAGCCAGCTCGGACTCGGTCTGGAAGATAAGATGGACGTCAAAGTCGGTGCATTATCCGGCGGACAGCGTCAGGCAATGGCACTTCTGATGTCTACCATGACACCGATCGAGTTCCTGATCCTGGATGAACATACGGCGGCACTGGATCCGAAGACCGCTGAACTGATCATGGAGCTGACCGATAAGATCGTAAAAGAAAAGAATCTTACAACGATCATGGTTACACATAACTTAAGATATGCGATCGAATATGGCAACCGTCTTGTGATGATGCATCAGGGAAATGCGATCCTGGATAAAAAAGGAGAAGAAAAAGCCAAGATGTCGGTAGATGATATCCTGGCGTTATTTAATGAAATCAGTATTGAGTGTGGCAACTAAAAGATGTTATACTGAATATGCCAGTAAAAAGCACAGCTTTAAAGGCTGTGCTTTCTTTTGCGGCTGCCGGATATAAAAGAGAAGGATCCGGTGATAAAAAAGAAATGTATAAAAATACAAAGAATATAAGAAAGAGGACATACACATGGCAAAAAGAATTGCGAAATTTGAAAAGGTAAGTTTTGAACAGTTTAAAGGAGGATACACAGATGCGATCGGAGAAGCTTCCGATGAGCAGATCAGGGAAGTCTATGATTCCTTAAAACTTCCAAAACGCGCAACAAAAGGATCCGCAGGATATGATTTTTATGCGCCGGCAGCCATCACTTTAAAACCGGGAGAGACGGCGAAGATTCCAACCGGAATCCGTGCGAAGATGGAAGATAACTGGGTGCTTCAGTGCTATCCAAGAAGCGGTCTGGGATTCAAATTCCGCCTGCAGTTGAATAATACAGTAGGAATCATCGACAGCGATTATTATTATTCAGATAATGAGGGGCATATTTTCGCAAAGATCACCAATGATACAAATGAAGGGAAAACAGTGGAAATTCCGGCAGGAACGGGATTTATGCAGGGAATCTTCATGGAATATGGAATTACGGTAGATGATGAAGTGGAAGAGATAAGGAACGGTGGATTCGGCAGCACGACAAAATAGCCGGAAATGACGGATTCTGCATGAAATATTAAGAACCGGGGCATACTGGAAAGTATAGTCTATGTATATAAGAGGTGAGAAGGACATGACGCGCCAGGAAATCCCGGTTTTTAAGACAAGAGAAGAAAATGTAGCATATATGAATGAAACACTTCCAATCCAGGAAAGCTTTGACCTCATTCAAAGAGATCTGCTGATCGGAGGAAGGGGTTCTTCTTTTTATTTTGTAAATGGTTTTACGAGCGAAGAGACGATGTTGAAGATCATGGATGCACTTCTGAAGGTGAAGGAAGAAGAGATGCCAGAGGATGTGTGGGAGTTTGCCAACGCATGCATTCCATACGTTGAGGTTGAAGTGTTGTTTGATTTTGATCAGATACTGAAAAGCCTGCTGTCTGGTGAAACGTGTGTGTTCATTGATGGATACCGGGCGTGTATTGTGATCGACTGCAGGACATATCCGGTAAGAAGTGTGGAAGAACCGGATAAAGATAAGTCCCTCCGAGGTTCCAGAGACGGTTTCGTAGAGACACTCGTATATAATACGGCAATGATGAGAAGAAGAATCCGTCATCCGGCGCTGATCATGGAGATGATGGAAGTCGGGGACAGTTCCAGAACGGATGTGGCACTCTGCTACATGGGAGACAGGGTAGACAAGGAACTGTTGAAAAATGTACGTGACAAGATCCGGAGTGTGGATACGGATGATCTGCGAATGAACCAGCAGAGTCTGGCGGAATGTCTGTTCAGACGGAAATGGTACAATCCATTCCCGAAGTTCAAGTTCACCGAGCGCCCGGACACGGCATCGGCATGTCTTCTGGAGGGAAAAGTCGTAATTCTGGTAGACAATTCACCATCTGCGATGATACTTCCGACATCGATCTTCGACATGATCGAAGAGGCCAATGATTATTATTTTCCGACACTGACCAGTGTCTATCTGAAAATATCCAGAACACTGATCAATCTGATGACGATATTTCTGACGCCGGTCTTCCTGCTTTTTATGCAGAACCTGAACTGGCTGCCGAAAGTATTTGCCTTTGTGGCGGTGAAGGATACAGTGAATATACCGTTGATCTATCAGCTTTTGATGCTGGAAGTAGCGATCGACGGTCTGAGGCTTGCGGCACTGAATACGCCAAGTATGTTAAGCACTCCGCTCAGTGTGATCGCAGGTCTGGTTATGGGAGAATTTTCGGTAGCATCGGGGTGGTTTAACAGCGAAGTCATGTTATACATGGCCTTTGTGGCAGTAGCCAATTATACACAGCCGAATTTTGAACTTGGTTATGCGTTAAAATTCATGCGTCTGGCATTACTGGTATTGACCGCATTATTTAATTGGTGGGGATTCGCACTGGGCTGTATTCTGGTGGTGTGCAGCATCTGCTTTAATAAGACGCTTTCCGGAAGAAGTTATCTGCATGTGAGCCTGAAATAATGTAATGTGAAAAGAGGCAATGAATGTGTACACAAAAATAAGAAAATGATATAATAATTTTTATACTAAAGTGAGTATATAAGAGAACAAGTATACAAAAGAATATGCAAGAGAAAGGTAGCGATACAAATGAATCACAGAGACGAAAGACTCGGAAGTGCACCGCTGGGGAAACTGATGTTTTCTCTGGCGGTTCCTTCTGTGGCGGCACAGCTTATCAATGTGCTTTATAATATAGTAGACAGAATTTACATCGGTCATATTCCGGGATATGGAGATGTGGCACTGACCGGCGTTGGGGTAACATTTCCCATCCTTACGATGATCTCGGCATTCAGTGCATTTGCCGGAATGGGAGGCGCACCGCTTGCGTCAATCCAGCTTGGAAAAAAGAATAAACAGGGAGCGGAGCAGATCCTTGGCAATTCGGCAGGACTGCTGATCCTTTTTTCTGTGATTCTGACGGCGTTCTTTTCGATATGTAAGACACCAATCCTTTATGCATTCGGAGCAAGTGATGCAACGATTGTCTATGCAAGAGATTACATATCTATCTATCTGGTCGGAACGATCTTTGTACAGCTGGCACTTGGGTTGAATGCCTACATCAGTGGACAGGGAGAAGCGAAGACGGCGATGTTGTCGGTACTGATCGGAGCGGTCTTGAATATCTGTCTGGATCCGGTGTTTATCTTCGTGCTGCATCTGGGTGTGCGAGGGGCGGCAATCGCAACCATTTTGTCGCAGGCGGTCAGCGCGGCATGGGTGGTACATTTCCTGACTTCAGAAAAGACTGTGATGCACCTGTCGCTAAAGAATATGCGCCTGAGAGCGGATGTGATCAAGATGATCGCCGGACTTGGAATCTCGCCGTTCATCATGCAGAGTACGGAAAGTCTTGTGACGATCACGCTGAATACAGGACTTCAGAGATACGGCGGAGACCTGTATGTTGGTTCGATGTCGATCCTGATGAGTATCATGCAGTTAATCACAATTCCGGTGCAGGGGATTACACAGGGAATCCAGCCGATCATCAGTTATAATTACGGCGCAGGAAATAAGGAACGTGTGAAGGATACGATGAAACGGATGATCCTGGTATGTCTGGCAGGAACGCTTTTACTTGCAGGCGTTGCAATCCTTGCACCGCAGATTTATACCGGATTATTTACGAATAATCAGGAACTGTTGAAACTGACATGCCAGGTTATGCCGGTTTATTTTCTGGGAATCTCTATTTTTGGAATCCAGTGTGCGTGCCAGACATCGTTCATTTCACTGGGACAGGCAAAGGTGTCGCTGTTCATTGCGCTTCTCAGAAAGATTATTCTGCTGATCCCGCTTGCCATTATTTTGCCAAAATTCATGGGGGTGATGGGAATCTACCGTGCGGAGCCAATCGCAGATGTAATCTCTGTTGTGACGACAAGTGTTGTATTTATCTATACGATGAAAAAAGTTTTGCGTAATATGTAAGACAATGGTAAGATGAAAGAGACTTGAGGATGAGGAGGTTTTCAATATGAGTGAATATGTAATAACCATCAACAGTACATCCGATCTGCCAAAAGAGTGGGTGTGGGAAAGAAAAATCCCGGTAGTCCCTCTGAACTGTACGATCGGCGGGAATATTTACCGTGATATGTATGATCTGTCCGCAGATGAATTCTACGGCATGTTAAGGGCCGGGGAGATGGCAGTGACATCACAGCCAAGTCCGCAGGCAGCAATCGATATGCTGGAACCAATCCTGAAAGAAGGAAAAGATATCCTGCATCTTAGTTTTTCATCAGGACTTAGCGGTACATATAACAGCATGTGTATAGCAGCAGAGGAACTGCAGGAAAAATATCCGGAAAGAAAGATCGTTGTGATCGATACGCTCTGTGCAAGTCTGGGGGAAGGACTGATTGATTATAAAGCACTGGAACTTCAGAAAGAAGGAAAGAGTCTGGAAGAAGTTGCACAGTGGGTGGAAGAGAATAAATTAAAAATCTGCCATTTCTTTATGGTAGAAGATCTGAATCATTTACAGAAAGGCGGACGTATCTCGAAGACGGCAGCAGTTCTTGGAACGATGGTGCAGATCAAGCCGATCATTTATCTGGATAATGAAGGAAAACTTCAGATCATCAAGAAAGAACGTGGCAGAAAGAAAGCAATGAATAAGATCGTGGATATGGCAATCGATGCATGCGAAGGAAAGATGCCGGACATGGTGATGATTCCGCACGGCAATTGTCCGAAGGATGCAGAGTATGTAGCGGAGCTGGTGCGTAAGAAAATGGGAGTAACGAATATCATGATGAATGATATCGGCACTGTGATCGGCGGTCATACGGGGCCGGGAATGGTTGCGGCAGTCTGCATGGGAGTGCACAGATAATAAAATTTCAGAATGCAGCATATAAAAACTGAGATAATAAAAAACTTGAAAAAAGATATTGACAGATGCAGATACATATGGTAAATTATATGTTGCGTAAGGCAAAAAAGAAAGTAGAGTATCCACTCTCACCTTAGCACAATCAGGTGACTAATGGTTTGATATTGAGTATAATACAGATTTGATTATAGATCTGATGATACAGATATGCAAGTGGATAGTCTCGAACTATTCACTTATTTTATTTTATGATGGAGGTGCACGACAATTAGCGATTTAATGATTAACGGGCAGATTAGAGACAAAGAAATTCGAGTGATTGGAGAGAATGGAGATCAGTTAGGTATCATGAGTCCAAGAGAAGCTATGAAGCTTGCTCAGGAAGCAGATCTGGATCTTGTGAAGATTGCTCCAAAGGCTCAGCCACCTGTTTGTAAGATTATTGATTACGGTAAGTACAGATATGAACTTGCAAGAAAGGAAAAAGAGGCTAAAAAGAAACAGAAGACCGTTGAAGTAAAAGAAGTGCGTCTTTCACCAAATATTGAGACAAACGATCTTAATACCAAAGTGAATAATGCTAAGAAGTTCATCAGCAAAGGTAACAAGGTAAAGGTTACACTGCGTTTCAGAGGTCGTGAGATGGCACATGTTCAGCAGAGCAAACACATTCTGGACGATTTCGCTCAGATGCTTGGTGACATCGCAGTCATTGAAAAACCGGCTAAGATGGAAGGCAGAAGCATGAGCATGGTTTTAACTGAAAAACGTTAAAAATACAATACAAGTTGAAGGAGGAGCATATCATGCCAAAAATTAAAACTAATAGAGCAGCTGCAAAGCGCTTCAAAAAGACAGGTACAGGAAAATTAAAAAGAAATAAAGCTTACAAGAGCCATATCTTAACTAAGAAATCTACAAAGAGAAAAAGAAATCTTAGAAAAGCAACA
>ENA-OPAO01001457-OPAO01001457.1-human-gut-metagenome-genome-assembly--contig:-NODE-1457-length-16261-cov-3.130569_pt1 | contig 16261 bp, 12 predicted proteins | sample MGYA00241054_ERZ501424 | MGnify/ENA primary metagenome ERZ501424 (study PRJEB25962, sample SAMEA2042623) | human gut metagenome | biome: human gut; feature: human-associated habitat; material: faeces...
GCCTTCACCTTAAACTCGCCCGCGCATCAAGTGCCCTTTGCCATGATCCCATCATCTCCCATCGAGTTAGGGGAATGCGGAACAAAAATCAGTTCATATCACTTTTTCTGTTCCTTGAACTGAGCTTGGCCTCTCCAACAAGCCCTACTACAATAGGACTCATTCCTCCGCAGTTCGAGAATCGAGTCAATATGCGCCGAATTTGCCACATTCTTGCAGGTCTCCTAGTGGGTACCGGACTCTTACGCACAGTAAGCGGCTTTATTTTTGACTACCTGCATCCGGAATACGTGTCTAGCTTTCCTTCATACCTTTATTTTTTACGAGCAGTCCCCTTCCTTATCGCTGCTGGTGCTGTCGAAACTATTTTATTCCTGATAAAAAGGAGAAATAAATGAAGAAACTCAAACAAATTGTCACTGCTCTAGTATCTGTAATATTGGCTGGAACTGTAACAGTAAATGCGTCGGCAGCAGAATCTATGGAAACTCCCTATAGGAGTCCTACCCTATCTAGCTTTCCGTCTAATGCTTCTCTGGAAGATTTTGAGAAAACCTCAGATAACGAAGATCTGAGAATTATCTCATCTCCTTCTCGGGGCGCTAATTACAAAACGCGTGCTGCAGAGGCTGTAGCTTTATTACGGATTTATTCCACTACAGGATCCGGCTCATCATCTAGTTTCACGAATCTCGGCCATTCTTGGCTTATGATCACACCTGTCTGGTTCTACGGTAAACATTGCTGGGATTAACGTTGCTGATGGTAAATCTATAACAGCAAGCACTTGGGATGAATCCGTAGATGTCAGTAGAGAACATAAGGGTCTATGACTCAATCTTGATTCGAAGCTTAATTCCAACGGTATTAATCTTCAGAATGTTTCCATTCAATTACCCCTAAGACAAATTGATTTAGATACAGTGAATACTAATATTAAGAATAACGATAAATGGGGTTATCTTACCAACTGTTCTACTTTCGCTTCAAAAATTTGGAATTCAATTGCTAGTGGCAGCAGTAAAGTTGACGCTGGATCCATCAATACACCAGCCAGTCTAGCAAAAAGTATTACAAAAGTTGGTGAGGCAGAATCATATACATTGTTAAAGTACAATACTTCTTCACCGCATCACGATTCCGTATATTACGGCTATCCTCCCATAAAGAGTAATAACAATAATTAGATAACCAAATCTGTCTGGTAAAGCCGGACTAGTTTTATCTATAATGTGAGCCGCAAGTGTTGGCATAGCGCTTGCGGCTCATACGCACGATAAGCAAGAGCCACAGCATTCCCACCCGGTCTCAAGCCCATGAGACACTGGGGACCATGACTACCATCATCATGCGCACCTCGCATGATAATCGCATACGGTCGTTTTTGGCTTTATTCCAAGGTTTTCAATTTTGGGGAGGCCTGCCGATTACCCTCGTTTTCCACGAGGCACCTGCAGGCACCCAAAAAATAATCCGGGAGTGCTCTCCCGTCCCCGCTGAAGACTCACATCTCCACAGGTCTTCCCGCATCCCCACGTTCCAGGCATCACACCCACGGCAACAAACATTTTCATTCTAAATACATAAATGGCCATCCCCTACCGCAGAGATGGCCGAAATGCTGAATCTCGAAAATTTAGTTATCGTTATATCCATGCTGACGGCTATCCAACGCGTTCTTCCACCATGATTCGCGCTCAAGGATACGCTGGTCGTCAGTACGTTCATTCCAATTTTCAAGAAGCGTGTAGGTGAAATTGTTCTTCACGTAGTCGAAACCCTTTTCCTCCACTACTTTCCTGAGCTCGACATCGCCACCATGGCCGTCGCGCACGTAGTCTGACCAACGCTTCAACAACATACCCTTATCGCTCGTAGCTGACCCGACATACAGTTTTCCAGTCGCACGATCGGTAATCACATACACGCCCTTTTGGTGCTCCAGAGCATTACGCCAGTCCATAAGATTCCTAACAATAATGCGCTCAATTTCACGCCATGGAAGGCTGATCTGGTCATAACCGGGAAATGGATTGTCGTCAAACACGTCAGACAAGACCTGAACCACTTCAAACTCATCCATGGCTATATGACCATCATCCATGACTGTATCAGCTTTCAGGAGCGAATACTGCCCCTTGTGGAATCTGATGATGACACGACCGCACAGCGGCTTGTACCGATCAAAATCCTTGCCCTCATAGGCACGACCGTCCCACACATCTAAATCTTTAACGACTTTCTGCATAGCTGCAAACAACCAAAGATCAGGGTCGTTCTTTAACCTCACGAGACAGATTGCATTATCACCAACACTAAAAAAAACCATTTTTACGCCGATTAAACAACCAGTTAAGAATTTCTTCCGGATTCCTCTTGAACACTTCAATCGGATTATCATCGCTCCCTCTAGGAGGGATGCAGAATCTAATCTTGGTGTGCTTCAGCTCCTCATCGTTAAGATGGAGCAAATCATTCAGGGACAGTATCTCGTTCATGTCTATTCCTTCGCATTAAGCCAAAGTGATGTGACCTGATTTTTTCCGCTTTCATAGTGAGACGACTTGCATCTCTTGATTTGCATAATACTCGGTTTCCACCGCTTCCGGCATCTTGTAGCCCAGTGATTGGTAGAGGCGCTTCGAGTTCCACCACGAGACCCACCGGAACGTCGCCAGTTCCAGCTCCTTCAGATCCGCAAACGGCCTGAGCCGCCACACCAGCTCGGTCTTGTACGCGCCGTTGACGCTTTCGGCCGTGGCGTTGTCGTACGAGTCGCCGACCATGCCGGTCGAGGGAAGCATGCCATGTTCCCCAACCCTGGTGATGTATACCGTGCCGGTGTATTGCGTCCCGTGGTCGCTGTGGTGCACGAGACCGTCCGTCCATCATGCGACGCGGCCCACGATATCGCTGATCCAGCGCCTGCAACGGCAGTTCCTCCGTGTTCATGGTGGTGGCGCACGCCCATCCGACGATCCTGCGGGCGAACACGTCGGCGGCGAACGCCGTGTGGCCGAACGGGCCGTTGGCCATGCGCACGTAGGTGATGTCGGCCACGTGCGGCCGGTTCGGCGCCTCCGCCTCGAACCTGCGTTCCACGAGGTCGGGCCTGCCGCCCGTGCCCTTCGCCGGTTTGGTGGTGACGGGCGTCCTGCCGCGGCGCACGCCGTGGATTCCCGATTCCCGCATGACGTTCATCACCTGGTCGCGGCCGATCTCGGCCGGATCCCGGCCCCGCGCCAACAACTGGGCGCGCGTCTTGCGGTGCCCGTACACGGCCATGAAGAAATCGGCATGGATCTCGAGGATGTCGCGGGCCGGCGCCTCGTGCCTGGCGGCCATGCGGCTGACGGGCCTGGATCTGAACATGCGGTAGCCGCGCGGCGTGATGAACCCGCAGTCCAGCGAAGCGGCCAGCACCCTGCGAATCGGCCCGACCCTGAAACGGTCCTTGAATTCGTCGATGTAAGCGACCATCAACGCCGTGTCGGGTCGAACCGTGCCGCGAAAAAAGCCGACGCCGTCGTCAATATCTCGTTCGCCCGCCTCAATCGCCCGACGACGCTCGTCATCATCCAGCAGCGCGAGTCCGCCCCGGACTCCGCCGACCAGTTTCACTGCCTTGCTATGCCTACCCATAGCTTCATTGCACGTACCATGTAGCTACTTTGCAAATCAAAACCAACACGTTGGTCTAACAGACCCAAGAAAAACGCGCGATCCTCGGTCAGCGGTTGGCGGCGGGACCGAGCGACGAACGCTTCACGACCTCTGCGGGGAGCAGACCGACACCATGTGCGGACGCGGGCAACGCCACTTCGTCACCTTCCCCCAGCAGATGCAGCACCTGCCGCATCGCAGCGACGCCCAACGCCTCAAAATCAGGCCGAACCGTGGTCAGAGGCGGAATCATGTTGTCCATCGCCGGCATGTCATCGAACCCGACCAGACTGACGTCACGTGGAATGCGAACACCGTGCTCATACAGGGCACGCGCGACGCCCACCGCCTGATTGTCGTTCGCCGTGACCACGACCGTCGGCAACTTGCCGCCCTGATTGCCGATGGAATCGAGAATATGGTTCATCCTGGCGTACGCCTCGGTCGACTCCCAGGTCTTGCAACGCACCGTGACGGAACTGATGGAGCGGGCGCGGGTCAGTTTCACCCAGGCATCCAGTCGCGTCATCGCACCGCGCCATCCCAACGGACCGGCGAAGTACAACGCCCGCTTGTGACCGTATTCGGTCAGCATGCGCACCACATCGCCCATCGCACCCCACTGGTCGATACCGACGATCGACACGCGGTCGCGCTCGCGCGAGTGAATCAGGCGCAGCCCTTCGCTCACGCTGAGTTCGCCGTGCGTGGAGGTGATCATCACGCGAGGCTGCGTCAGCTGCGTGTAGCAGGCCGCTTCGAACATGACATCGGTGGGCGTGAGCATGATGAACGCGTCGACGTTCTGCTCGTTGAACGTGCCGCACAGATTCTCGAACTCCGCCCGCGTGCACAGCGCCTCATGCACCATCATCACCGACATGAACAGGCCGTGCTTGCGCGCCATCATCTCGATCGCGGAAATCGCCGAAATAGGGCCGTAGAACTTCATGCCGCCTGCGATCAGGCCGATCGTGCGGGAACGGTGCGATGCGAGCGCTCGCGCCGAGTTGCTGGGACGATAATCGAGCGCCTTGATGGCATCCTGCACTTTGGTGCGGGTGGCGTCGGAGACATCGGGAGAATCGTTGATGACCCGGGACACCGTCTGATGACTGACTCCGGCGAGCTTCGCGACTTCGAACATGGATGGGCGTTTCCGCCCGCTTCGCTTGGCCGTCACGCTGTCAAACCTCCCGCTGCATAACAACACAATATGGGCAAGTCTACCCGGTAACGCTTAAATAACACACGTGAGCGCTCACAAATCATGCGCAGGTAACAGATTCGCCACTGCGCTGTACGGATTCACGCCCCGGACTTCTTCTCACAAAGAACTGTGGCACTACAGCGCCCGCACCTGAGACAAAGCACCGAGTCAGGTAACCGGGCCGAGCCAAATTAAGCCGCGCCATGCCGAGCTGCGCGGCGCAGGCCCGGAATCAGCCGCAACGCCGCAATCAGGTCAGATGCCACGTGACCCGATGCAGCGGCGTGACTCCCAGACGGGCGATGGCGTCGCGGTGAGCCGCCGAGCCGTATCCCTTGTTGTGCGCCCAGCCGTACGGCGCGTACCGCGGATTGCCCTGCGCGATGTCAACCATCAGGTGGTCCCTCGTCACCTTCGCGATGACCGCCGCGCAGGAGACGGTCGCACAATGACGGTCGCCCTTGACCTTGCACGACACCTGTACCGGAATCGGCAACGCCGGCGCGTCAAACGTGTTCATCGTCTTGGTGATGTAATCGTTCGGACCGTCCAGGATGACGTCCACGCGACGACCCGAACCGGCCGGCCCGTCCATGCCGAGCTGCCGCTCCACATCGTTGAGCGCCCGCAAGGCGGCGATGCCCAACGCATGCGATATGCCCCATTCGTCGATTTCGGCGTTACTCGCCTGACCTACCGCGTAAGCGGCGCACCACGAACGCAACTCGTCGACGATTCCTTCGCGCCTGTGCTCGGTCAGCAATTTGGAATCGGCGACACCGGCCGGCACTTGCGCGGCGGCGAGGTCACGTGACCACATGGCGGCCGCCCCGACCATGACCGGACCGGCCAGCGCCCCGCGCCCGACCTCATCGCAGCCGATCACCACATCGCAGCCTTGGGCGGCAAGCTGCCGCTCCAGATCAAGCGTCGGATGTTCGATCATCGCCATATCACCATCCGTCTGATGTCACTGCGCCTTGCCGGCGGGAACGTCCTTGAACACATCATGATGGGAGCTCAGGAAACTCATCCGGTTCAGCGGCCAATACCGCATCAGTCCCACTCCGACCACATTGTCGATGGGCACCAAGCCATGATCACCGTCGTCCTGATGGTATCGGGAGTCGGCTGAGCTGGCGCGGTTATCCCCCATGACGAAAATATGCCCGGCGGTCACCTCGACGCGGAACGAGAAACTGCTCGGGTCGACGCCGGATTTGATGTATGACGTCTCATCAATCGCGACGCCGTTGATCTTGACCGGCTGCCCGGCACCGCCGCACTCGACCACGTCGCCCGGCAAGCCGATCAGGCGTTTGATGAGATAATCGCCTTTGCCTCTGGTGGTCTCCTGGTTCAGCCAGTTCGCGGGGTCGTGGAACACGACGATATCGCCGCGTTTGAGATCGAAATATCTCGGCGTGAGCTTCGACGTGATGACCCGGTCGCCGATCTCGATGGTATCGCGCATCGATCCGGACGGAATCACGTAAAAGCCGATCAGGAAGATGCGTACCAGCAGTACCGCCACGAAGGGGACGACGCACCAGATCAGCAGGTCTCGGAACGAGAACGAATCATTGTTGCGCTTAGGCGAGGTCTTGCGATGGGCGCCTTTCCTGCGGCGGACCAACGAGTCTCGGCCGTCGGCACCCACTACCCGCCCCGGCATATCGGTGGGGTCCACGCCATGATCGGCTATGGCGACGATCCATTCGTCCCGGCTGAATTCGGTACCGGAACCGGGCATGGCCCGATCCGTCCGATGGTCGTCTGGCCGCATAGTTCCTCCATCACGCATACATGAAACCCCAACTATACTAGCGGCGTTCCTATAAATTCAGCCCGGAACCAATCGGCTCCGGGCTGAATTTCACGGTACTGTCGCCTCACTTGGCAAAACTCAGGCCTGAGTCGCCTTGGCGGAGTTGTCGCGACGCTCGACGATGCGAGCCGCCTTGCCGCGCAGCTTGCGCAGGTAGTACAGCTTCGCGCGACGCACGCGGCCCTTGCGCACCAGCTTGATGGAGTCGATGGACGGGGAGTGCAGCGGGAAGCGACGCTCCACGCCGGTGCCGAAGCTGATCTTGCGGACCAGGAAGGTCTCGCGCAGGCCGGAGCCCTGACGAGCGATCACCACACCAGTGAAGGTCTGGATACGGGAGTTGTTGCCTTCCTTGATCTTGACGTTGACGTCGACGGTGTCGCCGGGACGGAACGCCGGGATCTCCTCGGCGGGCTTCATGTGCTTGGCGTCAAATGCCTCAACAGCGTTAACCATTGCTATTCCTTAGTCGCTGCCGCATATCAGCGCATTGGTTTGGGGTTCGGTGATGACTGGCATCACGAACACGTCTGTAACTCCCTCGGGTCTGCCCTCAGGAAGCCTGTCAATCCGCCGAAACAGCGGCTTTGCGCCCGTTCGGTCTGGACTCATGAAGAGGCGGCTTATGCGGCGGCCGACCCTCGACACAGCAAAACAACATTTTATTGATTCATATGGACGAGACGGAATTGACCTCAACTTCGGCCGGGCTCCGTAACGGAAGCCTCCCGTTCAGCCGACGGAACGAGCCGACACGCCCGGAGTGTGCAGCACAATTGTTGGGTATCGCCATGCGAATGGTGCGATAAAGCCAATCGCGATATTGAACCGCGACGATTGTGCTACGCACTCCGGGCATGTCACAAGCACAGACCCCCATACCTCGCTCGCAGTCGAAACCCAATCACAATCCCCTCATGTGCCCCGTCGTCAGTGCTGGCCGTACACGTTCTGGTAACGGTCGTTCAGCTTGTCGATGTCCGCCTGGCCGATCTCGATGATGTCACCCAACTGACGGGCGGCCCACATCGTATGAGCCACCTCCTCCGTCATCGCCGCGGCCTTCACCGCGGCCTCCGCATCCTTGCCGATCGTGAACGGACCGTGGTTCTGCATCAGCACCGCCTGCGACTTCGGATACTTCTTCAGGGTCTCCACCACGCCCTTGCCGATCGCCTCCGAGCCGATCAGACGGAACGGGCCCACCGGCACCGGACCGCCGAACTCGTCACCCATCATCGTCAGGCCGCACGGGATGTTCTGACCCGTCGCCGCCCACGCCGTCGCGTACGTCGAATGCGTGTGCACCACGCCGTACACGTCCGGCATGTTGCGGTAGATGTACGCGTGCGACGCCGTATCCGACGAAGGCGCCTCCGCCCCATCCACCACGTTTCCGTCCAGATCGCACACCACCATGCTCGACGGCGTCAGGTACTCGTAGCGCAGACCCGACGGCTTGATCACCATCAGATCCGCCGAATGCAGACGCTGCGACACATTACCCGCCGTCCACACCACCAGGTTCCACTTGATCAGCTGCTGATGCAAGGCCGCCACGACCTCACGCACCTGCTTGACCTCAGCACGAACCTCAGGACCAAAATCAGCCAACGAAACCATAATCACCACTCACTTTTCTTATTCGCACTTATATATCGGGACGTTCATCAAAGGCGGTGCCGGCGCGCCGGCACCCACGAGCGGGCTCAGTATTCTCCGATGCCGGCGATCGGCTCCTGTTCGATGCCCACCACGTCGAACAGCCCGTCGAACATCTTTTTGGCCCGAGTCACCTCGGCCACCGGATCCGGCGACTCATCGGTCCACATCTCGACCGTGTAGCTGCCCTGGTATCCCAGTCGTTTGAAGATACGCAGGCACGCCTCGAAGTCGACCGTCCCCTCACCGAAGGGCACCCGTTTGAACACGCCTTTCGAGGTCTCGCCCACCGGCTTGGTGTCCTTGAGGTGCACGGCGACAATGTTGTCGATGTTGGATTCGATCTCGCGCCCCACATCGTTGGTGGGCCAAGCCGTGAGGTTGCCCACATCCGGGTACGCCTGCAGCCATGGACTGCGCACTTGCGACTTGTAATAGGCGACCTTGTCCAGCGAGTTGATGAACGGGTCGTCCATCGTCTCGATGGAGAGCATCACCAGTTTCTTCGCGGCCATGTCGACGCATTTGCGCAGGTTCTCGACGAAGTATTCGCGAGACAGCAGGGTTTTCGGCTCGTAATACACGTCGTATCCGGCGAGTTGGATGTTGCGGATGCCCAGATCGACGGCGAGGTCGATCGCCTTGCGCATCATGTCGAGCGCCTTCTCGCGCACCTCGGGGTCTTTTGACCCGAGCGGGAACCGCCTGTGACCGGAGAGCATCATGGTGTTGATGCGGCTGTGGGTGTGCCACATGGCGTCGCGGAACCGTGCCCGGTCATGCTCGGTCCAGTCAAGACGGGCCAGTCGCTCGTCGCTTTCGTCGACCGAGAATTCAAGGAAGTTGTATCCCAGCTCATGCACCAGATCGAACGTCTGCTCCCAGCTCAGGCCGCGCGGCAGTGCCTTTTCATATATTCCCAGCGCGTTGGTGACCATGTCAGCGCTCCAGCGAGTTCTGCATGTCACGCAGCGCGGCCCATCCGCCGTCGAGTGCGGTCAGCAGCGCCTCATACGCCTCGAACTTGCGGTCATACACCGCGGTCTGGTCCGCGTGCGGCTCGAACCGCTTGGCGAGCTTCGACATGTTGTCGAACGCCTCCTGGAACGACCCGTACAGGCCTGATCCGACCGCCGCGCACATGGCACCGCCAAGACCGCCCAGTTCGGTTACGGCCACGGTCTCGACCGGCAGGTTGAGCACGTCGGCGAACATCTGCACCCAAGGATCAGAATTGCATACGCCACCGGAGATGCGGATGGCCTTCGGCTTGTGCCCGAGCACGCGCAGCAGCTGCTCGACATGGTGGCGGTGGGCGAATACCACGCCCTCGTACACGGCCCGCAACAGCTGGTCGCGCTCGCTGGAGCTGCGCAGTCCGATGAACGCGCCTTCCGCATCCAGGTTCACGTTGCTGCCGTAGAGGAACGGGAAGAACAGCACGTCGGTGTACTTGGCGTCGGTACGTTCCAGCATCGCTCCGAGTTCGTCGTAGCTGGCGGCTTTGGAGCCGTCTGCCGTCATCATGCGCAGCACGTAGTCGAGGTTGCCGGCGGAGGTCGGGCTGGACGCCTCGACCAAGGTGTTACCGGTGGGGAACACGGAGTTCATGCAGCCGCCGTCGAGCGGCGCCATGGTCTTGCTGGGGAACACGTTGATGTTCCACGTTCCAGCGGTGATGCTGAAGATATCGTCGCTCAGCACGCCGGTGGCGAGCGCGCAGGCGTCGATGTCGAACAGTCCGGCATACACGGGAGTGCCTTCGGCGAGGCCGGTGTTCGCCGCCGCTTCGGCGGCGATGGATCCGCAGCGGTCGGTCGCGCTGACGAGCTTCGGCATGCATTCCAGCATTTCCGGGATGCCGAAGAAGTCGAACAGCCGGCCGTCATATTCACCGGTTTCGAGGTTGACCAGATTGTTGCCGGAGGCGTCGCCACGCTCCTCGAGGATCTCGCCGGCCAGGAAGTGCCGGATGAAGTCCTTGTTGGACAGCACATGCCCGATCCGCGCGTACTGTTCCGGCTCGTTGTCCTTCAGCCAGCGCAGCAGTACCGGGAACTGCATGACCATGACGTGCTGGTGACTGATCGGGTAGATTTCGGCGACGCGGCTCTCGAATTCGTTGGCCAGGTCCGCGGCGCGGCTGTCGGAGGAGAGGATGCCGTCCATGAACGGCTTGCCGTCCTTGCCGAGCACGTACAGCCCCTTGCCGTGGCCGACCGGTACGACGCCGTCGATCTGGCTTCCATCCAGTCCGGCGGATTCCAGCGCGGCCTTGACCGCCTTGCCGATGTCACGCCACATCTGGCCGGGGTTGACTTCGCGGAAGCCAGGACGCCGCTCGATGGCGTCGGTCGGGAACGACGAGACGGACAGTTGCCGGCCATCCTGGTCGACGATGATGACCTTGGTGTTGGTTCCGCCATTGTCAATGGTGAGGAAATGCTTCGTTGCGTTTGTCATGATGATTCCTTATTGAATATGTGCCGATGATATCGCAGCCGCTCAGGCGATCATGTTGAACAGTTCGCCGATCTTGACGGCGACCCAGCCAATCCATGTGCTCACTGCGCCGGTCATGTTGGTGACGGCGGTGAAGTCCTTGGGCAGGTCGATGTTGCTCTGCGTGAACGATTGAGTGACCCAGGGCGCGATATCGGTGCCGACGTAGAGGATGATGATGACGCTCAGCGTGCCGACGATCAGCATCTTGAACATGTTGCGGCGCACGAACGGGGTGACCAGCGCGAGGATGAACACGAGCGACGCGAGGTCGGCGAACGGGAGCATCTCGTTGCCGGGCAGGATGAAGGCGAGCAGGATGGTGATCGGGATGAGCAGCAGACCGGTGGCGAGCACCGAGGAGTCGCCGATGAGCAGCGCGGTATCCATGCCGATGTAGAACTCGCGGTTGGGGAACCAGATCTTGAGCTGCTTCTCGGCGGCGTCACGCACGGAAATCAGGCCTTCGATCAGCACGTCGATCATCTTGGGCAGCAGCACCATGGCCGCGGCGATGTTGATGGCGAGCGTCACGGACTTGTCAGGACTGTAGCCGGCGAGCACGCCGATGAGCAGACCGAGGATGAAACCGATGACCACGGGCTCACCGATGGCGCCGAAGCGCTTGCGGATCTTGTCGGCGTTGAAGTCGACGTTCTTAAGGCCGGGGATCTTGTCGATGATCCAGTTGACGGCGATGGCGAGCGGCGACCAGGCCAGACCGGCAAGGTGCGGGAACGAGATGCCTTCGAGGTTGTATTCCTTCTGGATGTAAGGCGCGGTGAGGTCAGCGACCTTCAGCACGATGGCGAAGATGACCCAGGTGAAGATGACGGCGAACCAGAAGTTGCCGGTGACGGCATAGACCAGCGCTCCGACTTGCAGGAAGATCCAGTAGTTGAAGATGTCGACGTCGATGGTCTTGGTGAGCTTGCAGAACACCATGATGGCGTTGATGACGAGGAAGCCGACGACCGTGGCGACCATGATCGGCGTGCCCCAGCCGACCGTCGAGGCGGTGGGCCAGCCCACGTCAACCGTAGTCAGGTGCAGGCCGAGGCGGTTGACCATCGCCTTCGAGGCGGGGCCGAGGTTGTCAAGCAGCAGGTTGATGACCATATTGACGCCGACGAAGCCGACGCCGACGGTCATGCCGGCCTTAAAGGATTTGCCGATTCCCATGCGGAAGATGAGTCCGACCACGAAGAAGATGATCGGCATCATCACCGAGGCGCCCAGGCCGATGATGGTGTTGATGATTTCCATAATGTTCCTTTCCCGTGCACGAGGCAGGCTGCTTCGCCCGCTGCTCTGCGTTGTTGCCCCGCACTTTCCGTCGGCGTCGGTCTTCGATGAGCCCTGCGCGTCGACAGCCTCTAGCTAACGGCGGAAAGGTCTTGCACACCACCCACGCGATGAACACATGTTCATCGAACACATGAGAGCTGAGTGAGCACATGTAATCGACCTTCTTTTTTGCAATCGATTGAGAGCGCTCACATATCAAGGATTCATTGAGTTCTTTCGCGCTCTGAACAATTGTTCAGCATCGTTGCTGCACTGGAAAAACTAACATATGTTCACCGGCCACACCGGATGGAATAGAATAATGCCATGGTTGCAAACAAGCTGACAATGACGACAACTGAGTCGCGAAACCACATCGAGCTCGTGCTGAAAATCGCTCGCATGTATTACACGGACAATCTGACGCAGGCGCAGATTGCCGCGCAGATTGGATACTCCCGCCCCACCATCTCGCGGCTGCTCAGCGAATCGCGCGACCGGGGCATGGTACGCATCGAGATCGGGCATCCACTCGAACGTCTGATGCAGCTGGAGGACGCGCTGGTAAGACGGTACGGGTTGAAATGCGCACGAGTGGCGCAGGTCAATCCCGGGCAGGATCCCAGCACCATCGTCCCCCGATATGCCGCGGCCCTGCTTACCGAAAAGTCGTCGCCCGACTCGCTCATCACCGTCTCCAACGGACGGGCCGTCGCCGCCACGGTCCGCGAAGTCGCCATCCAGGACTGGCCGAAATCCAATGTGGCGCAGATGGTGGGCGCCCTCTCCCCCAGCAATCCGATGACGGATTCGCCCGACATCTGCCGCATGCTCGCCGAACGCCTCGGCGGCACCGTCACCACACTCCACGTACCGATGATCCTCTCCTCCGCCCATATCGCCGCGGCCATGCGCCAGGAGCCACAAATCGCCACCGCGCTGGCGCTCGGCGGCGGCGCCGACGTGGCCCTGGAAGGGGTCGGTGCGACCGAAGGCGACCGCCTCAGTCCGGTGTTCGACGCCTATGTCACACCACACATGGTCAAGGAAATCCGGGCGCAGGGCGCGGTCGCCACCGTATGCGGGCACTTCATCGACGCGCAGGGAAGGCCCGTATGTTCGGAGCTGTCCGACCGTATCATTTCGGTGGAGCTCGATCGCCTGAAGCGCATCGCGCTGGTCATCGGCGTGGCATGGGGGCAGGAAAAAGTCAAGGCCATCAAGGCCTGCCTGGTCGGCAGCTATATTTCCGCCCTCGCCACCGACCAAGCCACAGCCGAAAGCCTGCTCGCCTGACATCCATCCGATCCTGCCCCGCCGGCGAGGCAGGATATGGCCCGGCGTAGTTTGTGCGCGACACTACGGAGTTGACATGGTCTGCCGGCGGTTTTACCCTGAGAGCGTCGGTAGGCGAGGCTACCGCAGGGATATGGGTTGCTACCGCTAACAGTGGAGACACTGCACGCAGGTCAGCAGTTCTTGTCGGATTAAGGCATGAACTAACGCAACTCCACCGCCCTGCGATGCTGAAGCTTGAACGATGACACGACTAGGGGCAACTCTTCGAGAAGTCGCACTTCCTCATGTCGTCAATGTCCGACGGCGTACTGGTTCCATTGAGGAGGTGAATGTCATGGACGGCGATTTAGGTCATAGTAGCCGGCTGCGCGATGGCGGACAATATCACATGCCATCGGGCGCAGCATACGGCCCATTCTCTTCACACGTTTGTACCGCGACCATGGCATTGGCCGTCCGTCACGACACCGCCGTATCCGGCGAGGGCGATCCGATCACTGACTGATTCGGCTCGCATCGACTTCACCGCCTCACGACGGCTGCGACATCCCGCATGACGTACGCGCCGAACGCCTGAATCGCGAATCCACATCCCGTTCTCCGGGCTCCCGGCATATCGGCATCATCATATGACGACGCCGATCGGCTATCTGCGTGCAGACATACCCGCATATCGGCGCGCCTGCACGCGACCGCTGACGCCCATGGCGCGCACTTGCCGCACGGATACCGAGTCGAACGCCCACCGAACGGGAACCGTTTATCTCCTTCGAGATAACGACATGAGAGCGCATAGGTTCCGTTATGTCCAACTTCTTCAATTACTCCTCGTTCCCCGGCATTCGTCCGCGTTCCGACATCGACGCCGCCGACATGTCCCGCAGCAGCGCCGCGCGCCGCATCGCCGCAGACGTGGTGGTGGCCGCGGGCGTGCTCGCTCTGTTCGGCGTCGTCGCCTGGCTGCTGCCGCAAATCAACGAACCGATCGGCCCGTCAGGTGTGCCGAGCACGGTGAGCGACGATTTGCATCTGCTGCCGTATTACGCGCTGCGTTCGGTGTTCCGCATGTTCATCGCGCTGTTTTTGTCACTGGTGTTCAGCTTCATCTATGGTTTGGCGGCGGCCCGATGCCGGCGACTGCGCATGGTGCTGATACCGCTGCTCGACATCCTGCAGTCGGTGCCGATCCTCGGCTTCCTGTCCGCCACGGTCACCATTTGGATGGTGTTGTTCCCCGGCTCCATTCTCGGTGTGGAGGCGGCGTCGATCTTCGCGATCTTCACCAGCCAGGCATGGAACATGACCTTCTCCTTCTACCATTCGCTGCTCAGCGAACCGCAGGAGTTGGATGAGGCGGCTCGTTCCATGCAGCTCACGCGCTGGCAGCGTTTCTGGAAGCTCGACGTGCCGAATTCGATGATTCCGCTGCTATGGAACTGCATGATGAGCGTCGGCGGCGGCTGGTTCTTCCTGACGGCCTCGGAGATGATCTCCGTGAACAACAGGACGTACGCACTGCCCGGCCTCGGCAGCTTCGTGGCGGTGGCGTCCGAGCACGAACAGCTGGGCAAGGTGCTGTGGGCCATCGTGACCATGGTCATCGTGGTGCTGCTCATCGACGTGCTGCTGTGGAAGCCGCTGACGGCGTGGGCCGAGAAGTTCCGCATCACGCAGAACGAGTCCGTGCAGGCCAAGACGAGTCTGGTGCTGTCGATTCTGCGGCGTTCCGGCATTTCGGATGCGCTGGCTCTCGTGGGCCGGCCCATCGCCGATCTGATGTTCTGGCTGACTCGCCCGCTGGGCCGTACCGGCGCACGCTGGCCGGCCGCCGGCACCCGGCGTCGCACACTCGACATCGCGTTTATGGCGCTCATGGCTGTGGCCTGCCTGGCTGGTCTGTGGATGCTGGTGCGTTTCATCTCGGACGGCGAGGGGTTCGCCGAGGTCGGCCACGCGATGGTCCTGGGACTGATCACGTTCATGCGCGTGACGCTGCTGACCGTGGTGTGCTCCATCATCTGGGTGCCGACCGGCGTGAAGATCGGCATGAATCCGCGGATTTCCCGGTTCGTGCAGCCGCTGGTGCAGGTGTTGGCGAGCTTCCCCTCGAACTTCACGTTCCCATTCGTCACACTGTGGTTCATCGCCTGGCATATCGACATCAGCTGGGGCAGCATTCTGCTCATGTCGCTGGGAACGCAGTGGTACATCCTGTTCAACGTGATTGCGGGCGCTTCGGCCATTCCCGATGACCTGCGCGAGGCCACGCGGGCGTTCCATCTGGACACGCGGCAGCGGTGGACCAAGCTGATCCTGCCGGCGGTGGCCAACGTTTTGAAGGACGGCGGCTATGTGGCCAGTCTGGTAAAACCCCAGTTTGAGGCCGGCCGGGAAAAGGTGGGCAAAAAGGGTGTTGTCCGGGACCCGGCAGTGCACAAGGAGGTACTGGAGCACTATCTGGAGCACGCAAGGGAAGCGGGCTTCGGTGTTCTGGGACTGACCTATTCCCCCATCCGGGGGCCGGAGGGGAACATCGAGTATCTGGGCTTCCTGCAAAAGGGTGCGGAAACCACTGTGTCTTTTGACTTGGACGCTCTGGTGGAGGAATCCCATCAAACCCTGAAGGAGCACGGAGAGGGGACGGTATAATGGAACCGAAAAAAATCATTCTCTGTCCGAATCCGGACCGGGACACCGGAATGAAGGCCACAAAGTCCGCCATTGCCATTTTGCGGGACATGGGCTTTCAGACGGTGGTCTGTTCGCCCTTCCGGGACCCGAAGACCGACGCCTTTGGAGACCTGCCCTCC
>ENA-OPAO01001460-OPAO01001460.1-human-gut-metagenome-genome-assembly--contig:-NODE-1460-length-16221-cov-3.093963_pt1 | contig 16221 bp, 6 predicted proteins | sample MGYA00241054_ERZ501424 | MGnify/ENA primary metagenome ERZ501424 (study PRJEB25962, sample SAMEA2042623) | human gut metagenome | biome: human gut; feature: human-associated habitat; material: faeces...
TAACAAATAAAAAGTTTTATGGAGGTTAAGAACTATGGCAGCAGCAAAAGCAAATATATATGAAATGGTAACAGCGAGAATTATCGCAGAATTTGAAAAAGGTAATATTCCATGGGAGAAACCTTGGACAGGAGTTAGATCAGGAGCATACAACCGGATTAGCAAGAAAGCATACAGTATTATTAATCAGATGCTTTTACAGCACACCGGAGAATATGCTACATTTAAACAGTGGACAGATTTGGGCGGTCACATCCGTAAAGGTGAGAAATCAGAGTTTGTAGTCTTCTGGAAGATATTAGAAAAAGAAGAAACAAACGAAGATACCGGAGAAAAAGAAGTTAAGAAAATCCCAATGCTGAGATATTACAACGTCTTTCACATCTCACAGGTTGATGGTGTTGAACCTCTGACGCTACCATTCGCAGAAGTGGAACCGATAGAAGCAGCAGACAAGATTATAGTAGAGTATATAGAACGTGAACATATCGACTTTGAAGAACTCCCAAGCAATAAAGCCTTTTATAGCCCGTCCTGTGACAGAGTAGTAGTTCCAATGAAACAACAGTATAAGCATATTAATGAATATTATAGCACAACATTTCACGAACTGACACACAGTACAGGACACAAGAACAGACTTGACAGATTACACACCGGAGCAGATGCAGCGTTCGGAAGTGAGACATACAGCAAAGAGGAACTTGTTGCAGAGATTGGCAGTGCATCTCTTATGAATCTGTTAGGAATTGAAACAATAAAGACTTTCAGAAACTCCGCTGCATATATTCAGAGTTGGTTGAAAGTCCTGAAGAGTGATAATAAGTTTATAGTATCAGCAAGCAGCAAAGCAGAGAAAGCAGTCAACTACATAATAGGCGAGTAATACAGGAGCGGTTGAGAGACACCGCTTCTTTTTTTGTGCGCTGATATCCGTAGTTGCTTACGGTTCAGAGTCTGCAAGATGCTGTTGCAGGCGTTGTGATATGGAGCGGATCGGCAGCAGCGTAGCAGGAACAACAGTAGCATTGTAGTTACTGTATTTGTAAACGTGATACCTACAGAGTAGGAAGTACTGGAGTTTACAATAGCAACAGAGAAATGAAAGCACAACACAAGATTATGCAGGATGGTGTGAGAATCTGGAAGTGTAACGCTAACAGAATCAGGCGTGTAAAGCTCTGAAAACAGATATCTGAAGTAAGTATGAAACTGATACCAGAAGAAAATTATCAGCAGGAATAAAGCCAACAGGAATAGCGCAACAGAGCTATGACCGGAGCTATGTTACAGGCACCGGACAGAGGACTCAACAGGGCTGTCGACAGGTGCTTAGATGGGCGTAAAACGCACTCGGCGACGCTAGGAGCCACGCTACAGAGCTACCCGGAGAACTTAGCCAGACGAGGTTAAGATCGCTGTATGAACCGTACAACGCACTATACAACCATGGATAAATAACATCAGTAAGCACAACAAAAAATGAAGATAATGCAATATTATACAGGTGAACACTGGTAATTTTCTGCATGAATGGCAGCACCAGATAACTGGAACTTGTGAGCCTTAATCCACTGGGAGATAAACATCAGATCAGCAGAAACAGCAGAGCCTTGTATAAAATCGTTTCTATATGATGTTTATGTGGCTGCTGCCTGAAGTCTGTTACATTTCTTTACTGGGGAAGGTTTGCAATTCTTTTATAGGTTCCACCGGGACGGGCAGCAGGACAGGAAACATTTTATTTACTGAGAGATACAGCTTGAAAAGCGTTTGTGTATGATCTGGAGCAGGAGAACATAGCAGATTACACAGCAGCAGGAGCATAAGAGCAGAGCACCGGGGCGAGGGTGGGACAGGTACCGGGGGTACTTTCAACATAGAAAGGGCTTGTTGTTTCTGGTATTTGCTGTATGTGGTGTACTTTTATACTCACTGAAAAAATAAAGTCCGATGAGACTGGGCACAAATAATGTTTGTATCTATGAAAAGGTTCGGAATAATTGTCCGAACCTAGAGAGGAATAATTTTGAATGACCCGCCTATAATGTAGGCGGGGTACTTCCAGAGTCTGTAAGAAATAATTCGGCAAAGTTAATATCGAAATGGTATTGAGCTTGTTGGAAAAAGTGGATAAAAAAACCGTTCGGAAAAATCTTCCGAATGATTAATAATTATGTAGGGATGAAACATCCCATCATCTATATTAAGGAGTGGGTAAAACGCCCACTCCTACAATTATAATAAGAAGACCCTGACCCGTTAAAACGACGGGACAGCTTAGTTCAAGCCCATTCCCTGAATCGGGATGAGCGTTTTATCTTCATAGTACCAGTTCGCAAGATCAGTAATGAGGTACTCATCTGACATCCCATAAGAGGATTTTATCCGGAAACCGAACCTATGAGTCCTCGTTTTAGGGTATCATCTTTTTAGTTACACATATTTATATATGGGGCGTCTTCAGGACAGGTCATCTTTTAATAATTGAAAAGTCCAGACTTTTGACTTTTGAATCTGAGGTTTACAATGGTGTCATCAAAATGGTGACACCTATCCCAGCAATTTACTAGCTCAGAGTTATGTCGATAAAGCTTGTCTACCATTTTGGTACCTGAGAAAAAGCTTATTCCAAGTAGAAAAAGTAAAACCGCTCGTAATAATCGTATGAGTGGTTACAGAGGGAGTCCATACATTGGACATCCATTGCTTAGTATACTAAGAGCAAATTCCCAAAATGGGAAGACGCTTAAATCATCTATAATAAAAAGAAAAAACTCAGAGTTACGATCTCTGAGTATCTTCTCTTCCAGATAGAAGTTTGGTTCTATGGAACTTATTATTACATTCATTATCTATTATCATATGCCATGATGTCTTAAAAGTCAACTGTAAAATGAAGAACTGATTCCGATAAATTTAGATGTTACTACTGATTATTTACTTATGATATGAGAGATTGAAATACGAATTTGTCAGATTCATTTCCTGATATGCGGTCTTGCTACGCAAGCCCTTTCTTTTCATTCGCTGCGCTCATTCAAAAATATTTATCTGCAAGGAAAAATTCTGAATTAATTCCAAATTTGTCCGAATCAAATCCCTATATAAATATAATAAATATATAGGGATTTGAAGTTGACAATTTTGGAAAAATATGATAAAAATTGCTTATAGTATATGGACTTTCGGACAATTACTATCTGCCGATGAGCGAAGCGAAGAGCAGAGAAAGCAAGCTTGCTTGCGCATATCAGGAAATAAACAAGACAAAAAAGGAGATAAATCATGTTGGAGTTAAACAAAGAGTACACATACAAAGAAATTTGTAGTGTACTTGGATGGAAAGAATCTACAGGTAATCAGAAAATAAAACAGATCAAAGAGATTGAGTCATCATATGAATTTTTTCATCCAGAAAATAAGAAAACACATAAATCAAAAAAGAGTTATATTTTCACGAAACAACTCAAAGAGCCAGTGATCGTAGATAAACGTAAAAACAACGGTGCAGAAAATCTTTTTCCAGAGGAAGATTTCGAGTATCTGTTTAAATGTATGTTGCAACGAGGTACTTGGCTTGATTTTTGGCATCAACGAGGACAGATGAATGAAGTGTATGTATCTCAATCTATAATATATACTACATTCTTAGGACGTAATCTTTATGCGCTTATAGATGGAATAAGGTATGTAAGACTGAATAAAGATGATAAACCGGATTATCTTAATGCTATGTATGTATTCAGGAATATCTGTATGGATGCTGCAAAATCTAATACAGTTACGCGAATCTGTAAAAAAATGCATTATAAAAAGAATGTTATGCCAAAAGGAATATTACGTTATGAAAATAGTAAATGTAAACATACTGTTCCTGATAATGAGCTGTTACAGACATATCAGACTCGCATGGGAGAATTACTTCAAGAGTATAGAGTGAGTTCAGAATTGCAGGCAATTCAAAGAGGATGTTATTTCGATATTTTAGTGGAACTACGAATTTGGTTTGAAGAAGAGCTGGAGAAATACGGAGTAAAGAGGTACAATCTTATAACCATTGAAGATATGTCCGAAATTGAGGAGTTTATACCGGAGAGGGAGAAAACTGAAGAACTCCAGAAAAAGATGCTCTGTGTTATTGTGGAATCTATTATAAAGTCAGTTCGTAATAGATGTACGGAAGCAAAGACATATAAAATAAAACTGAAGCCAGAAGAGAAAATTTTGCTGGGATATTATTTGACTGATTTACTAAAAGAGACAGAACTTATAAAGGATTATGCTGGTCAAGTGATGGAGATATTTAAAATAGTCAGAGAACAATATCCTGATGTGAATGATTTTATCGAGGAAATGAAGAAAAAAAGAAAAGCGGCAGAAGAAATCTGAGCAGGCAGGGCGTATGGAATCTATGTGGTTCTATGTGCTCTGTTTTTATATATGGAAGATGTTCGGTAAGATCATGCTCGTGCCTGGCATTACGCGGGGTACTTCCAACTTTACATAAGAAACACTTTATATAGGAAGAAACTTAATCTCAAAAACGAAAGAAAAAAATTCCGGGCGTTCGTAGATTTCAGGCATCAGAAACAAAAGAGCAGAAGCACCTACTCCTTGCGGTATCAATATTCTCCAATGTCAAACAGCTCATCAAAGGTTATACTCAGATTCGGAAACATAGTCAAGGATATGAGCTGTTAAAAGAGAGTGTACATATGCAGGGGAAGAATATTTATGCGACTGACAACTTTTGAGTGTAGATTGAATTAACAGACGATAGCATAGAATTTGATATATAGTATTAGCAACAATACAAAATTTTAACGCCAAAGTTAGCACTGAAAAACTTTTTTTCAAATTTTGGCCAAATCTGCCGAAAAAATGCATACTGTCCACTTTTTTTATCGCCTGAAACCCCATATAAATACAGGAATTGTTCGAATTGTCAAATGCGTCCGGTATATGGGGAGAACAACTTTTTACAAATGTACAGGAAAACAAGGTGATATTGTGAAGAGACAATTCAGATAATTCCTTATATTATAAGAAATAAATTTACACAGGCATGGAAGATGGTGTCAGTGCAGCAGGCTTCATTCCTGTAAAAATTCATGGAAATTTGCAGAATATCAGGAAAGAAAATCTTTTGTAAACCCTTTAAATACAACAAAAATTCGATATGACTTAGCGTGTGGTATATGAGAGAGGAAATTTTTATGTACAAAAAATGCAGAATGTCTGGAGAGAAAATCCTTTGGAAACGTTGCAAATACAGCGAATACGGTGAATGCAAATTCGTCCGGTATATGGAGAGAATAACTTTTGTGTTCTGAAAATGCAGAATATCAGAAAAAATATCGCTTAGAAACGCTGTAAATACAAGGAAAATCGTAAATGCAAATTCATGTGGTATATGAGGAAGATACTTTTTTACAGATATTTCGACACGGTTATTTTTTCAAAAATACTGGGAAACGTTGAAAAATCAAGCAAAGTAGGCGGTGCAAATTCGTCAAGTATATGAGGAGATGAACCTTTTATAATCCCTGACGCTACAAAAATTTGCACGCTGTCTGAAAAATAATTGCATGAAAACCTTGCAAATACAACGAAAATTGGACATAGTGAAACGTCCGGTATATGAGGGGACAAACTTTTTCTATGTACAAAATTACACGATATATATGTATCATAGTAGCGATAAAAGCCGTAAATACAATAAAAATCGGATATGCAAATTCATGTGGTATATGAGAGAACAAACTTTTATAAGATACAACTGTATCATTATAATAGAACATCAACAAAAAAGGAGGATACAGCAATGACTGAGAATAACAAAAAGAGAGTTTCTATAGAAGTGGAGCCAGATTTCCACAGAGAGTTAAAGTTGTTTGCTACTCTGCGTGGTATGACTTTACAAAATTACATTACAACTCTGATAAAGAATGACATGAAAAATATGAAATAAGAAAGTGAGGAACAACAGATATGAAATTTTATACAGCAGAAGACTTACAACAGATCATGCAGATCGGACACAAACAGGCAGAAGCATTGATGAGAGCAGAAGGATTTCCGAGTATTCGGATCGGACGAAGTTACCGGGTTGAGGAAGATGCTCTTTCAGAATGGTTAAGCCAGACAAAATCAGTGAAACTGGATTACAGCAAGTGCTAGGACTGGTGAAGTTATGAGCGGAACATTTACATCTTGGGGAGCACTTGTGCAGGCACTTCAGAAAGAAGTAGCAGAAGCAACAGAAGAGGTTGTGGACGATTCTCTGGATGATCTGTACAGGAACGTTGACAGATTTTACAGTTCCTCAGAAGGAAGATATCACCGTACAGGAATGCTACGTATGTCACCACAGAGTTACTTCAGCGGTGGCGGTTCTGTGTCTACAGGTGAGATCAGTCTGAACACCGGACACGGTTACAGTCCTTCTGGGAGAGATACAAGAACGATTTACGGTTATGCTGAGAATGGCGGATTGCTGGGTAACGGTGGATTCTGGGCTGATACAATGTTCAGAATCCCGGCACACATACAGCAGTCGTTCGGCAGCAGATTTTATTAAGAAATGATTCGGAACAATAAAAATACGATTGAGAATAAAGGAGAACAAGGATTATGAAATTAGCAGATGTTATGGATAAAGTAGAAGTTGGCATGAAGATGGTAGTAAGAAGTGAGTACAATCCAGAGTATGAAGTATTCGGCGGTAAAGTTGTGGAGAAGAAAGGTGTTTATTTATGTCTGGAAGTGGATGGAATCCTGCATGGACTGTCTGCGAAAGAAAATTATGAAGTGTTAAAATTGTTTGATAAGAACGGCGTAGAGCTTATAGAGCGAGACGTTTGGGAGATTATTGAAAAATATGTACCAGAGGTCGAATCACCGGAGCAGGTTTACTCTGCTGCGCTTGATGTCTGGGGCTGTTATACAGCAGAAGTGAAGCGTAAGGTTAGTTTTGCTCTGGCTGAGCTTATGACAGATGATGATATGGAGTGGTTTTTCGATGAACTAAGTGACAAGCACAGACAGATTGCGAATCTTCTTGGGTATGAGGATGACTGCGAGAATATAGAAGCCATGAATAGAGAGACGGATGCGTATGATCCAGATATCTATGAAGAAGACGGAACAGAAGAAAGTCTTTATCTTGAAAATACAGCATTAAAAAAACTGATGGAAATTCAGATGATATTAGAAAAAGTAAAACAGAAAGATGAACAGAAAGAGAGCGTGAATGCTTAATGGCAGAAGATTTTAGAGCGAAGATAACTGCTGAACTTGATACAGTGGCAGCAGAGAATAAATTAGAAGCATTTCTAAACAAAAAGAATAAGCTGAAGATTGATGTGGAAGTAAATCAGGATTCCGCAAAGAAACTCGGCAGCAGTATTGAGAGAGGTATCAGGCAGACAAAGCTTGATACCTCTTTTATTACAGAACAACTTGCAGGTTCTTTCAATATCTCAGATAAGAATGTGCTTAATAAGATGAAGAAACAGATGGATACGATGGTGTCCAGCTTAGGCAAGACTTGGAATGGCAGTGATTTTGATTTTAAGAATGCTTCCGGGTTTTATTCCGGGTTGAATAATTTGTCTGATACTGTTACAAAGAATGCAAAGATTGTTCAGGGCAAGACCGGAATTTATGATGATTTTTTCAACTACTTTAAAGATAAGAAGATTTATGTATCGGATGAACTGAAAAAAGCAATGGGTGGTGATGCCTATAAGGAACTGCTGCAAAATAATATCGGAAAGATTGTCAGGGATTCCACAAAGGGCGTATCTATAGATTCCATCTGGGGAGAAATGACCAGCTTATTCCCGGAACACTTTTCTACAGATATGATGAATCAGGTGGATCAGATCACTCATGCCTTTGATCTGATGAAGCAGGCAAGAGCTGATATGACACAGAGTTTTTCCGTGAGTGATCTGAAAGGTGCAGACTTTACAGCTATGACAGATTCGATAGCGGAGCAGGTGTTAGCAGCAGGTACACAGCTGAAAGATGCTTTACAGACAAATGTCATGTCTGCAACAGAAGCAGCGAAAACAATGATCGACCTTGATGTTGAGGTGAATACTGAGAAAATTGCTTCAGATATTCGTTCCGCAGTACAGAGCGCAGGGACAGAAGCAGGGGAAGCTCTCAATGTTGACCTGAAGATCAATGATGAGCAGCTAGTATCTGAGCTTAGAAGTGCCGTGGGACAGCTAGGGACAGGAGAAGAGCCAGTAAAAGTAAATCTTCAGGTTGACCGGGAATTCTTACAGTCCGAGCTGAACCTTGCCCTGAATGAGCTAGAACTTCCGGTGCATTTTAAAGTGGATGCAGAAGAGATTGAAAGTCAGCTCCGGGCAGCAGTAGAGAGTATTACAGATATTCAGATTGATCTGAGAGTGAACACTGATCCGGTCACGGATGCTACAGCTCAGACGGCAAATACAGGGAATGTACAGGCAGAAGTTCCGGTCACGGCTCCACAGACAGATACTTCCGGGCTTGTACAGTTGCAACAGGCACTTGGAAATGTAAATGCAGCAGGACAGAGAGGACAGAGTATCTTTTCTTCACTGGGAAGCAGCTTCCGGGAAGCGTTCAGTGCGTACAGTCTGGCGAATCTGATGCAGGATGGATTGTATAAGATTACGGATGCAGGAAAAGAAGCTCTTTCAACCGTGAAGGAATTTAATGATCTGGAGACTGACCTTGCAATGGCAACAGGTGAGAGCCGTTCTTATACTAATGATTTGATGCAGAGTTACAATGCGCTGGGACAGGAACTTGGAAGTATCACTTCAGATGTAGCGAAATCTGCGGACAGCTGGTTAAGACAGGGACGTTCCATGTCTGAGACTAACCAGCTTATCAAGGACAGTATGGTGCTATCCAAAGATGCACAGATGGATTCGGAGAATGCGTCAGAGGTATTGACTGCAACTCTGAACGGTTTCCAGATGAATGCAGATCAGGCAGGTCATATCAATGATGTACTGACCAGTATCGACTTGGAATCTGCTTCAGATGCAGGAGGAATCGGACAGGCACTGACAAAAGTTGCATCACAGGCGAATAATGCAGGTGTCAGTCTGGAAAAGACTGCTGCCATGATCGCAACAATCAAGGATGTTACACAGGATAGTGATGATTCTATCGGTACAGGTCTGAAGAGTATTCTTTCCAGAATGAACCAGATCAAAGCTGGTAAGTTCGTAGATTCTGAGACAGGTGAGAGCCTGAATGACGTAGAGAAAGTTCTGGGTAAAGTAGGGATTTCCATGCGTGATGTAAACGGACAGTTCAAAGAATCTGAGCCGATCATTGATGCAGTTGCGGATAAGTGGTCGACTTTTGACGGAAATACTAAGAAGGCAGTTGCAACGGCTATGGCAGGCACGTATCAGTACAACAAGCTGATTGCCATGTTTGATAACTGGGATAAGGTACAGTCACTGACTGAGACTGCTTTAAATTCGGATGGAACAGCAACAAAGAAGTTTGAGGATAATTACCTGACTTCTCTGGAAGCGAAAACCAATTCCTTAAAATCCAGTCTGGAGAATCTGTCCACATCTGTTGTATCAAGTGATATGTATGCAGGATTTCTGGATGGTTCCAAAGCATTAGCAGATTTTGCAGCAAACACAGGTATTTTACAGGCTGCACTTGCAGGTCTTGGGACAGCTGGCGGTGTATATGCGATTCAGCAGATCGTAACTGCATTCCGGGAACTTTCTGATCTGGGTGGAGCGTTGGGTATTGCAAAGATGGGAAATTTATCCAATGATTCTTTTGCAAATCTTTTAAATCTTACTCAGGGATTATCAGAAGCACAGACACAGCTGGTATTATCCAGTACGGCTCTGACAGATGCACAGAGAGCGGCAGTTCTTATGAACCAGGGAATGTCTCAGGCAGAAGCACAGGCAGCAGTTGCGGCTATGGGATTATCTTCTGCGGAGGGCGCGGCAGCAGCAAGTACCTTCTCATTATCCGGTGCTTTGTCGGGACTATGGTCAACACTTATGGCGAATCCTCTGATTCTGGTAGCAGCCGGAGTAACTGCGGCAGTTACTGCATTCAGCGCTTATAAAAGATCAGTGGAAGAAGCAGTATCTTCTGCAAAGCAGGCTGGGAATACGTGGGAAGAAAGCAACAGCTCCATGCAGGATCAGATCGACAGGGTAACAGAGCTTCGTTCCGCGTTATCTTCTGGTACATTGACCGAACAGGAAGCTGCAAATGCAAAGACTGAATTGTTATCTATTCAGGAATCTCTGACAGATTCTTATGGAAGTCAGGTTTCTGGGATCGACCTTGTAAATGGTTCCTTGACAGAACAGATTGCACTTCTGGAGCAGGTATCTGCAAAAGAAGCGGAACGATTCCAGAATGAGAATAAAAAAGGCATCGAAAAAGCAGAGAAGGAAGTTGAAAAAGAGAGACACACATATCTTGGACAGTTCTATGATAATGGTTCTGAGGAATCAGAAGCAATCAAGAAGTCCATTAAGAACTTGCAGGACAAATATGGGGATGAAGCCTTCCAGATCGAACCAGAAGCAGACGGAATTACCATGGATGTTCACTTCAAAGCAGATGCGAGTACTGCAAAAGAAGCATTAAATGATTTTATGACAGATGTTTCTGATATAGAGAAACAGTATGGTCAGTCAGATGTGCTTGAAATTATGAATGATAACGCTTCTGCCGGATTGTCAGATGCCAATGAGATTCTGGACAAGTACGGAGACTTGTATAAGCAGGCACAGGAAGCGAAACTTGTTGCAGATGAAGATGTGTTCAAGGCTCCATCTGGAAAAGAACAGAGCGCTCTGAAGTGGCTGAATGACTATACAAAGGCCGTTAAGAATTATAATGATGCATTATCAGATGGTGATTCAGATAAGATCACACAGGCAGCAGGAGAGTTTGAAGTTGTTGACAGTGCAGTACAGTCCTTACTGAAAAATTCAGATATGTCCCAGTTTGCAGATCAGTTTACAGAAGTGAGAGACCAGCTCAATGATACGGCTATAGCTGCAAACCGGTTTAATGATGCTTTATCTGGAAAAGATACTTCTAAGTTTGGAAAAGAGATAAAGAAGAATGCAGATTCCCTGAAAGAAATTGGCTTAACAGATACGGACTTCAAGTATGCTTTTGAGACAGAAGGTGTACAGGAAGGCGAAGATCGGATTAATGCTCTTGTAGATGCCGCAGTGGAGTGTGGACTGATTTCTGATACATCCAGCGGTGAAGTGGCGAAGTTGGTGAATATGCTTACACAGTTAGGAGTCATTTCATCCAGTGCAGGAGCTTCTGTGGACAGTACAGTAGGATCTGTCGCAGATCTGACCGAGCAAATTGAGAGTGCGAATAAAGCACTGGCAGGAATCCAGAAAGCAACTTCTATCCTTGATTTTCAGGCAACCGGAAAGAGCATTTCGATTGATGATTTTAATTCAGATGAGCTTTCAGATTACACTTCTGCATTGGAATATAACAACGGAGCTTTACAGTTAAATGCTGAAAAGGTACAGGAACTTCAGAAGGCAAAGGCAGAAGAAGCCATTCAGACGAATGAGAACCAGAAGCTTGAGAAGCAGGCACAGTATATGCAGAACATTGCAGAGATCGAGCGGCTTCAGGATGAACTGAGAAATTTATCTGATGCAAAAAGTCAGAATGCACAGACCATCCAGAGCAGCATAGATGCACTGTTATCTGAGAATGATGGATTAGTGAATCAGTGCAATCAGCTTGATCTGCTTTCAGCATCACTCAGGGAAGCAACCGGAGCATATCAGAACTGGTTGGATAAACAGAATGCTTCCGAATCTGGTGATATGTTTGACGATGCAATGGGTGCCATGGAGAAAATCGACAATGTAACACAGAATACAGAATCAGAAGATTATGGAAGAATAGGCACCAATTCTTATAAAGCTGCGGTAGATTTCATCGTACCGGATTCTGTGGATACAGAGGATGCGGAAGCAGTTTCTTCTTATATAGATAGTATTGAGCATTATTTTAACCATGATTCAGATGGTAACAGGACAGGATTGGATGTTGCGGAGTTCTGTGCAAAAGCTACTAAAGCCGGACTGATGGAACTGGATGAAGCAAGTGGTGAATATAAGATTGCAGGTCAGCGTACTATGCAGGACTTTGCAGACGGATTAAATCTGTCGTTGCCAATGGTACAGGCAATGTTCGGAGAGATGGAAGAGTTCGGCGGTGAATTTGACTGGGCTGACGAAGCTGTCAAGACATTGGGGGATCTGGGTATGGCAGCAGGTGAAGCCAAGGGCAGGATTGAAGAACTGTCCGGGGACAAAGATCTTGATATTCAGATCGACGTTTCGGATATTGAGAGTACAGAAGATAAGATCAAGACTCTTGATAATACGATTTCACAGATGCAGGAGTATAAAGGCACTCTGGAAGTGGATTCTTCTCAGGTGGATGATGCAAATACCGTGATCCAGTACTGCGTAACACAAAAACAGATGCTAGAAGCTCCGGCTGTTATGTCCGTAGATACTTCACAGGTGGATGGAGAGCTTGGAAATGCACTGTCATTATTACAGCAATTTCAGGAAGCACAGAATAATGTAGAATTGCAGGCTTCGGTGGGGGCTGATACATCAGAAGCACAAGGCAAAGTGGATGGTCTGGTTAGTGAGATTCAGGGACTTTCCCCAGAAATCAAGGCAACACTGGGAATTGACGGAACTTCTGAAGCTACAATCAATGCATCCATTCAGGCATTATCACCAAAGATCATGGTGGAAGCTGGTGTGGATTCTTCTGTTGTAGATGCGTATGCAGCAGAAGAGAAAAAATCCAATGGTACGGTAGACTGGGACAACAATACAGGAAAAGTGGATGCATGGGCTGCGCAAATGCACACTTCCAATGGTACGGTGAATTGGACGAACAATACGGCAAATGTAAAGACCAGTTTTACTGCGACAGGTACAGTCAACTGGACAAATGCAAATGCACCGTCCAAAGGATCAGGCGGGGCGAGTGGTACTGCTCATGCTTCTGGTACGGCACATTATCCGCATTTGGTTGGTCATGCAGATGCAAAAGGTAACTGGGGAACAAAAACCGGAGGAATGACGCTGGTTGGAGAGCTGGGAAGAGAGATCGTCGTTGATCCAATGACCGGAACGTGGCATACCGTAGGAGATAACGGTGCGGAATTCCAGTATATCCCGGCAGGAAGTATAGTATTCAATCATTTACAGACCGAATCTTTGTTGGAACAGGGATTCGTGAACAGTCGTGGAATGGCGAGAGCGTCTGGTACTGCTATGGTCAGAGGTGGGATTTCTTTAAATCAGGCAAATATTGCTTCTGGAAATCGTGGATCAGGTACAGGTAACGGTTCTGCATCAACAGCGAATACGGCTGCCGTTAATAATAATACAAAAGCAGTACAAAGTTCAGGCAAAGCTGCCAGTGAAGCTGCGGATAAAGTAGACGAAGCTCTTCAGAATGCCATTAAGAAACTGAATGACAATGCAATGGATTGGATAGAAACAACCATGAACCGTCTGGATCGGGCGACTTCCAAATATACGGACTATGCGGAAAGCGATACCAGTCATTATACGAAGGCTCAGAAGAACTATGACAAAGCAATTAAAAGTACACAGGAAGAGATTGATGCTTCTAAGCAGGCAATGCAGAAATACTGGAGTTATGCACAGAAAGTAGCAGCAGACTCTACGGTCAGTCAGTATCTTGCTCCAACTCTGAAGAAAAAGATTGATGAGGGCAAGACAATTGATATTGAGTCTTTATCTGCCAGTCAGAAAGCTGCGGTTGATGCTTATAAAGAATGGATGGACAAGTATCTGGATGCTAAAGATACGAACCGGGAGAAGAGAGCGCAGAAATTAAAACTTGCTAGGGCAAAAGTTGACAATACATATGATTCTTACGATGTGATTATCGGTAAGAGAGAAGCGAAAGAAGATTATTATGCAGCTTTGGCAGAGAATAGAATTGCACATGGCAAGTCCCAGAAGATCGGCTCTGTTTATTATCAGGATATTGAGAAACAGCGTGATTATGCACAGTATCAGAAGGACTGGACTGCAAAGGAGATGAAGGCTGTCCAGAAGAGAATGGCAGAATATCTCAAGACGAATGGCAATAACCGTAAGGATAAAGCATATCAGGAGATGTTAAAACAGTATACAGAACTGAAGACAACCTATGCAAAAGCAGATACGCATATTCAGGAACTGACACAGGCGATTCAGAACGCAAGAGAAGACGTAAAGCAATGGTCAGTGGATCGCTGGGATCGTGCAGGTTCCAAGCAGGATGCAGCTATTAATTATAAAATCGTATCAGATAACCCGGATCGTCAGATAGCTGAGAAAGATTATACCGAACGTATCAAGACGAATAACCGACAGATTCTGGCATTGCAAAAGCTGAGACAGGAAAAAGCGGAATATTATGATACACATTTTAGCAGTTGGAACAATGAAGAAGCGCAGAAGTATCTCGATTCGATCACTAAGATTGACGAACAGATATTAAATCTTGGCAGCAGTACGGAAGAACTGAAAAATAAGATCATGGAACTTCGCTGGAAGCCGTTTGATGATTTTCAGGATGAGCTGGATAGTGTGATTAATGAGTACCAGACCATGCAGAAGCTGTTAGGAGATGAGGACAGCTTTTATAATGATGATGGTTCATTGACACAGAATGGTCTTACAAATGTTCTACTGTTACAGGAATCCATAGATGCGACTAAGGATAAGCTTGCGAATTACAGGGTTGCGCTGGATAAGTTGGAAGAGCAGTATCAGAATGGATGCTACAGTGCAGAAGAATACAAAGAAAAGACAGAAGAATTGTTAAAAGGAATACAGGATGCATCCTCTTCAATGGCAGAGTACAGGCAGCAGATATTATCTGTATATGAGACACAGGTCAAGACGGAGAATGACCTGCTGCAAAAAAATATTGATAAACGTCTGGAAGCCTTGGATGCGAAAGAGAAATATTATGAATTTGATAAGACAATCAGGAAAAAGTCCAAGGATATCAATGCTTTGAAGGCTTCCATCTCTGCCCTTGAAGGGACGTCGAATGCCGCAGCAAAAGCGCGTCTGGAAAAGTTAAAAGCAGAACTTGCAGACGCAGAAGAGGATATGCAGGATACTGTTCATAACCATGAGACTGAAATGAAGAAGACCGGATACGAAAATCTTCAGAAGGATGCAGAGAATGCATTGGATAATACACTGGATGCACTGAAGAAGAATACCAGTTTTCAAGAAGCTGTTATCAATAATATGCTTTCAAATGTAAGAACAAATTACGACAGCACATACAAACATCTGGGTGAGGTAATGGATCAGTATGGCATGAAAGTTTCTCAGACATTCAATCAGATGATTACAAAAGCAGCTGACTTTAATACTGCTGCCGTAAATGCAACGAAAGCATGGGAAGGCGTTTATAAGATGGACACTTCCAAAGTACCGGGAGCCAGCAATGGACAGGGAGGTACCAATGGATCAGCAGATAAAGTATTGGATGATACTTTAAAGAAGAATGATACTTCAGATGGTGCTGGAAATGTAACACCGGGTACAATGACTGGTAAGAACTATACTCTGAAGCTGAGTGATACAGATATTTATCTGACATACAGCCACATCAAGAAACAGCTTAAAGCAACATGGTCACCAAGCAAACCGGAGCACTCTGATATTGAATGGAAAAGTTCTGATGAGTCTATTGCAAAGGTATCTTCCGACGGTACAGTTCGTGGTGTGTCTTCAGGCGTTGATAAGAACGGTTTAATGGCGCGTGATGAATCTAAGACAAGAAAATGTATCATTACTGCTATTGGCGGAGGTGGTCTTGCTAAAGCTACTTGTACCGTTCATGTAATGCCGGATTCTCATTATGAAAAGATTAAGGATTATGCAAACAAAGCTGGAATCAAAGAAACTTCAGGCAATAACCTGAGAGACGCTATGGAGTACGCTTATAAGAATGGTGCAAATCATAGCAATCAATCATATACCGCAGTTGAAGGATTTAAGAAAGCATATCTGAAGGACTGGACAAATTCTCTGAGTAATCGTCCAGATGGTGCAACAGACGTTCCTGCCGGAGTGAGTCCTTTAATAGGATATTTTAATG
>ENA-OPAO01001469-OPAO01001469.1-human-gut-metagenome-genome-assembly--contig:-NODE-1469-length-16170-cov-6.166367_pt1 | contig 16170 bp, 8 predicted proteins | sample MGYA00241054_ERZ501424 | MGnify/ENA primary metagenome ERZ501424 (study PRJEB25962, sample SAMEA2042623) | human gut metagenome | biome: human gut; feature: human-associated habitat; material: faeces...
AAAGAACAAGGAATTCCCCGTCCTCCACATGCAAAGAAACATGATTTAGCGCCCTCTTTTTTTCTTCTGGATAAGCAAAACACAAATCATTGATTTCTAATATACTATTTTTCTTTTCTGACAAACCATTCGCTGTCACCCTGCACCTCCAAACTTGCTTTTTATCTCCTGTATATACGGCTATTCAACTTCCCACAAACGGTACCCAGCCGGTGCTGCACTTTCTACCTGTCCTCTTCTCGCCTTCCACATCCTTCGGTCTAAAATCTCCATCGCTGCTGGCATGATACTAAACAATAAAAAAGCGGCAAAGACAAGCAGGCTGCCTGCTGTAAAGGGTACTCCCTTTACAACAATCCGAGGATTATAAGAACAAAATGCATACCCCTTTGAAAAGCCCCACATCGCTGCTCCGAATGTAATGATCATAAAAATAAGGCACAAAAAATCCCTTTTATCGAAATGATATAAGGAAAAGGCGGTTCTGCCCTTCTCTCCATATCCCCGGCACTTCATTGAATCCGATGTTTCAATCGCATTCTCCAAAGACCAGGTAACCAGAATCGAAAAAATTGTAATTCCATGCTTTGCTCTCTTAATAAGGCTCCCATTCTCTACACTTCGCCCGACACACTTTTGCCCATCAGAAATAACAGATGCTTCTTTGATAAACTTCGGTACAAAGCGAAGGCACATGGAAAGTACTAAAGAAAGTGCCGGGATGATCCTTCCAAAAAGATAAATAAACTTATCTGATGTCATAACAACTGTGTAGCAGGAAAACCATACAAGAGTACATACCAGCATCACTGCCATCACAAGACCGTACACACAACTTTCTAATGTAAACGGATTTCCATTATGAAGATATCCTATAATCGTTACTCCATAATGATTAAACATCGGATTAATTAGGGCAACAATGATCATCATTGGTAATGAGAAGAGCAGATTAAACTTTACTGTCTTTTTCCATCCTTTTAAAACAACGGAATACGCAACAGCGCATATAAATGAAATTGCCAGAATCACAGGATGAACAACAAACATCGTCACCCCGATCGTTCCGCAAAAATACAGCATATTTAAAACAGGATGATATGTCGAAAATGTATCTTTCATCTAAATCAAATCTCCATTACATCAAATTTCTATTATATTAAATCTTTATTATATCAAATCTCTATTTCATACATCCTTAATACATCGAATTATCTCCAACATCCTTACCAAGATTACATGTATAAACCCAGTTGATCACATCGCCGTCCTGTACCGTATACTTACTGCATCCGTAGTTAGGAAACCAGCCATTTACGTTATACATCCATCCGGAAAGCTGTCCGCAGTCGAATTCATACAGATTATTAATTCCTTCCACATAAGCTGAATTATAAGCCGGTGTAAAAGAAGACTCCATCTGGATTCCTGCATCCTTACATACACGCTGTAATACGTCATGTACAGACTCTCCTTCCGTAAATTCTACCTCGGAAGCTGCCAGAATCCATCCATCAGAAGGAACAAATTCTTCCTTGCCACTTTTTAAATCACTCATGTTATTAAGAATCGTCGCGCAGCTGATCGAAATCGTACACGTATGGGAAGAACCTGAAACTTCTTCATCGTTTGCAACATCCTGCTTGCCGGAAGAACCAGAAGAAGAAGCTCCTCCATCAGAAACATCTCCACTTCCTGAACTTCCTTCTTCGTTATAAGAATTCTCTCCTGAATTCCCCGATTCATCACTTCCTTCCGATTCACTGTTCGTTGTTCCGTTTTCTGCCTTATTCGCTGCGCTTGCTCCTTTATTTTGCTGTTCTGTAATACCTCCGATAATATAACAATCTCCGTCCAGTGAAGTAACACTCATTTTTAAAGATGTCGTTCCTTCTTTTGGCTTCGTATCTTTCTTTGCCTGTGTTGTACTTTTTGCGGTTTTGTCCGAAGAATCTTTCTCTTCTGTCTTTGTATCCTGCTTCTTTTTATTCTCTTCCTTCACCTGTGCTGTTACCACAACATCGCTCATCCTTGCAAGCTTTCCAGACTGCTCTTTTACAAGATATGCAGAATTAGACTGCCACGCTTCCGGAAGCTGTACCTCTAAATCTGGTACACAGATCAGCCCTTTCCCGTACATTGTCATCTTCAATGCATCATTTGCATTGTTTGCCTGCTTCTTTAAATCATCAAGACCTTTCTCTGAAAAATCAATCTTCAAATTCTGATCTGCTGGATTCTGAATCTTTGAACAGTCATACGTCCAGATATATGTAATTCCATCATCTGTTGTCCCCTTAAACTGTACCTTTTTATTTTCTCCGGCAACCGTCTTAAACTGTTCCTTTGTAATAACCCCATCTTCCGGAATGGTATTCACATCTGCAAGTGTCTCTGTCTTATCCATCTTTTTATCTGAAGAACTGTCTCCACTCCCGGACTTTCCACAGCCCGTTGAAACAATCAGCAACATACTCATAAGCAATGCCAAAACGACATATACCAGACCTTTTTCCTTTTTCATAATAGTACCCTTTTTCCTTTCTATTATTATAAATTTTTATACGAAAGCTTCTTTATATCCGCTGTGAAATAACTCAGCATTCTTATATTCTACACGATGCTTTTTCACCAACGCTACTCTGTATCTCCACCTCTGCCAAACTTCTTTAGCACTCCTGCGATAGCATGACGCTTTTTATACAATACAAAGACAAGTACCCCTACTACAACTCCCCCGATTATATAAAATATTACCATCCATTTGATACCTTCTTTTTTCGAGCCTGTATCCGATGTCTCCGTATCCTCTTGTGCCACCTCATCTTCGCTTTCTGCCGAATTCGTATCCGGCACATAATTATCTCCGCTAAAACTCCAGCCACCCGTCGTTTCTTCTGCCGCAGTCTTCTTTTTCTTTGCTGTTGTTCCCGTTGCTGCCTTCGCAGAATTTCCGCTATTTCCGGAAGGAAGCTTCTTTGTAGTCCCTGATGCAGCCGGAACAGACGAACTTACGGTGCTGTTTCCGGAAGTGACCGGTGCTGTAACCCGCTTCGTCTGACTTCTTGTTGTTGCTGTTGTAGGATTTTTCTTTGCTGTTGTTGCCGGTGCAGTTACCACAACTTTACAAATTGCCTTTTTTCCACTTCCATCCTTCGCTTTTACCGTAATCATTGCACTTCCAGCTTTCTTCCCTGTCACCTTTCCCTTTGCATTTACTGTTGCAATCTTTTTATTGGAAGAAGACCATTTCACTGACTTCTTCGTGGCATTTGACGGAGAAACCGTCGCTTTTAACGTTTTGCTCTTTCCTTTTGTAAGATAGATCGTACTATAATTTAACCCTACTTTTATTACCTTTACTTTAGAAGCTGCCGGTTTTGTTTCTGTTTTTTTCGCTGTCGTTACCGTTTGGGAAGAATTTTCTTTACCATTACTTCCCGTATCAATCGTCGGGCTGACTACCGGCTTCGTTCCTGCCGAAATAGCCACATCACTCATATCATAAAGAAATGTCTCTCCATCCAAAAATCTACGGTAAGCAACTGTTGCATACAATCCCTGTTCCGTTGCTATTCCATCAATAATGCCACCGGCACCGCCACCATTATTCCCGGCATCAGCAGCTACATGCATAAATCCCCCTTCTGGCATATAATACTGGAATAATCCTGTCATCGGCCATTTCCCATTCTTAATAAAACGGGCATCTTCTCCACAATCTATTCCCACGCCGCAAAGAGCTGTGATAATCTGTGCCACACTTTCCGAAGTTTCTGTATTCATCGTGCCAAAACCACCACTGGAAAGCTGATTCTTTTCTATCCATGCAAGTCCCTTGTCAATTGCCGCTGTAACATCCTCATATCCATCTTTATTATAATAAGAAGCCAGTGCCTGCATCGCCATTCCCGTCATATCGGAATCTCCGGTTGTCCCCATCAATGTCCAGCCACCATCCTGACACTGCATCCCTACAACCTTCTTAACAAGTAACTCCTCTGAGTTTTGCTGCACTGCAGAAGGGTCTTCTGGAATCTCATATGCCGGATTACTCTTTAACGCGATCAAAGCCCAAATCGTGCCGTTATTCCCCTGTCTGCTTACATTCTCATAATCTGACAGATACGCTAACAGATTATGTCCCATCACATTTCTTGCATCGACACCAATCGCTGTTAATGCAAGAATAAGCTTTGAATAATCCGAATACTTTGCTCTTGTAATCTTCCAGTCCTTACTCTCACAGTATGCGATCACATTACTGTAAAAAAGATTTATATAAGATTCCGGCACATACAGCCCACTCCTTTTTAAACCAATAACATTCCATATGCTACTGTAATCCGGCTTCGTATCTTTACTTAAGATATAGCTTCTTACCTTAGATAAAACCGTATCAATATCCGGGCTTAAGACTTCCGCCTCTGCTTCCGTCTGCACTGCCACTCCTGATTCATCAGACTGTCCCTGTGCCGCATCTTCCTCTGCACCCCAAGCATAAAAACCATAACTTCTTCCAAGCTGCAAATTCTTACGGACAATCTTTCTCTCTTTTTTTGTTAATGTCTGCTCTTGTGTACTTTCCTGTACATCTGCCTCTGTATTTGTTGATGCATCTGCATCTTCCCTGGTCTGCTGCTCCTCCTCTTCCGAAGACTCCGTCTCCTCCCTTTCTGATGTCTCACTTTCTGACGTCTCACTTTCTGACATAGAAAAATCGCCTGTACTCTCTGCAGCAGAAGCTGCCGCGGCCGGTTCTGCCCCATTATCTGCCGCATATGCATAGTATGGAACTATAAATGCCACAAGCAGAGCAAAAAGTACAAGCGATATACATTTTCTTTTTAACCTTTGATACATCTTGTTCATTCTACCCTCTCCTTCACTCATTTTACAAAATATCCAAGAGAAATTGAGAGTTTTCCGTAGAAAAGAAAGGCCCATGCATTAGGTGCACAGGCCAAATACTTTTATAAAACTGTTACATTCTCTAGCCCAGATATTTGTTTTCATTCTAAAATCAAATGGCTGGCAATTCAGAATGAAAATAAGGAGCGTTCCCTAAGTGAGCCTGAGAAGCAAGCCATGTACATATTATAACATAGACTTTTAAAAAAATATGCCAACCAGACGGGTGTATTTGCTTCATTTTAGGAAATTAAGCGGGTAAAATTGTCCTACAATTATTTCACCTTCATTTTCTTTACATTTGAGTAATTACCGTAATAAGTTGTTCCTCCTGCTTTACGATAAGTACGGATCTTGAAGTAATAAGTTTTCTTTTTCTTTAACTTTCCGGCTTTATAAGTCACTGTCTTATTTTTGGTAATTGTCTTCACTTTCTTATAGCCGCTGTTTTTCTTCATGGACTGGTATACTTCGTAACCAGTTGCATTTTTTACTTTCTTCCATGTAAGCTTCACCTGATTCTTTTTCAGCTTCTTAATGGATTTTATAGATGTTTTAGATGGGGTGTATTTCTTTTTCAGAGCTTCCTGCTGAGCTTTCTTTTTCGCGACTTTCTTTTTCGCTTCTTCTGCCTTTTTCTTTGCCTCATCCTGGGTTTTCTTTTCAGCTTTCAGACTGACAATTTTCTTCTCAGCATCAGTTAATACTTTTAATGTATCTGCAGAAATAAGTTCCTTTTGTTCACTGGTTAACGCATTATAAGACTTTCTTGCCTCTGCTATCTGAGATTCTTTAGATAAATCTACTATACCGATAGCGTTAATTTTCTGTTTTACCTTATTTATTTCTTCAATTTGAGCTATGGTAAGATTATTCTTATTCATAATCTGTTCCAATTGCTCCAAAGCATCATCTACTTTCCATTGCTTTGAATCCAACTTTTCAAGTACTTCCATTGCATAGTTATATCTATCAGAGGCACTATATATATTAAGCCATTTTCCTTTTTGTTCATTAAATTGTGCTACTTTTTTTGTCAATTTTTCTTTGTTTGCAATATTTAAAGCTCTTACACCACCATCTTTATATTGACTGCCTAAGTCTGCTCCTAATCCATATACTGTAAATTGTACTCGGATTACATCCCCATCTTTTGGTATCCACGCTGCCATTCCTACATTAGGAAACTCTCCATTTACAGAATACATCCATCCTGCATTCCTATGATAAGAAAACTCACTCAAATCTGGATATGCTACATTCTTGGCTGTATCATCTGGCGGATAAATAATATCCTCTCCATTTACTTGCGTATCCATATTTTTAATCACATCTGGTATTTTTGTTTTTCCATTATCTGCATTTTTAATTCCTGACAAATACCAACCATTTGAAGTAGTTGGTGCCTCAATTTCATAATTATTATTCTTCAAAATATCTTTTACCAAGTTTGCACAAGTATCTCCTTCATGCAGAACAACCTGCGTTGGTTCAATCAAATATCCTTGACCTATTGTGAATTTTTCTATAGATAATGTAACCGTTCCTATTTTTTCAGAAGCATTCGATATAACTACTGATTTCCACCAACATATTGTTATCATCATTAATAAAATCATTTTAAAAAACACTGTATTTTTCTTTTTCATCGCACACCTCCCTCTTCACAAAACAGGAAGAGAATCCCTCTTCCTGTCCTGTATTATTATTTTATTCTTACTTTTTTAACATTTGATTTTTTACTCAAAACATTTAAATTAGCTGCTTTTTTATAAGAATATACCTTAACAAAATAAGTTTTTCCTTTTTTCAGACCAGAAATAACTATTTTTGTTTTATTAGATTTATTTACCTGCTTTACAAGTCTGTATTTTGATTTTTTACCTTCTTTTACGTAAATCTTATATCCTGTTGTTCGTCTTATTTTTTTCCAAGATATTTTAATCTTATTGCGAGATACTCCATCTACTTTTAAAGAAGTCTTCATCGGACTAGTTACAGCAGTAATAACTTCTGATTGTTTATAAATTCTCTTTCCATTTTCCATACTATAAGAACGCAGATTTAATTTATAAACGGTTCCATCTACCAGTGATTTACCTTTCTTTCCTTTTAATTTCTTAAAAGTATACGTGTTCTGATTCTTTTTCAAATCCGTTACTACAACATATTTCTTCTTGCTCTTATCATATCTGCGGAGTTGATATCCATCTGCAACAGAAATTTTATTCCATTTTAAAGTAATAGATGCAGTAGTCTGCTTTTTAATCTGAATCTGCAGTTTTTGTACAGTTGTTTCATTAGATGGCTTTTGATTGTTGTTTGCCTCTTTTAATTTTTGCAACGCAACTTCTGCATTTTGTAACACTGTTAATACCTCTTTTGTTACAAAAGATTTCTGAGAATCTGTTAATGACTCATAGGTCTTTCTTGCTTCTTTGATAAGTTCTTCTTTAGAAAGATCTACATTACCAATAGCCTTAACCTTTTCTTCCCATTTCTGTGCCTTACTTTTATCTTCTTTCAATCCAGAAATTTTATCTGATGCATCAGATATTTTTTTCTTTATCTCATCTGAAATCTTAAGTTGCAATTCTTCAGACATATTATTATAGAATGTTTGTACTACCTCTACATTAGACTCCTTGTCTAAAGTAATATCTCCTAATGCTTCAACCATATCTGTTAACTTCTTAACCTGATTATCTGGACTATCAATATTTAATGCAGCTTTCAAATCACTATCAATTAACCTGCCGTCATTGCTAAATTTAATTGTTATTGAATATTCTCCTGCATTTAATTTTTCAAGATATTCTTTCTTTAAAGTTAAAGTTTCTTTTTCTGAATCAACTTCATAGCTTGTATCTTCTAAAGTATCTTCTCCATTCATAACAGATGCAATAGTATTTCCATTCAATTTAAGGTTTAATGTAAAATCAGCATCGTTTCCAATTATTGTTTTAGGTTCAATACTAAATTGTGACTTTTTAACAATTTTTACAGTACTAATTGTTTCATTTCCTGCCACATCAATAACTTTTACATGCATTACGGAAGCTTTTTCATCTACTGGTATTTTAATATTTTTTTCACTCAATCCGCATTTATTATCTACATCAATATTGTCATCTTTTGCTGCATCATAAACTGTTGTCCATTCTCCATCATCTGACTGATACAGAATATTACAAATACCACTCGTTGCATCCTTTCCCTTAACATAAATTTCTTTATTATCAGGCTTCAACAAAAGAGTAGTGTTGTTTTCTAAATTCTCATTATCATTTCCTAAGTATAATTCAGGTTTAACATTATCTGCCTTTACAGGTCCATATTCAACAAGTGCATCGGCAGTTCTTTTGTTTACCTCATCTCCCTGTATAACCGTATTACTAATCAAAAGTAAAATATATACTTTATCCTGATACTTATTACGATATACTACTGACTTACTTGCAATATTATTTCCTTTCATAGCCGCATAAGTATATTGGCTATAATCAACATCTGATGAATCTACAATTTTCAAGGCTCCCTGTGTATTTTCTGGAGTAAGCTTTTTATCTCTAACCATAAATCGAACTCTATTATACCAACCATGTGTCGGATTATTCACTGAATTAGGAAATTCTGTTATAGCATAATGTTTTCCTATTTCTGGCTCGCTTATTTTAGGACTCTCAAAATAAACTTTTTTCTTTTTTGAATTATCTTTCTCACTTACTTTTTCGTACAAAGAATAATAAGTTTGTCCATTTCCCGTATATTCTTTTTCTTCTTTTATTTTATTTGCTTTTTCTAAAATATTTTTTAAATCAGGATCTGGCTGTTGTTTATAAATATCTTCTGCATCAGATATTAATTTATCCCATTTACTTTCATCTAAATCATATCTTTGCCATACATTAGAGCCTTGGATAACATCTCCCATTGCAATAACAATATCTTTTAATGTTACACCATCGTTCTTTTTTACAGCTTCTGCTATTGCTTCTTGGTAATTTTTCTCTTGACATATATCCAAAATACCTTTTCCATTATATTTCAGGTAATCCATATTTACTCCAGCACCAACAAATCCTGTAATAACACAACCTGTTGTATTGATATTTCCCCAAGTGCCATCTTCAGTTTGTGCACCCTTCAAAGCAATGATTCCCGCAATATATTCTTCATCTGGAATCAATCCTTTTAATTCAGCCAGTGCCCAGCCTCGCATATCTACACTCTGAGAATTATACAAATCTACTTTCTTTACATAATCCACTAATGCATCTGGAATCTCTTCTCCACAAACTTTCAATGCCATTAATGCCCATTCATTATTTGCATAACCACCAAAAAGTCCTTCTTTATTTTTAAAAGAAAGTAAACCTTCTACAAGATTCATATGAGAATCACCAAAATCATATGGATTATATCCAAGCATTACTAACTGAAGAATCTGTCTTGCATAAACAGTCGCCTGAGTGTAATTTTCTTTTTCAGGAGAATGAACATATCCTTCATCTACATTCACATCTGCTGCCATATTCATAAATACAGACCAACAAGAATTATCCCACATATTTTTTAATTTCAACCTGCTCTGTCCTAAATATGGTTTTAAAATTTCCTGTGCCTTCTTTATCTCTTCTTCATTTTCAGAAGAATTTTTAAACATTGGAACGCTTCCATCTTTATTCTGATAAATAAAATAATATTTCTTTGATTTAATTCCATCTTGTGCAGTAATCTTTACTTCTGCCAAAAAATCATCTACATTAATAGTCACTGACTGTATTTCTTTCTTGTTGATATTTGCCACTGCCTCAGATGATATTTCTTTTATTATAAGTTCTGCATTTTCTACATCAGTTGGCTGTAAAAGATATACCGTCTTTTCTGATGAAAATCCTGTTTCTTTTTTTGTCTTATAATCTTTTAATATTGCATTTTTTAATTCAATCTGTTTCAAGTCACAATCGGCACTTGCTCTTACAATAGAAATAGTATATATTTTGATTGCTCCATTCGCAGCTGTTACTTTAACCGTAATTTTATCTAAACTATCTCCAACAGCTATTGCCGCATACATACCAACCTGATCACCTTTTATTGCCTGCGTATCCATGTATTCAATCTTTGCTTGTGGATCTACAGGAGCAATTCCTAAGATAATCTTATCCAAAGGTAACTTTTTAGGTATCGCAATCGCCCACTGTCCATTATCATTCTTCACTCCATAAGAAGTAGATTTTACAGTTGCAGAACCTAACTGGGTTGCCTCTACATACTTAATATCCGTATCAGAACCTTTTTTAACTTCCGCTTCTGTTCCATTGGAATATACAAGGTATACCGCACAAGAATAGCCTTTTAGATTAGTCTTTTTCAGTCCTTCTGGCATAGTTTCAGAGGCAGTATCAAGAGCAGACACATTCCATTCTGCTGTATACATTTCAATTATATTCAAACCTTTTTTCAGACTTAATACAGGACTTTGAAAGGTATCAGAGTAAGAAGCTGAACTTTCAAAACGTTGGAAATTCTCTCCATTAATTCTCACATAGTTTTCTCCATTGCTAAGCCATTCCATTGCATTTGCTGAATATGATTCTGTTTTCTTATGATTTGTCCACCGAAAAACAGAACATTGTTTTACCTGATCTTTCACAGTAACTTCTCGATAAGAAGTATCTGCTGAAGAACTTCCCTGTATTACTGTATCATTATCAAAATAGTTTATTTCATCATTTGTAGTATCTGCAATATATGTTTCTTTAATATTATCCCAATTACTTAAACCACTAATAAGAACTTTATATTTTTCGCTTACAGTTCCTTTCTTTACTGTTATATAGCAAACAGATGTTCCATTAATATTATAAGATTTCGTTTCTTCTTTTTCAATATTAAAATCTGTTCCATTTCTTTTTACTGAAAATTCTTTTCCTTCAAAATCCGTTGCAGAAATCTGTGCATCGATATCCGCCTTTCCACTTATTATATATCCATCACCGATACTTCTTTCGTCAACTTGTGCAGTATAAACAGAATCATCTTTTGTATTCTTAGTAACTGTCGCTTCTTTTTGACCGATAGTTACATTACTAATTGCGAATGTTGCAGTTTCTGCTGCAGAAAGTTTTTTTGAACAAGCAAGTGCAATCAATATGGCAAATATAAAAAGTATAATTTTACTGTTTAAATAAACTTTTGATTTTCCCATGTTTTTCCTCCTCGTATATAACAAGAGAAGTCAACTAATCGTTGACTTCTCCCACTATTCCTAACTTAGTCTACTTTCTACCATGTAGTTTCTGTCAAAACATATTTTACGTAAATGCCTTCTACACTAGTAGTAAAACCACCTGCTGACTGATTGCTATAATCATATGGAAAATACTGACTTCCTGACATAGCTACATTTGTTGCTGCTAATGGAGATTCAAACCAAGTATTTGCCTCTGGCGCTGCAGCAGCCCATGAAGGTTTTGTTCCCTGTGTTGTTACAGAATTACCTGCTTTCATGTCAATCATCCAAGAATATCCCTTATAAGAATTAGATGTATATTCTACATCAATGCTCCCCAGCCCATTAATAGATGTAATATAATCTCCATTAGTAGACTTTCCAATTGTTAAACCTGTTGCATCAATAAAATCCATTGCTGTTGGATTATCATCTTCGCTTAAAGTTACATTTCCATCATATAACACCCCAACTGTTGCCGTTCCAGTATAATTTGACGGCAGTCCAACAACTTCTACTTTTACCGGTACGGTTATTTCTCCATCAGCAGATGGTGTTGCTGCCATTGATGTTACACCAAGTCCCATCATCATAACTACTGCGAGCATCACTGCGAGCATTCTTTTTAAAGTCTTCATAAGTTTTCCTCCTTTAGAAACTCCGCTATTTAGATAGCATTCTTTGATTTTGTCTACATGTTACTAAGGGGTCGCGACTCCCATTGCCAACGGATAGCTCCTTTAGCAATATATTGATTTAAAACAACTTCTATACGATTTATCTGCTTATATGCTTTCTCTACTGAACCTTTTTTTATTGTGGTCTCAACTACTCTCACATTATTATCTGCATATGAAATAACTGTATATTGTTGTTTTACCTCCTTTGATATTACCTGTTTGAAAATTACAGATATTTACAATTTTCAAACGCTGTGTCAGGATTTTATGTGTGGGACTTTCGGATAGAAATCATTAGATAAAAACAAATAAACTGAGACTTGCTTTTCGACTTCTGTAAAGATTTCTCTAAACATATCGAATGAATGTACTCAGCACTCCCACCCAAAGTCCTGTTCATTAGAATTCTATTTTAAATATCCTGACTTAAGCTTCTTCTGCCTTTTCACACCTTCCCGGAAGATCCAGTGGTATTTGTGAGGGCATCCGCTTTCACAGTAGGGGTAAGCCTGTGTGGTTTGTACCAACTTTCTTAAAATAGAATGTATTTTTTTGTACATTTATTATAACATGGCTTTTCTAAAAAGTATTCCAACCAGACGGATGTCTTTTCGTCATTTTGGAACCTTTTTTAGATTTTTCAAAAAAATGCTTGACATTTTTTGCAGAAAAAATCCCGTCAGACCGAATGATCTGACGGGGCATTTTTCTTTTTTTGCTTATTATAGATAACACAACTTTTGTTTTATCTTCATTATTTTACGCTTATCGGAACATATATGTATACTTTTTTATTGATGTATCTTTCAAAAGTAAAGTTCTGTAAAGAGACCATATCGCGGTGTTCTTTTATCCAGCCATAAAAAACACACCGGGAAAACATACGGATGGTATCTGCGAGATTATCCACATCGCTTTCGCGGTCTGTTTCAAATACGGCAAATCGTCCGGCGGCTATCTCTATTTTCACAGCATCGTCCGGCACATTCGTAAAGTTGTTTACAACCGGTCCAAGGATATATTGAATATTGATACATTCCGGGTCATGATACCACATGGCAATCTTATCATTTCCATTCGCACTTCCGGCTACAGAGTTCATTTTCTTAAAGTATGGTGAGTCCTCATCGAGCCAGAATGCTACCTGTGCCGGTATATCTACTTCCCGTCCACGATTTGGGATGATCGTCCAGCCAACCATTTTGATATCATCAACGTCCATAAAGGATACTTTCATTTTATCTTTATATTCTGAGTAAAACTGATTTAAGTCAACAACTTCTGTGTTTGCTCTGGCATATTTGGAAGGGCTGGTACAAAAGGCTTTGCGGAAGGCTTTATCAAATCCATTTCTCGACTTAAAACCATATTTTTTTGCTAAACTGGCCACCTTGACACCCTGACGTAATTCTCTGGCGGCTTTTTGTATTTTCCTCTGACTGATATACGCACTAAGTCCCATTCCAAAGTCATCCTGAAAGGCTTTGCGAAAATAGTCTCTGGAATAGTTAAAATGTTCCGCCATCATCTCTGGTGTGATATCTTCTGTAATATGCTCATCAATGTAATTGATCCATGCAATATTCTGAAATTCCATTCGGTAATACTTTGCCGGAACAACGCCGTATTCTTTGCGAAATGCATTAGAAAAAACGCTATAACTTGCAAATTGATATTTGGCACATACTTTTTCCGGATTCTTTCCTTCTTTTAATTCTTCTGCAGCAAAGTACAGCTTTCTCTGTTTTATGTAATCGGTGATTCTCGTTTCATAATAAAGCTGGAAAATATTTTTTAAATGTTTCTCGGAATAATGAAACAGCTTTGCAAGACCTTTTGCTGTTAAATTCTCCGTAATATGCTCATCAATATAACTAATCCACTCGTCAACTCCATAAATCTTTTTCTCCTCTTTTTTATTTTTCATTACATAATCCGAATGCATTCTTTTTTCAAGAGGAAGATATACTGAGTACAGTCCGTTTTCAAAAGAAATAAAATACATTTTCCGATTGTCATAGTGCATTTCACTTTGCTTTATCCAGTCACATAACGCATATTTTATCAACATTTTTATCATATCCGGTGCCTGTTTATCCCAATATTGCTCTTTTAACGCAAAAACTGCATAATCCGATGCCCCAATATCAATTCTCTTCTTTTCACTTTCCTTTCCGGCATCTTTTGGAACTTCCTGCCCAATCATATAAAAGAAATGGTATGAATCATCATGCCACCAAAACTGCATATACTCTCCGGCACGTTCCCTCTCCTTCCACTTTTCCTTTACATCCTTCTCAATATATTCCATTCCGTTTTGAAAAATATCGCCTTCTAAAGACAGCATATCTGCCTCTACTGTCTGTGCCATTCTTCTCACAACTTTATATTCTATCATAGAACTATCAGGAATCCGTTCAAATGGAAGGACCTGATTTGTATAATCCTCTTCAATATTTAATCCCTGCACCTGTTCCCTGATTGTATCAAGAGAATTGTCAAAGAAAATGTCAGCCAGATAAAGGAATTCCTGCGTAGAGTATGCCAGTCTGCTTGCCAGATCTTTTACCGAAATGCTGTTATCTGTCTTAAGGCACAAAAGAGTGTCTCTCATACGTTCCCATAAAGCTGATTCTTCCTCCGGAAGTGAGGAAAATGTTTTTGTCTCATTCACTGTGTTCATTTTCTCTGTCCTTCTATTATTTCTATTTCTTTTTCTTTCATTTTCTCTGTTATTTTATCTCAGTCGAGAAGACTCCTACCTCCTTCAGGTGGTGAGTGACAGCAAATTTGTCTCAGTGGGAGTCCAATCTCCGACTGAGATAAACGCTCCGCGAGGATGCGCAGTGATTCTGTAAAGAATATGTCAGCTTATGCTGACCAGAATCACGCGCCAAGTCTCGCGGTTGCTCGACTTGAATATTATTTTTTAATATCCACATATTTTTTAGTTATATTGTAAATCACCACTAACATTCTGTCAATTTACAACTCCCACTACGGACATTCTCTATTCTTCAGATAAACTTCGCAACTCTGGAAAAGTCTTTTTTCTTTTCTCTGATACAATATTTATAAAACATAATCTGTGTATTGGTGTATGATATTTATATTCAAGTCGAGCAGTCGCACCGACTGCACTCATAGAAACTGCGGAAAGGAGAGATCGTGAATAAAAATAATTCTTTAGAAGTAATAAAAGATTGTACCACATACATAAAAAATCACCTTCAAGACACATTAACAGCAGAATCTCTGGCTTCCCGCTATGGTTACTCTCTTTATCATTTCTGCCACATTTTTAAAATCTGCTGTGATATGTCACCGGGAAAATACATACGCCTTCTCCGTTTGGAAAAAGCAAAAAAGGATATTTTATCTGGAATGAGTATCACACAGGCCGGATTTGATAATGGCTTTGAAACCAGTTCCGGTTTTTCTAAAGCATTTCGCAAAGAATATGGTATTAGCGCACGAGAATATTTAAAACAAAATAAAGAAAGTGAGGTTCTTATTATGCTACACGTTGAAATTAAAACATTGCAGTCACAGACAGCACTTGGTTACGAGATTCCCGGCGAATATGACAGTGATTACAGCAAATCCGGTGCTTACTGGAATCACATTAATTTTAAAGAATACCCTGCCTATCCAGAAGGAATCCATGATTATGGCGAAGTTGGACTATGGACCCATCCCGACCATATCAGCGGTGAATTACACTATTTCTTTGGCTTTTTAACTGACTCTACAGAAATTCCGGATGGTTTCCATAAGGTGGAGATTCCTGCCGGACGATACGCAATTTTTACAATTAAATCACAGGAAACTCCTGAAAAAGTAGCGGATGCTGTACGGGATGGCTGGCGTTACGTCTTTACCGAATGGCTCTGTACGCAAAAAGAGTATAAAATATCACATCAGGGGATGTGTTTTGAATGCTATCAGGGAGAAGAAGCATATCTTTATCTACCAGTGATTGATTTGTAGATTTGGTAATAGACGAAAAAAGAAAAAACAATACATCCCTTCTGCTCTATAGTCGCTGTGTTTATGATGCTCGTTCGCATCTTAAACACGCTCCCAAGCCGCATCTGGGATGTATTATTTTTTTCTTTTTTCTGGCTATTCTAAATCTACAGTTGGTGAGAATGGGGAATTCCCTTCTTTTTCCAACAAAAATCATTAATTTGCTATTTATTATCAAAACCAGACAGCCGCTGAAATAAAATTTTATGCTGAATTGTAAGAAGACTATGATAAGTGACATCCTCCCCCCACCTGTAGGACGCCACTGAAAAAGTGGTCGTAAAATCATATATCTGATATAATTAAGGTATC
>ENA-OPAO01001472-OPAO01001472.1-human-gut-metagenome-genome-assembly--contig:-NODE-1472-length-16164-cov-3.463530_pt1 | contig 16164 bp, 12 predicted proteins | sample MGYA00241054_ERZ501424 | MGnify/ENA primary metagenome ERZ501424 (study PRJEB25962, sample SAMEA2042623) | human gut metagenome | biome: human gut; feature: human-associated habitat; material: faeces...
AAAATACTTGCATAATCCTGTTTTAAAAGATATCCCTTCGCCCCTATGCGAAGTGCTTTTACAATATATTCATCATCCAGAAATGTTGTAAGAAGCAGTATATTCGCTTCAGGATATACGTGTAAAATCTCCGTTGCCGCCTCCAGTCCATCCATATTTTTCATACGAATATCCATCAGAAGTACATCTGGTTTGTACTCTCCGTATAGCAGCACAGCATCCCTTCCATCCAGCCCCGTTGCCACTACATTAACATCCTCATTCACTTCCAGAATCGTCTTTAATGCCCCCGTAACCAGACAATCATCATCTACAATTACTATTTTCATTACAAACTCCTCATTTACTGCATTTCTTTCGGTATCACTACAAAAATCCGAAAACCTTTTTCGCACTCAATCCGTAGCGTTCCATTCAGTGTGGACACCCTTTCCTGCATATTTTTCAAACCAATCCCCGTCGTTTTATTCATATTATCTGCACATCCATGTCCATTATCTTCCACGCACAACTGGTATAATGCCGGATGTTCTCTTACCGTTATTTTTACATAAGTCGCGCCACTATATTTCATTACATTTGAAAGTGCTTCTTTTACAATTCCAATAAGACAATATTTTACATTACTGGTTACTTTATTGGACATGTCGTATTTCAATTCAACTTCGCAATATTTAAAGTCCCGAATAATTCCCTTTATACTTTCCTGCAGATTAACCGCTTCATCATGTAAATCATGCACACTTGAACGAATACTGTCCATTGCAGAATTAAGCGAATCGTCCAGTCCATCGAGTATCGGTTCCAGGTTCTGATCCCTATTTAAAGCCTTCGCAGCCCCTGTCAGAAGTATTGTACGCGAAAGTACATGTCCCACATTATCATGGATTTCCCTTGCAATTCTGTTTCTTTCACGGAGTGTCGCCGCATATATTTCATAATTTTGTTTTTCTATCAGAGCTCTGTTTTTTTCTGCCAGAAGAAGTGTTTTTTCTTCTCCATCATCAATTGTTTTTTGAAATTCTCTGTCCAATTTATCGTACTTTTCCGTTTTTCTTTCCAAAAGCACTGCAAGCAGACAGCCAAAGGCAACATTCAGCAGCATCCCATTTTGCAAATATGTATTTTCTGTCAGTATCACACCACCTGTAATCATACTGGTCAATGCTGCTACCCGGCTTTTTTCTTTAAGCAAAGCATATCCCATCACTGGATAAAATACTACAAGTTCAGGGATAAGAATCGAAGTCCCGACAAACGCCACGCAACCCAGAATCTTTGTCATCCTGTGTTCCAGAACATATTCTCCGCACAAAAGGACAAGCGCATAAAGCAGTGCAAATATAAACTTTCTGTCTGCACTTATCCAGAATAATGCAGTCATACAATACAGCAGCAATACTCCCGTATCCTGAAAATATCCCATTTCTCTCCTCCCGTTGTTATAATAATATAACATATTCCATACCTCTCAAAGTGACAAATGTCATGTTTTTCTTGTGACATCTTACACTTGGTATTGAACGCATCTTATTTTATACTGTAGTTATCAGGTATAAAAGCCTTCATATTCTCATAAACGACGTTTATATTCCTGATATTACTATGTGAAAGTAACTATTTAACTGGAGGGATTCTTATGATCCATATAGAAAATCTGGTAAAAAGATATGGTGATCTGGTTGCACTCAACCACCTGAGCCTGGATATTCATGAAGGTGAGATCTTCGGGCTGCTCGGACCGAACGGCTCAGGGAAGACAACTGCTATCAACTGTCTTCTTTCCCTTTTGAAATATGATAAGGGAACCATTGAAATTTTTGGACAGCCTATGACACCTGACAATTATCAGGCAAAACAGCAGATTGGAATCGTACTGCAAAACGTTGCTGTTTTTGACGAACTGACCGTGTATGAAAACATCGATTATTTCTGTGGTCTGTATGTTTCCGATAAAAAGAAACGTAAAAAACTGGTTGATGATGCTGTCCAATTTGCAGGACTTGAAGATTATTGCAAAATGCGCCCGAAAAAGTTGTCCGGCGGTCTTCTTCGCAGGCTGAATATTGCCTGTGGAATTGCCCACAAACCGCGTCTTATCATCATGGACGAACCAACTGTGGCCGTCGACCCGCAAAGCCGTAATAAAATCCTCGAAGGTATTCAAAAGCTGAATGCGCAGGGATCAACAATCATCTATACATCACATTACATGGAAGAAATTGAACAGATCTGCACTCGCATCGCGATTATGGACCATGGTCGGGTCATTGCTTCCGGTACATCCGAAGAATTAAAGAAAATGATCAAGACCGGCGAAACTATTACCGTAGAAGCAATTCTTCTGGAGGAAAAACATCTGCGGGATATCCGCAGTCTTCCTCATGTATTTGATCTGCATTATGAAAATCAGATTCTTGTACTCCGTTGCACCGGTGCACAACATAATCTGATTCGTCTTCTGAATTATCTGCAAAGTCAGGATATCACCTTCGGAAGAGTATTTTCCGAGCTTCCGACGCTGAACGATGTTTTTCTGGAAATCACCGGAAAACAGCTTCGCGATTAATGGTTTTTCAGGTATATAAAGAGAAATATACGATGTATATTTATGCATTATTTTGTATAATCAATGATTACAGAAAGGATTTCTTATGCTGCATTTAATAAAATATAACATTCTGGTAAAACTCCGGAATTTTAATATGACTTTCTGGCCACTTGTTTTTCCTCTGATACTCGGCACTTTTTTCTTTTTTGCTTTCGGAAATCTCAATGATGCCGATTTTGAGACGGTACAGGTAGCTCTGGTAAGAGAAACAACCGACAATCCATTATTTGATTTTTACCTTGATCAGGTGCAAAAAAGTGACTCAGATCTGATCAACATACATGAACTGACAGAGCAAAAGGCTCTTGCAGCCCTGAAAAACAAAGAAATCTCCGGAATTTATTATACCGGTATGACGCCTTCCCTGACGATCAACGCACACGGAATCCCGGAAAGCATTCTACAGTCCATTCTGGAAAGTTATAACAACAGTCTGCACACCATACGGACGATTTTGAAAAAACATCCACCCGGGCTCCTGAACGGACTTACACAGATGATGGATACCCGTGATCTGGTTCAGGAGGTTTCTCTGGGCGGAAAAACAATTGACGGGAATTCGCAGTTTTTTTACGCTCTGATTGCAATGGCATGTCTCTATGGATGTTTTATCGGCTTTGGCTCCGCAATCACATTACAGGCCAATTTAACGGCTCTGGCGGCAAGGCGCAGTGTCACTCCTACTCATAAGCTGAAATTGATCTTATCCGAACAGATTTCCTCTTTCCTGATCGGCTATGTAGATGTTATCATTCTGCTTATTTATCTGCGAAACATTTTGAAACTTGACTTCCAGGGACAGATAGGAAAAATGCTTCTTATTTCTCTTTTCGGAAGCCTCATCGGTGTCTCCATAGGTCTGTTTGTAGGCAGCCTCAGCAAAATGAGTGAGGGCATCAAAGTATCTGTTATCCTCGCCATTTCCATGGTCTGCAGTTTTCTCTCAGGCCTGATGAACAGTTCGATGAAAGATTCGGTAGAAAAGCATTTTCCAATCATCAACCGCATCAATCCTGCTGCACTTATCTCGGATGCATTTTACTGCATTAATGTATACGATGATCCGACTCGCTACTATCGAAATGTACTGACACTGGCAGTCATGAGTGCTGCACTTGTTTTTGCCTCATTTTTACTGATCAGGAGGAATCGATATGACAGTATTTAAGTGTTATATGAAAATATTAAAAAATAATATTGGTCTGGTCAGCATCTATCTGGTGATTTTCTTTTCGATTGCCATGGCACTTCAGGCATCCGCCAAAAAGGATCATCTGGAAGATTTTGAAAAGACGCGGATCGACCTTGCCATCGCAGATCAGGATGACAGCACACTTTCTCACGCACTTACGGATTATCTTAAAACCATCCATAATGTATATGAGATTTCCGCAGAACCTACAGTGATGCAAGAGGAACTTTTTTACAGAAATGCAGAATATATCGTGCAGATTCCGAAAGATTTTTATGAAACCTGTATTGTAGACGAAAACCCGCTTTCTGTCACAAAAGTACCCGGATCCTATTCTTCTTTTTATGTCGACCAGCAGATAAATGTATGGCTGAATTCCATCCGCACTTATACTGCTGCCGGATTTTCACAGAAAGAAGCCGCCTCTGCTGCGCTTGAACAGTCTGCTTCGGAAGTTACCATGTATCAGGACGATGAAACAACAATCGAAACGCCGGGATATACGTATTATTTCCGTTATATTCCATATCTGTTTCTGGCCGTATTGTGCTACTCCATGGGCTATATCCTTCTGGCATTCCGAAAAGAGGATATACAAAAACGTATGCTGGCATCTGCCATCTCCACCCGCAGACAGAACCTCGAAGGTCTGCTTGCCATGTTTACAATCAGTTTGGTTCTCTGGCTGATAGTAGTCGCCGGTGCCGGTATTATGTATGGGAACGAACTCCTGACTTCCAAAGTTCTGGGGTATTACCTGTTAAATACCTTCCTTATGCTGACAATTGCACTTTCACTGGCATATCTGATTGGCCTTTTTATGAAAAACACCAACATGCTCAATGGAATCACAAACATCGTTTCCCTTGGCATGTGTTTCCTGTCAGGTGTCTTTGTTCCAATAAATATCATGGATAAAAAAGTCCTTAAGATTGCACAGTTTCTGCCTGTTTACTGGTATGAAAGCATCAACGAGACTCTTTCCCGGTATCATGTCGTCTCCGGTAAAATTGCCGTTGATATCTGGAAATCCATGGGAATCGAAATCATGTTTACTCTTGCTTTGCTCGCACTGATCCTTGCTGTTTCCAAATACAAACGGCAGGGATAATCGCTTCTAATAGATTTCTGGCATCGGTACACAGATTATCCCCATTGCCGATGCTTAATGATTATCATTAACCAAGTCTCAATGAATGACTCGCAATTCTGATATATTCTTAAGTAGAACAAAGCCCACAGCAAATGCTGTGGGCTATCTATACTCTTGTCTTATGACATTTTACTATATTAATTTCAGAAGAAAATTCCAACCTGCTCCAGGAACTGTTCCGGAACTTCTACATGTGGGAAATGCTTCGTTTCTTTAAGTGTCGCAACCTCTACAGACGGATTGACATTCTGGTAAGCTTCTACGATCGCTTCACCATTATTTTCTGCTTCACCTTCTACGATATAAAGGCTATTATCAATCTCTTTGAGGCCTCGGGTAATATCAATGTTCATATATTTTGACGCTTTATTTGCATAGACATTTTTTGCGTAGCATCCGCCTCTGTGAGCCGCTTCATAATATGCATCCTGAAGTTCCCGATCCGGATGGAACGGATCAAATGCATAGTTCTCGATAAAGTCATCATTGACTGCACTTCTTGATACAACCATATGATAAACCAGTGTTCCAAATACCGGAATCTCCAGACATTTTCTCAATAGCTTTTCTTTCTTACCAGGCATCTGCTTCAGACTGGCAAGGCTGACCGGATTCACCATCATGATCTTATCAAACAATGTCTTTTCGTTATGGCATGCCATAACTACAAAGGAAGCGGAATATCCATTTACAATGACATCCGTTTTTTCTCCGATTACATTTTTAATAAAGTCACAGATTGCCTGAACATAAACAAAATTTGTATAAGTCATGCCCGGCTTCTCAGAACGTCCGCATCCCGGAAGATCCAGATTGTATACGGTATGCTCCAGCGCAAGTTCATCCTCGATTCTGGTCCATTCATATCCGGAACCACCCGGAAGCATATCATGAATCAGAAGAATCGGGCTTCCTTTACCTTTTTTTGTATAATAAATATCGCCAAAACGCCAATGATAATAGTTTCTGACATCTGTATCCAGCATTTCCTTAAGACAGGCGGATGCTGCAATTACTTTATTTATAATATGGATCGTGGCAGTTGTTGTTGTCGCCAGTGCTACAAGAGTAAGCAGTCGTTTACTGTGCTTGTTCATGTTCTACCTCCCTTTTTATCACCTGAGTAGCTTTATTATACGCTAAAAAAAGTTTTTTTACAATCTATAACAAAGAAAGAAGTTTTTGTACATCTTCCATTCTGGTTGCCCAGCTGGTTGCAAATCTGACCACTGTATGCGAATCGTCAGCTTTTTCCCAGAAACCAAACTGTACGTCTTTTTTTAACTCTTCCATTCTGCTGTTTTCAAGTACGACAAACTGCTGATTTGTAGGTGAATCAATAAAAAACTGATATCCTTTTTTCTTTAAGCCTTCTTTCAGGACTGCTGCCGTCTCGATGGCATTTTTGCCGATTGCCAGATAGAGGTCATCTGTAAAAAGTGCATCAAACTGCACGCCAAGGAGTCTGCCTTTTGCAAGAAGTGCGCCATGCTGTTTTACACGTGTGAGAAAATGTTTTGGCATACATTTTCCGGTAAAGACAACCGCTTCACCACAAAGCAGTCCGGCTTTTGTTCCGCCGATATAAAATACATCGCAAAGCCTGGCAATATCATGCAGTGTCACATCTGTCTCTTTACTGACAAGGCCATAAATCAGTCTTGCTCCGTCGAGAAAAAGCGGCAGCTTATATTTTCTGCACACAGAGGAAAGCTCTTCCAGCTCTTTTTTGCTGTATAAAGTTCCATATTCTGTCGGATGTGAAATATAGACCATTCCCGGAAATACCATATGCTCATGGTTATCATCTCCATAGAATGTTTCTACCAGTTCTTTAAGGTCTGATGCACAGATCTTACCATTTTTTTCCGGAAGCTCCAGTACTTTATGTCCGGTAAATTCGATTGCACCGGCTTCATGTGTGCTGACATGTCCCGTGTGAGCCGCTACAACGCCCTCATACGGTGCCAGCATGGTGTCAATGACAATCTGATTGGTCTGTGTGCCGCCTGTCAGCAAATAGACTTCTGCGTCCTCACAGCCGCATGCTTTCTTTATCTTTTCCTTAGCTGTTTCACAGTAATGGTCTATTCCATAACCGGAAAGCTGTTTCATATTGGTGTCAATCAGGTGCTGAAGAACTTTTTCATGTGCACCTTCTGAATAGTCATTTACAAAATATAACATTTCTCGTTCCTCACTTGTAGTAAAATCAGATTCATTTTATCACCATTTGTTCTTTATACAACCTGTAGATATTAACACAACCTAAGAATATACCGATAGTGAATAAATTTATATACTTTTTTATATTTATCTAAAAAAACTAAAGCGGATATAAAAATTACACACTCTCTTTAAACTCTTTCTTTGAATAATTCAATATTTTACTAGCATCAATATCAAGTTTGTTAAAAATAGCTCTCTTTTTACATTCAATAATGTTGTCAACAGTAATTCCAACAGCCGTATACACGATTGTTAATAAAATAAATCTCAATATATGAATTGCAGAAAACAGCTCATCATAAGATGGTTCGACATATTTTCTAGAATTATAGTGAGTGTAATAGTTTCTCATATTAGAAAACCCCTGTGCATAATTTTCTATATTAGATTCAGTCAATTCAAGAGTACTATTATATGCAACTAATATATCTTGATATACATGTTTCAATTTCGTATTTTTTCCTTTAGTAGTGTTCTTTTGATCGCTTTTTGCAATCGCCCTTGCTTCTGTCTTTCTATATGTATTTGAATATACTTCAATTGCTTGCGACAAATTCAAATAATAATTTATTCTTGTTGAACGATTACAAACAATTTCATAAAATAGTGTTGGAATTGGACTTGCACTCTCATATAGATTCAGCCAAGATTCCCATACTTTCTGAAATTGATTTCCAAACATAGATGTTGTAATAAGAAATGGTTCATTTACCGCTGGAACCTTCTCTTTGTAATTCAGGTGCAAAATATATTTAGTTTCTTCCATATCGTCTTCAAAAGTAATACTTCCAAATGCAACATATCCATTTCCAAAAAATGAAAAAAGACTTCGTGCCGCAGCTATTTTTGCAACGGCATCCATCAACGGCATTGATTTTGTAAAAGAATACTCAATAACTGAAATGATGCTATATTCATAAACATCAATTGAACATTTGGCACCAAACGTTTGATACAGTTCTATTTCTCCGTATTTATCCTTAGCATTAATCAATTTCGGAAAAGTATAATTCAAAACACTAGGATTTTCTTTTGTAAAGTTATAATTAGATTCTAAAGGTGATAAACCAGCAAACATATAATTTAAATCCGAAGTGGACACAATTATTCTTTTTGCCATAGGCATTGAATAAAAACATTTTCCAACAATTATTTCATTTGGAACTATAAAAAGTGAGATATCATTATTCTCTATAGTATATGATGCAGATTGTATATGACATCCCATTAAAGTAATTTCTGTACCGGATATTTTTCCTGTGACAACAAATTCATCATATAGCCCTATTTTTCGATACCCTTCTATCGGAAACATTGTAATAAGGATGATATTTTCTTCTTTTTCTTGCAGAGTACCAGGAAATATTATTTCTTTTCCATCAATTTCACATCTAAAATTAGATATTGTATTTAAGATTTTTTTAATACTTAACATTTATTCACAACCCTTATTCATTATTTTCAGTTTTCCTATCTGTATAGAGAACAACATCTTTTATAACCCGTTTTCGTACAGCAGAAATCAACCTTTCCATAAAATCAAAATCAATTTTTCCATTTTTCTGAGGTAAATTAATTTGCTTACGCTTAACAACATTCCATCCTCCCAATTTATTTTTATAGGAGTAAATTGGCAAATCAGTTACTTTGTTGATGCACATAACCATAAACAAATATTGATTTGGAGTAATTTTATGCTCTGTCAGTTTCCATTGAATAGCATAAGAATCTGAAAGCACTGTAAAATCTTTTGACTGATAATAAGCTCTGTAAACATCACTATTAGAAGGTAGCGATATCACATTATTTATAATAGTCGCTCCTACTTTAGGAGCATAATAATTCAATCCCTGGTTTTGAAAGCTTGATGTAAGACAAGGAAGCACACAATCCTCTATCGGTTTCTTTGGTAGCTCTTTTGCCTTGTATGGTAACTTCTTTGTTGCAACTTTTGCAAATAAACTACCTATAGTGTATGTTCCCCAATCATCAATCCCAATCTCTGTAAATTTTCGAAGAGCTGTTAGCTCTTCGTTTGACACTTCATAATTGTCAAATCCATTTGCTGTCAAGTAATCAGACAACTTAGCAACTTGCTGATTCTCAAGCTCAGCAATAAATTTTTCCATAAAATCAAAGTCAATTAAATTTTCTTCCCTTACTGGAAGTAATACTTTTTGGTTGTTTAATGTTTCAACATTAAACCTTGAACTCCCCCAAGAAAAACCATGGAACGCTTTTCTCATAGAAATTAAGAAAAATTGCGCATTTTTCTTGCTGAATTGAGAATATTTGGGCTTAAGTATCTTTATTTTATCCCCTGTAAAATATGGTTTTTCTTGATAAAACATCGTAGCCGTGTCTTGTCCAAAGGATATAGTATTCCCCTCATTAAGAAATTCAATTGGCTCATCAATATTTCCTTTTTTTCCATTTTCTGTGCTCTGACGAACAATGTATGGATGCCCACCACTTTTAATTATTTTTACTTTATTTGAATACGTATTTATTATATTATATTTTCATCGTTCCGTCTGCAAGGTCTTTTGCCACAAACGGAATAAAGTAAAACGGCACAGTGAGCAGTTTTTTCTCTGCATTGTAGCCATAATTATTTTTTGAGACTTTAATAGCACACTCAAACTTATTATGATTTGAAAATTTTTCAAGAGAATTAAGTGTACCTCTGCCTTTTTTGACATCGAGCGGATATAATTTGTTATTTGATTCAATAATAAATTCAAGCTCGGCTGATGTTCTGCCTCGCCAGTAAAACAATTTATGCTCTTTTGCAATTAATTCGTTAGCCACAAAATTTTCAAAAAATATTCCTGATAAAGTATTATCTCTTTCATTCGACACAAACGAAGCAGCATTAATACCGCTTTGATATGAGAACATGCCGATATCTCCTAAAAACAGCCGGAAATTACTTTCACTGTCTGGCATAAGCGGCATCGTAATATGTTCTTTCAGTTGAAAGGACTGATTTACAACATGTGCCATTGTAAGCCACTGTATAGAAGTTGCATAATCTCGCGTTTTACTTTTTTCCTCAATAAGCCCCGGGGAAAAATTTTTTGATTCTTTATTCAGCTCTCTGTAAATATTCTGAAACAGTACACGAGAGCGCAATACAGCCTCCTGGCTTGCCTGATAAAGTTCCATGTCTGAGAGGTAATTATCATATAAGACTTTGAGAATTTCTCTTGATTCAAGAAGATTATTTTCCTCAATATAAGCTTCTACTGCTTCAGGCATACCACCTACAAGCAAATATTTATATATCTGCTCCATAGCCAATTCATGAATTTTACTATCTAAAGGCTTTTTTTCTTCATAAGCTTTTTTCACAGTGGCATAAAGTATCTTATTACTGTTCATTAAAAACTCGTCAAAAGTCATCGGATAAATTGTTATTTGATTAATTTTTCCAACCGGAAAAAGGAATTTATTATTTTCTCTTGAACCTCTTTTATGCGTTTCTCTTTGAAGTTTGATACGGACCATTGAGCCAGTTGCAATTACAGGAATTTCTCTGAAGTCCTGACAAAAATATTTAAGGGAAGAAATAACATTGGGACATTCCTGCACTTCATCAAAAATCAACAAAGTATTTTCATTTATTTGCTTCCCTTTACGCAACGAAATATATTCAATAATTTTCTCTGCATTGGCGGTTTCAGAACAAAACTCACGAATTTCATCCTCTTTTTTGCAATCAACATAGATGTAGTTATTTTTATAATAAGTTTTGGCAAAAAGTTCTTCTACAAGATAAGTTTTACCAACCTGCCTTGCTCCCCAAATAATCAGAGGCTTCTTGCGTTTGTTATTATTCCAATTAATCAATTTTTGCAATGCAATTCGTTCCATAAACACCTCTCCAATCATATGATACATATATCATATATTAATTTGCACCAATTATCAAGAAAATCCAAAAGTTATTTGCACCTATGTAGTATTAAAAATTACAATTATATGCACGTTATTGTTCAAAATATACCATTATAAATCACATGGGTAAATAGCAAATAAAAAGAAAATGGTGTAATCCCTCTTATAGGGATCACACCATCATTCTTAAAATATCTCTTTATCGATCTACAAAATATCTCGCAGAACATTTTCACAGATTTTAATTTTCTTCTGTACTTTCATCTTCTGTATCTGGATTTATCATATCCTGATAAGCGTCATTCAGTTCTTTTACGTTCATCTTATTTACCAGATAAACCTTATCTCCTACGACTGCTGCATAGAAGTTTGTATCATACTCATAATATTCTGCAGTAGTTTCATTTCCATCTGTATCTTTGAAGAGGAATGTATATGCTGCCTCACCATCCGGAGTATATTCCTCGGTAAGACGCTCCTGTGCAGTCATATTGATGAGTTTGTTGTAGAAGGTCGTAAATGCCGATTCATCGAGTTCTTCTCCGTCCAGCTCATATGAAGTCGTTGTAGTATCTGAAGTGGTTTCGTCAGAGGAATCTACATCAGCAGAACTCTCATCAGATGTCTCTGCACTGCTTTCATCTGTATTCTCTTCATCTGATGTATCTGTATCAGTATCGGACTCTTCTTCATCCTCAGCCTTAGCTGTCTCCCTTACAACGTCAACTGTGTGATCTCCGTCATCACTCTTTATTTCCAGTGAATCCAGATCATTCACGGATACATAATTTACGGTCAGGCTGTAAAAATCAGATATTGTACTGTCAAGGATATCTGTCAGGGAATCTTTGGTGATTGTGTATACTTCTTTGCTGTCATCTACTTTTACATAACGGTCATCACCGGTCTCATCTCCCACATAGATGGTAAGTGTCTTCTCAACCGTCCGGGTCTCCTGCTCATCCTCGGAAGAATCTTCTTCTGATGCATCAGCACTTTCTGCAGTATCAGAATCTGCATCTGTGTTTTCTTCTGAAGATTCTGTGCTCTCTTCGCTGTCAGCATCTTCTTCATCGCTTTCCACTGCTTCTTCCTCAGTGTATTTCACTGTAACTACAGCATACGGATCGTCAAATCCATATTTTGCATCATCCATGCAGTTGTAATCTACGAATTTATCATACGCAAGAGAACCAATTGCCGATGTCACATTTCCTGCTTTCGTTGTATCTGCCTTTTCTGTATCTTTTCCATCAGATACATTCCAGAACAGATTATCTGCATCCTGCGTAAGTTCATATCCGTCTTCTTTGTCAACTTTTACATCTGTGATTGTTGCAGAAGTAACAGATGGGAATGTACCGCTCTCGGCAAAATCATATAATCCTCCCATAAAAGGCTCCAATGATGTACTTGATACCAGATAGACATTCTTATCATCGTCCTCCTTCTTCACGTAATACTGATTATTCGAAGATTCCATGCCAACCTGAAGTGTTGTATCTCCATCTGCTGTTGTCAGTGTGATCGTATTCTGCGGATCATCCAGCTCATACTGACTCAAATCCTCAACATCCGAAATCTCCTGATCTGCAGTAAGGGAAGCAACTCCCTTAACTGCATCATCCACAGTATCCTGATTTACCGGAAAATCTGCATCTGATTTTTCTGTCCAGCTATCATCTTTTTTATCAAATTCTACATCTGCGTCATCTGCTTTAAAAGAAACTGCTGTCACAGCATCTGCTTTAAGGCTTATGAGATCAACACTCTTATCCTCTTTCTCAGCCTCTTTTGCTTCCTGTGAAGAAACATAAGAATTCACACCGACATAAGCACCGCATGCCACACCAAGCACCACAACAGCAGAAACAAGTTTGACTGTTTTTTTCTTCATTATGCTTTTCTCCTTTTCAGCCATACCATAAATCCAATGACAAGGAAAATAACCGGGATGATTCCCATTACCATAATTTTCCAGAAGCTTACATCATAAGCAGTCAGTGTCAGATAGGAAATCTGCAGGTTCTTAGACGGGATGGAAATCGTCTCTGTTTCATCAGAGCTGCACATCCAGTTCAGAGAACTCATGATCATCTGTTCGTTGCCGCCGGATACCATCTGGTTGATCTGGCTGTCCATGAGATTGGAACTTGTGTAATAAACAATCTGAGTTTCTTTATCATCATCCAGAGTTTCGGTAATACTTACACCCAGGTCAAACGGACCATCAATATCATCATCGCTCTTGTCAATTGTGTCGCTGTTGACATCAACCTTGGAATATGCACTGTCAGAAGTAGTCAGAAGACTGTTGACTGTAACGGTGTCACGAAGATTGTCTGTCTGTTTGATTCCCTGTGCATATGGCATCAAAACATAATATCCTTTGGATGCAAAATCAGAGATTGCATCTGTGCTGTTGACCGTCGGTATCAGATAATAAGGCATCTGTGCATAATGCTGTGAATCGCCCTCTATCACGATACCATCTGTTCTTTCCACACCATAATTTGCAAGAACGGCATCAAAATTTTCCATAGATTCTTCTGTATAATCAGAGAAAATCATAGCCTTTCCGCCATTTTCCAGATAATCAATAATTGCATCTTTTTCAGATTCGGAAATATCAGAAGTAGGTGCATTGATCAGCAGACATGCCGTATCATCCGGAACTTTTTCTTCTGTGATCAGATTCAGGGACTTAATGTCAATATTCGCCTTCTGGATATCCTCCTGAAGTGTGGAATCCAGTTCTTTTTCACCATGTCCGTCCAGCGTATAAAGCACCGGAAGGTCTTCTGATGTCACATAGGAAATTGCACTGTCAATCTGGCCTTCTCCATCAAATCCTGTCGTTGTAGACTGATAAGTATTGTAATCTATAGAAGATTCATAAATACTGCTGTAATTTACCACTTTGCTTCTGTCACCACATACAACGATCAGGCTGTTTGCAGCAACATCGTCACTTGTATAGTCGGATGTAAATTTCGGGTTTACTACCGGATCTTTCTGTTCTACTTTAATGTGATCCGATTCTTCCTCATATTTTTCCAGAAGTTTCTTAATGGTCTCATCTTCGGAACCACTCTGAACTACCTGATAAATTGTGATATCTTTGTCCAGTTTTTTAAGGAATTTTTTTGTATCATCACTGATGCTGTACAGTTTTTCGCTGCTGACATCAACCTCCGTATATTTTGTTGGAAGTGAGCCGACGATCATATTGACTACAAGTACGATCACAACAAAAATGGCACTGATGACTACACTGTAGGAACCATTTTTGAGATACTTTTTATTCATGGAATCCTTGATCTTCTGCTTCAGAGGTTTCTTTTCTTTCTTTGAAGCTTCGTTTACCGGATTTTCCTGATTTTCTGTCTTCTTTGCTTTAAATTTATCTGTAAATTTCATTGTCTCCCACCTCCTTAATTCCAGCGTCTCTTGGCAATCGACTGTACGGTCAGGAATAAGCATACTGCGATTACAGACACAAAATACAGAATTCCTTTTACATCGAAAATTGCATTTGCAAAGTTGTCAAAATGGCTGCTCAGGTTAAAAATATCCAGTACTTTCTGGATTCCGCCTGAGAAAAAGCTGGAATTCACGACATAAACGATCACAAGTGCAATTTCTCCTACCACGCAGACAACTGCGGAGATCAGGAAGTTTTTGATCATGGTGTAGATTATGATTGCTGCTGCAAGGATAAGAAGTCCAAATGTAATACATGTAGACATTGCGCCTTCGGAGAAGAAAGAAGAAATGCCATTCATCATATAAAAAGCAAACAGAATGACAAAGGTCAGCACTGCCGCAATGACCTGGCTTTCAGTAAGCGATGAAATAAACACACCGATTGCAAGGTTTGCACAGCCCAGAAGGAAAAATCCGAGGACTGCCGTATAAGCTGCACCCAGAGATACTGTGCCGAATTTTGTCATAAGTAATGGATAAAAGCACATGACCAGCATCGGAATTGCAAAGATTGTAACCAGGGCAAGATATTTGCCGAGAACGATTTTTTCTACCGATACCGGTGCGGTGAGGAGCAGCTGATCTGTCTTCTGTTTACGTTCTTCTGCAAGAACTCTCATAGTAAGGATCGGTACACTGATCAAGAATACAAAAGTCAGTGCACTCAATGTATATTCAAAACGTGGGTATGACGCTCCAAGCTGATATGCGGAAAAATAAATACCAGTCAGAAGCAGGATAAAAAATATGAACAGATAGCCAATCATAGATGTAAGGTAACTTCTCAGCTCTCTTTTATATACTGCGATCATTTATCTTCCCCCTCCTTTTTGTCTGTTTTTTTATCGTCTTCGGTCAGTTCAAGGAAGATTTCCTCCAGAGATACTTTCCTGGACTGCATCTCAAGGATCGGGCACTTCGCATCTGCCATTTTGAAGAATACCTCTTCACGAACATCTCTGTCCTCATTTGTGGAAACATTTACATTCCATGCATGTTCTTCTTTTGCGTCGGCTGCAGTGACATTCTTCACACCCTCAATCTGTCCGAGTGCCGTGCAGATCTTGTCTTTCTCACCTTTTACGATCAGATTCAGGGTATTAGATCCTTCTGCAAGTTTTCCGAGGTTCTCCGGTGTATCACTGGCAACAAGTTTACCATGGGAAATGATCAGTACATAATCACAGACGGCACTTACCTCTGAAAGAATATGGGAACTTAAAATTACCGTATGTTTTTCCTTAAGACTCTTAATCAGATCACGAATTTCAATGATCTGTTTCGGGTCAAGACCAACTGTAGGTTCATCGAGAATGATCACTTCCGGATATCCTAAAATTGCCTGTGCAAGACCAACCCTCTGTCTGTAACCTTTTGAAAGGTTTTTGATCAGACGGTTTTTCATGTCTGTGATTTTTACCATTTCCATGACCTCTGCAACCATGGATTTCTTTTTATCTTTTGGGATTTTTTTAAGATCAGCGACGAAATTCATATATTCCAGCACTGTCATATCGAAATAAAGAGGCGGCATTTCCGGCAGATAGCCGATACATTTTTTTGCCTGCTCCGGTTCATCCAGTATATCATGAC
>ENA-OPAO01001485-OPAO01001485.1-human-gut-metagenome-genome-assembly--contig:-NODE-1485-length-16089-cov-4.537732_pt1 | contig 16089 bp, 10 predicted proteins | sample MGYA00241054_ERZ501424 | MGnify/ENA primary metagenome ERZ501424 (study PRJEB25962, sample SAMEA2042623) | human gut metagenome | biome: human gut; feature: human-associated habitat; material: faeces...
AACTGCAAGGATTCCCACGTAACAATGGTGTCTCCCGAGAAGCCGACCGGATAGCGGTGCGAACCCGGGCCAGCATACCGCGAGAAGGTGAGCGGCCAACGGTTGTTGCGTTCCGTGCAACTCACGTTGCGTTCGGATTGCTCGACATGCATTTCATGCTCATCGCGAGCGCCCGGCTCGGCGCACTTTTCGCATTCGCAGTTCTCATTTACATTGCGTTCGGAAGAAGTCTCGTAGCGCCCGGAATCCAGGTAGTGCAAGTGGTTGAGCACCCACAGCGGGTCGAGTCCCGGCTGACGGGTCACGCCGCCCTGCTGCCAGTCGAGCCACCAGAAGTCAACGCCTTCGGCTTCCATACGATGATGCATGTCGAAGTAGGCGCTTACGAAATCCGGATTCGTGAGGTCGAATTCCACTGCCTCTTCGGTTGCGGGATCGATGCCGACGCGCTTGGCCACCGCCTCATAGTCGTCTTCGAACGCGCGCACGCCGTCTCGCGGATGCACGTTCAACGTGGCTTTCAGGCCGCGCTCGTGCAAGTCGCGCAAGAACGCCTTATGGTCCGGGAACAGCTGCTTATCCCACGAATAGCCGGTCCAACCGGAACCGTATTTCGGATCGACATCGTCCACGCGGTGCCAGTCCATGTCGATCACGGACGTGGTGAATGGAATGCCTTCGCGCTTGAACCGGTCCATGAGCTGCAGGTATTCGTCTTGCGTGTAGCGGTAGTAGCGGCTCCACCAGTTGCCGAGTGCGAAGCGCGGCAGCAGAGGCGTTGGTCCGGCCAGCTTGTAGAAGTCTTGCACCGCTTCGGTGTAGCGGCGGCCATAGCCGAAGAAGTAGAAGTCGGTTTCCGCGTGATCGCGTGGCATAACCCAAGCCCCCAGCGGATTCGGTTTGCCGTTCACTTCGTATGCTTCCACGATCACGTTCGCGGCGGAATCGTCGAGTACCGCCCATCCGTCTCGCGAAATCACACCATCGTCCAGAGGAATTTCGCCGTTCGCCTCGTCGAGCGTACGGTAGGTGCCGCCGAGGTTCCTGCGCTGCACGTCGCCGTAATGCCAAGTGTTTTCGATGGCGTTGACGTGCTTGACGGTTGCGTACAGGCCTTCCGGAGAGAACTTGCGCTGGTTGTAGGAGATATGCAGCGACGGGGTGTCGATCTCCAGCCAGCCATTACGTTCGGCGACGGTGAATTCAGGCTTTTCGCCGAAATCACGGACCATCGCCATCTGCGTGGCGTCATCCACGAAACGGCCGCTGTCGGACCATTCGAAACGGACGAGCGCGTCCGTGATGAGGCCGATGCGCCAATGATCGCCCTGGATCACCGAATCCGGATTCATTGCCGGATGGGCGTTGAGCGTGGCCAGCGAGAACAGTGTGCTGTCTACCATGTGGGGCTCCTTTGAGTGTGGAAAAAATCGGGATAACTGGATTGGGACCGTGTCATCATATGCGACGGCATGGTCCCGTTTGAATTACTTGATGCGCTTGATGGTCAAGACCGACGCGCCAGCGCACAGTGCGATGACGATGGCGGTGGGGAACACGAGATTGTAGTTGTGGGTCATCGTGACGATGCTGGACGTCCGTATTGGCGTCCAGGGCGATGCTCGTGTCGCTGCTTTGCTGGTCGCGCATCTCATTATCCTTTCTGTGCGCTGCGAAACATCGCTCTCCGCGTTGAGTGATCAAAGCATGTTCCGCATTGAAGAAAAGTTAGCAAAACTTACTTTCGTTAAGTATGATAGCGCTTGCGCAAAAAGGTATCAATATCGGCGAGTCGCTTGAAATTGCAACGATATGCCCATATCGAAACGCTTGCCAGCGATTGCAAAATGGAACGATGCGATTTTATGCGCGTTCTGCGCCACCGCATACCCTCTTCACCGCGCCCATATGCCGATTGTGCGAGCAAAACGACAGGTTGTGTAATACGGCGGTGACGGCATCGCAAAAGCTGGTTCAATCAAACTAGCAGCGAAATCCCGCGTGCGGCACGGTGCGATGCAGCGCGGTACGGCAGCGGGAAATCGCAAGAAAACAGCGCAGTCGGGCGGAGCGGACAGGGCAGGCTCGGCAAAGCAGGTTTTGGCAACACCTAGTGCGAGGGAGAACCCATGGAACTTGAAGATCTTTCGATCGTTGAAAAGGCGGCGATGCTGTCCGGCGGATCCGAATGGGATTCGCGCGGCAACGATCGCGCCGACATTCCCGGCTTCGTCATGAGCGACGGCCCACACGGCGTGCGCAGGCAGCTTGGCGAAGGCGACCACCTCGGCATCGGCGCATCCAAGCCGGCCACCTGCTTCCCGACCGCCTGCACCGTGGCCAACACCTGGGATCCGGCGCTCGCCGAAGAGATGGGCGAGGCGCTCGGCAAGGAAGCTCACGATCTCGACGTGAACGTGTTGCTTGGACCGGGCATGAACATCAAACGCAACCCGCTGTGCGGACGCAACTTCGAGTACTATTCGGAAGATCCGATCGTCGCCGGCCGTATGGCCGCCGGCCTCATTCGCGGCATCCAGAGCAACGGCGTCTCCGCATGCCCGAAGCATTTCGCGGTCAACAGCCAGGAGCTGCGCCGCCAGGCCAGCAACTCCGTGGTGGACGAACGTACCATGCGCGAATTGTATCTGACCGGTTTTGAAATCGCCGTGCGCGAGGCCAAGCCGATGAGCATCATGACCTCCTACAACGAGGTCAACGGCGTCTACGCCCACGAAAACAAGCATCTGCTGCAGGAGATCCTGCGCGACGAATGGGGCTTCGACGGCATGGTCGTCTCCGATTGGGGCGGCTCCAACTCCGCGGTCGCCGCCGTCAAAGCCGGCGGCTCGCTGGAAATGCCGTCGCCAGGTTTCACCTCCGTGCGCGAGCTGGAAGGCGCGGTCAAAGCGGGCACGCTCGCCGAGGCGGACATCAACAAGCGTGCCGCGGAAGTCGCCAAAATCGCGGCGGCGACCAAGCTCGTCGGCGTCGGCCGCGACGATCTGCTGTCGGACGACATCGCGAAGGCGCACCACGATATCGCCAGAACGGTCGCGGAACATTCCAGCGTGCTGCTGAAGAACGACGCCGCCACGCTGCCGCTCAAGCCGGGCACTCGCGTGGCCGTCATCGGAGATATGGCCGCGACCGCACGCTATCAGGGTTCCGGCTCATCCAAGGTGAACGCCACCAAGGAGGAGAACATCCTCGACGAGGTCAAGAACGCCGAAGGATTGGTATTGGCCGGCTACGAGCAGGGTTACGACCGCCAAGGCAAGCCGGATGAGGTGCTGCTGAACGACGCCGTCGCGCTCGCCAAGAAGGACGCCGTGGATGTGGTGTTGGCCGTCGTTGGCCTCGACGAACGCAGCGAATCCGAAGGCCTCGACCGCTCCACCATGGCGATTCCGCAGGCGCAGAACGATCTCGTAACGGCGTTGGCGAAGACCGGCAAACCGGTGGTGATCGTGCTCGTCGCCGGTTCCCCGGTGGAATTGCCGTGGTTCAACGATGTTGCGGCCATGTTGTACGTAGGATTGTCCGGCCAGGCCGGCGCGTCCGCCACCGTGCGCGCGCTGACCGGCGAAGTCAACCCATCCGGACATTTGGCCGAAACCTGGCCGATGCAATACGAGGATTGCCCAAGCTCCGGCTGGTATCCGGCCATCGGACGTGACGCGATCTACCGCGAGGGCCCGTTCGTCGGCTACCGCTATTACGAGACCGTGGGCGTGCCCGTACGTTTCCCGTTCGGCTACGGTCTGAGCTACTCCACGTTCACGTACAGCGCGATCACCGCCACCGCGACCGGCGTCGATTTCGTCGTCACCAACGATTCCGATATCGCCGGCTCCACCGTGGCCCAGTTGTATGTGCGCGCGCCGCAGGGTGGCGTGCTCCATCCCGACCGCGAGCTGAAGGGCTTCGTCAAGGTAGAGTTGACCGCGCATGAAAGCAAGAGTGTGCATATCGATTTCGACCGCTACACGTTCCGCCATTTCGATGTTGCCGCCAATGCATGGAAGACGGAAAGCGGCGAATGGACGCTGCTGGTCGGCGACAATGCGGAGCATTTGCCGCTTGCGATTCCTCACACCGTGGCCGGCGATTGCACGACCGCCGATTGCGCCGCCGATCCTGCGCTTGGCCACTATCTGACCGGACAGGTCAAGGACGTGACCGACGCCGAAATGGCAGTGCTGTTCGGCCATGAGGTGCTTGCCCCCGGCAAGCCGACGACGTTCGGCGTCAACGATCCGATCATGTCGTGGGTGGATTCCAAGGGCTTCGTGGCGCGTACCGTCGCCAAGACGCTGACCAAGCGCGAAGCGAAGATCCGCCAGAAGACCGGCTCGCCGGATCTGAACACCCTGTTCATCCTGAACATGCCGCCTCGCGCCATGAGCAAGATGACCCAAGGCATGGTCGACTCGGCGATGGTCGACGCCATCGTGAACATCGCCAACGGGCATACCTTCCGCGGATTGGGCGGCGTGATCGCCGGCTTCTTCCGCAACCAATCCGCCAACAAGCGCACCGCAAAGGAGCTGAACCATGACTGACAACAATGCTGCGAAGCCGGCCGAAACCGCTGCCGGCGAGAAGAAGGCCGGACCGATTCGCCAGTGGATCAAGGATCATCCCAATATCTGGGAGTTCATCCTGTTCAATGTGCTGTCGAACATCTCCACCATTACCCGTTTCGTGGTGACGTGGATCGGCACCGCCATCTTCATCTCCGGCCTGGGGCTCACGCAGCCGTTCCACTTCCTGATCTTCAACTATGACACCAAGGGCAACGGCCTGGGCGGATTCCTCACCTTCCTGCTTGCCGAGGTGCTTGCGCAGGTGGTGAACTTCTTCGTGCAGATGAAGTGGGTCTTCAAGTCCGACTCCAGCTTCAAGGACGCCGCTTGGAAGTATGTGATCCTCGCCGTGATCATCGTGGTGGTGAACCTTGTGCTGCCGGGCTACGTGACCGGTCTGTGCCAGGGATGGGGCATGAACGCCGGCATCGCAGGCACGATCGCATCCGTGGTCAACACCTTGCTTGCCGTGATCGTCAGCTATCCGCTGCTCAAGTTCTGGGTCATGCCGAAGAGCGGGTCCAAGGAGACGGCCAAGAGCGAGGAGGCCGCCAAGTAGCCCTATTCTGAATTCCTTTCTTCCTGCCCGCCCGGATTTTCCGGGCGGGTTTTCCATGCCTGCTTCGCGCCTGATGTCGTTGGAAGGCGTAGCGTACCTTGCAAATAAGAAGGGTGGTGACTCAGTCGATGAGCCACCACCCTTTGTCATGCCGTGCTATCTAGCGATCAGGCCGGGAAAACGACCTGGCAATTCACGCAGGTGATTACCATGGCCAAAATCGCGTTGATGATGCCACCGAGGTACGGATTGCGGGTCTTGGAATAGATGCCGCGAGCCGTCAGCGGAGTGATAAACAGCAGGAATACGGTGAGGAACATGCTGTCCGGAATGCGGGTGTAGGCCGCACCGAACAGGTCATTGACACCGGTGAGCATGAACTTGGCCCAGCCTGCGCCGGACACCAGTGCCGGCACGGCGGCGGTGACGAGAGCGAGTACCAGGATGTTCACGATCTTGTTCTTGCCATAGGAAGTGTTGTAGTTCATGCAGTTGATGAAGATGGAGGAAATCACGTAGCCAATCAGGAAGATCGGGAGTACCTTAAGCATGTCCACGATCTTGAAGGAGCCGAATGGCATGATGCCCCAGTACAGGAACGAGAAGTTCGTCTTGAAGAAGTACTGCGCTCCCCAGACCAACAGCAGAGTGCCGCCGGTGACGGTGAGAGCCAGCATGATGGTCTTGAACACGCTGAAAGCAGATGTCTTCAAATCGATTTCATCGATGTTCATACCATTCTTCTTAGCGAAGCAGCGGTACCAGATGTAGGTGACAATGGCGGTGAACACAGAGGAAATCGCCAGCATGGAGCCTGCGAACAGTGCCTGCCCCTGCCTGAAGAATGTGCCGATATGGGTGTCGACGCCGTTGTAGTACAGGAACAACGTGCTGACGGTGGCGAACAGGGTGTTGACGATAAGGCAGCCCCATGCCCAAGCCTTGGTTCCCGGATGCGATTCCGCGATACGCATGACGGCATTGCCACGAGAAGTTCCCCTGAAGAGCGGCATCTGGGAGAGCCACAGAGCGAAGAACACGGCGAACATGAACATGCCGATGAAACCGATGGTGCTGCCGATCATACGCCACTGGTAGATCTGGTCGCCCGACTGCAACGAGGTGTTCATATTGAAGGCTTTGACCATGAACTCCATGGCAGCTGCGGTAGAAGACGACTGGAAGAGCTGCGAAGTGTGGAAGCCGTTTTCCAGATAGATGACACGGAATGCTTCCTTGCCATCGACCTTCTTCGTATAGTACTTGCCGCTGACGCCGTCCGCAGTCGAAGAGTCAGGCGTGATGCCGAAGTTCAGGAACGATTTGGCGTTATTGTGCTTGAGATAGTCCGGATTCGGCAGCATCTTGCCGGTCGTCTTGTCGGTCTCCTTGAAGGAGTACTGGTCGAATTTGCCGGCGATGATGCCTACATTGCGATTGCCGTAATAATTAAAGTACTCGCCGTTATTCTTGGAGGCGGCCTGGGCTGAAGTGGTCTTGCCTGGCACATAGCCGAACGACTGAGTTTCGTTGTCTTTGTAGACGGCGTCGCGGCTGACGTACAGCACGGCCTTGATCAGCTGCTTCTTGGCCTTGTTGTCAAGAAGGATCGTCTCGTGAATGGTGTTGCCTCCGCGGGACTGGCCGGATACGGCGATCTGGTCCTTGTCCACGAATGGAAGTGTGGTCGCGTACTTTACCGTGTCATACAGGCCACGGCCGTTGACCAGCCATTCGGTGTTGTTCAGAATCTCGGAGTCGCCGTGTCCGTAAAGATCGAAGGAGAACACGACGAAGCCTCGACGTGCCCATTCGATCTGGTATAGATCCCACTTTTCCTTGAGACCGTTGCCGCCATGTGCGAACACGATGGTGGGTGCCGGCTTGTCGTTGGTGGCGGTCTTGGGCTTGAGCATGTTGATGCCGAGCCTATGTCCGGATGATGTTTCGATGGTCAGATTCTCTTTGGTGACGTTGCCGAAATCCGTCTGTGCCAGATTCGCGATGCAGCTGCCCAGAATGCACAACAACACCGTAACGATGGTGAGTGCGCCATACGCATGCTGCTTCAAGTATTGCCATACTTTCGACATGGTATTTTTCTCCCTCTGTTCCTTCCGCGTCACCCGAAGATCATCCTTCGGTAACGCGGGGCCCGGTTCTTCCTGGAGCCGGTTATAGACTAATTTGAGGATGAAATGACATTGGGATGTGAATGAGAATATGTGCAGTTCGCCACACTGCTGGTTTACCGGAGTATCGGTTGATGATGGGCTTAAAACGTATGCTTATCGCGCGTGTTCGTATGGACACTGGAGATAACATGCACATATGTTCAAAGATTCCGCGCTTTCGTCGATGCAGACCAGACAGCATATCGAAAAGCTGATTCGTGTATCACAGATGTATTATGACGAGGGACTCAATCAATCGCAGATTGCCGGAGAGGTCGGCTATTCGCGGTCATCGGTGTCACGCATGCTCACCGAAGCACGGGAAACCGGAATCGTACAGATTACCATCGGGCACCCATTGCAACGATTGCAATCCCTTGAGGAGAATCTTCGGAACAAATACGGGTTGAAAACGGTACGCGTCGCATATTCATACGATGACAGCATCGCATCGACGCTAGTGCCTCAATGTGCGGCGCAGCTGCTGGTGGAAAACCTCAAACCGGATTCGTTGATCGTTACATCGACCGGGACGCCGATGGCGGCGACAATCAGAGCTTTGCCTCCCCTTGACTACCCTCGTGCGCATGTGACTCAGATGCTGGGTTCGTTGTCTTCCGCCAACTCGTTGACTGATTCTCCGGAAATCTGCCGAATGATGGCAGAACGTCTGGGATGCGCTTACTCGTTGCTTCCTGCACCGTTGATTATGGGATCCGCGGAAGTTGCGCAGGCTGTGCGTTCGGAGAAACTGATTGCCATGACTTTGGCTTTGGGTAACCGAGCCGATATCGCCATTGTCGGTGTAGGAGCGATTCGGCAGGGGCATTCTGGGAGGATTTTCCATTCGTTCGAAGACGCTGCAGTAGCACGGGAGTTGCAGGAAAAGGGAGTGGTCGGGCATATTTGCGGACATCATATCGATATGCATGGCAATCATGTGCGAACCAGTCTGTGTGAGCGCACCATCAGCATCGATTTCGAACGGTTTCGTGACATTCCATTGGTCATTGGAGTCGCTTGGGAGACGTGGCGTGCGCGGGCACTGCACGCATGCTTGGTCGGTGGACTGATGTCGGCACTCGCTACCAATCAGGGAATGGCTGAGTTGTTATTGGATATGGACTAATCACCGTTAGGATGCTGGAAGGATTGGGTATGCCCGTGCGCCACCGTGATGATTGCAATTGCTGCCAGCACGTACAACAGCACGTTGAGCGTCAATGACGCTCCATATCCGCCGGTCATGTCGAAAATCAATCCATGAACTGTGGTAGCGATGGCTACGGTCAGCTGGCCGGTGGCGTTGATGACGGACAGCGCGCGGGCATAATCATCTCCCGGGAATACGCGGCGTATGCTCCAGGGAAGTGCAATCATGAGCAGGCATTGGCCGATTCCCGCCAGAAAACTTGCAGTGATCGCAACTTCCATATTGGCTCCGAAAAGCAGACTGAACCATCCTGTGGTTCCGATGGCGGCAAACAGCGTGATTGCGAATTGCGGTCTGACACGGTCCAGCGTCGAACCTATGGCAAGTTTGCCGACGCTGGCTCCAATCATGCGGGCCGTGACCACCCAAGCGGCCTGTGTAAGCGTGAGTCCGATGGAAATCCCGTACGCGGGAATATGCTGATTGATGCCGGATACGATTTGCAACAAAATCATGGCGGCTGACAGCAGCAGAAACGCCGGTGAACGAAGCATGCCGATGAGATGCCCGCTTTTCGTCCGTGTATCATGCGCAGGTTTGGCGTTTGGGGCAGACGCAGTGTCGAGCTTGCCATGTGGATATGGTTTAAGCAGGTAGGAGCAGGGGAGTAGCAGCACCATCAGCATCGCACCGGTCAGTAGATATGCCGATCGCCATCCATATGACGCGATGACGTGCGAAATCAGAGGATTGAATATGGCTCCTCCCAATCCTGACAAACAGCCGGTTATGCCAAGGACCGTGCCGAAATGAGTGGGAAACCATGCCGCAAGCAGAATGGGTGGCATCAGCGTTATCGGAATAACATAGGCGAGTCCCATCACAGCGAATGCGAGATAGAACTGCCAGAGGGCATACGCCCGACTGCAAAGCAGGAATCCCACGGCGCAGATACCAATGCAGCCGATAAGTGTGGGGCGCAAGCGAATGCGATGTGAAAAGCGACTGAACGCGGCCATGGAGATGGCACTGCAAATCAATCGAATCGATACGGTTAGGCTGACCTTGGCTCGACCCACATGTAAATCACGGCTGATGGCGTCGAAATACAGCCCTGAAGTGTTGGTGATGAGAGCGAAGCCGATGAAGGACATGGCGCAGCAGCCTACGAATACTGCCAGTGAGGAGCGGGTGGAGCGAATCCGTTCTTCCATAGCGTCCTTTCCTAGCTGGTCGTTGGGCGGTACCGTTTGAAGAACGTCGCCGCCTCTTTTACGATTTGCTGTGATTCCTCATTATGCTCCAGGCCGACCTCCTTGACTGCGAAGTCGTGTACGAGAGCGTGGTCAAGACCTTTCGGGAGTAATCGCAGTTCATAATCATGATGGCGGTATTGCAGGATTCTTGCGAATTCCAGAGTGTTGTCCGCGAGATAATCCTCGGTGCTGGTCTGCAGATAGAAGGGCGGAAGATTGCCATCAACTACAAGGCGATCGACATCAAGATAGGGGGAGATGCGAATTCGTTCCTTCAGCGTTGGAAAGTAGCCTTCCGCATAGTATCCCATTGCAGTTCCATGCACGCCTCCCTCGAAGCGATACATGCCGCTGCATCCTGCAATGGCGAGGATGCGGGCGGTTCCGCAGGCTTCCTTCATGCCAAGCTGTGACGCGACGACCGGTGAATGGAGTACGGCGGTGAGGTACAAGATAAGCAGGGTGGCCGCGGAATCTCCAATCAGAAACAGAGCATTCGTATCCATGCCATAGTCATGCGCGTGCTCATTCGTCCAGATAATTGCGTCAAGCGCATCGTGTAGTTGGCCTTGGAATCCAATTTGCGGGACCAGCCGATAGTTGGCATTGACCACGGCGAACCCATACTTCGCTAAATACATATCGCGACACATGGTATTTTGTTTGTCGCCATGGTAGAGACCCCCGCCATGGAAGTCGATGATGACCGGAAGAGATTCATGTTGTGTTTCCGGACGATACAGGTCCAATTTGCGCAGTTGGTCCGGAATGCCATATGGGAGATCCGTCAGTACATGCACTCCGTTCGGCTTATGCTCTTTGGCGAGTCTGTCTGCGTCGCCGGCATGACGGGCGTTGGTGTTGGACTCAAATAATGCTTTCACCGGTTCGCTGAGCATATGTCACCACCTTGGTTGCGTATGATACGAATACTGTATGCCTGTATCTAGCGCGAACAGTCTAGGAGTTGCACATATGTGCAACCTACGATTCAGACAAGTATCCCAACTATTTCGTCAGTACGTCGAACGGCGGATTGCCTATGCGCTCATGACAGTGTAGATGTTGTCATGGGCTCCGACTTCACGCGCTATTGTGCACGGCTAGTCATTCGAATAGCTAGGAGTCCATCCCCCGTCCAACGTGCCGCCGTTTCATCGTATGATTTTGTTGTGTATGTTTACGATTATACAAATCGTAAACATACACAATAAAGTGGGTGAACGCGACGAAGGACGGGCATGCACCTGACGGCGTCAGCGATTCCTCTCCGCAAAATCGCACATACGACGCAGTCCCTTACGCAACTCATCCGCATCGCCGGCGTACGACAATCGCACGAATCCCTGCCCTTCCTCGCCGAATGCCTCGCCGGGCACCACGGCGGTACTGGCAGTGGGTGGTGAAAGGTATGGTGGAGGTCCGGTTCCTTGCTTTTGGCTGTGGCAGAAATCGTCTGTTTTGTGCAAAAACAAGCCTTTGAAATTGTCTATTTTGTGCATCTTGTGTCTTGAATGCTATATATTCCAATATATTTGCCGCCGATGAATCTGCCGCTGTACGCCTTATGGTGTTTGGCGGATGTGGCCGGCCTTGTTGCCGAGGACGACGAGCCTGATCGGCCGTTCACTATGCAGACGCAAGTTGTGTGACTGACATTGGAATTCATGTTCTGGTGGGGGATGTTGACGAATAAATCCGCCGTCGGTGGAACGATGGTGATGCGGTAACACGTATGACGAGACGGACTGGAGACGAGGTACACACAACGTGAGAGAGGCAATGGTGTCGGATCAATCGCAGGACGAGGCGGAACAGCAGCCGAAAATCGGCAGAATACCGGCGCTGATCGCGGCGGTGGCCGTCGTCGGCATCGCGATCGGCGCGGCCGCAGGTTTGCTGACGCTCATGCTGTACCAGGTCGAACGTTTCGCGCTTGGATACATCGAGAATGCGCATGAATCCGGTCCGTTCAACGTGCCCGCCATCCGTCGTGCGATCTCCGTGACGGTCGGCGCCTCCATCGCGGCCGTGATGTGGTGGCTGCTGCGCACGCGTACCACAGAAGTGCCATCCGTCAAGAAAGCCGTCGGTGGCGCAATCATGCCGGTCTGGCAGACCATCGTGCATGTGCTGCTGCAGATCTTCATCGTCGGTACCGGCATGTCGATCGGCCGCGAAGTGGCGCCTCGCGAACTTGGCGCGATGTTCGGCCAACGATTCGCCCGCTGGGTGCGTCTCGGCGCGAAGGACATGCGTATGCTGGTGGCCATTACCGCCGCGGCCGGTCTCGCGGGAGTCTACAACGCGCCGCTCGCCGGCACGTTCTTCGCGGTGGAGATCCTGCTCGCCGACGTGACGCTCGAGACGGTCACGCTCGCGTTCGCCTGCTCGGCGCTCGCCTCATGGGTGGCGAGCCTGGTCAAAGGCACGCACGTGTTCTACCTGATTGGCAAAGCGGACGGCCTGTTTACCCCCGATTACATGCTGTTCGCGCTGATTGCCGGCCTGATGCTTGGCGTCGCCGGCGCGCTGTTCCGCCGCGGCTCCCAGTGGGCGGAGCGGAACAAGCCATCTGGAGCGGGCATTCTGTGGATGATGCCGCTTGCTGGCCTATTGACAGGCGTTGTGGCGATTGCCGTGCCGCAGGTCATGGGCAACGGTCGCGCCACCGCGCAGCTGAGTTTCTCCTCGAAGGCCGATCTGGCCGTCATCCCGGTGCTGCTGCTGCTGTCTTTTGTGGCCAAGGCGATCGTCACCTTGCTGACGATCCGTTCCGGCGCGTCCGGCGGCGTGCTGCAGCCGGGCATCGCATTGGGCGCTTCCGGAGGCGCGATTCTGGGCATTCTTTGGATGCAGGTGTTCCACACGAATTCGATCGGCATGTATGCGCTGCTGGGTGCATGCGCGCTGCTCGCCGCCTCGCAGCAGGCGCCGTTGATGGCGATTTGCCTGGTGATGGAGTTGGCTGACGCTCCGATCAACCTGTTCGTGCCGATCGGCCTTGCGGTGGCCGTCAGCGCGTTCACCGCCTCCCGTCTGGCCAAGCCGCTTGCCGCTTGGCATCTACCGCGGGCGAAAGCTGCAGATCGTTAGCTTTCGCATTGCCGTCTCGCAATCCTCACATGGACGCCATCCTCACATGGCCATCAGGCCGGTCTGGCGGGGAAGCAGCACGGTGAGCACGAACCAGTGGTCGTCGGTGCGGATCGTCACCTCGCCGCCGTACTGCTGCGCGATGTGCCGAATCGACTTCACACCGAAGCCATGCCGATGCTGATCGTCGCGCTTCGTGGTGCGCAGATTGCCTTCGGCATCTTTCTTCAGCCGCGAATCGTAATAATTCTCGACACGGACCACGGTGAAGGAATTCTGCTCGAACAACGCCAGTTTGATGAGCCGTTGTTCCGGATCGGCCAGCTTCGACGTGGCTTCGATCGCATTGTCGAGCGCATTGCCGAACAGCGATGCGATATCCATCGACGACATGTTGGACAAGAGCGACCCATCCGCCACGGCGGTGAAACTGATGCCACGATCGGCACAAGTGCGCTCTTTCGTGGTGAGGATGACGTCGAGCACGGGATTGCCGGTATGCTGCTGGGCGCTGTAGCGCTGCACCGACTTCTCCAGCTGCTCGAATCCTGCCGCCGCGTGCTCAGGATCGACTTCGGCGCGCAATGCCGCGATCTGATGCTTCAGATCGTGCGCAAGCCGACCAAGCGATTCGATGTTCTCCTTCGACTGCAGGTACTCCTGATGTTGGCTGTCCAGCTGCGCGTTGATTGACGCGATTTCCGCGCTCGCTTCAATGCGCCGAGCCTGCTCCTGTTGCGCGTATAGAATCGCGAATCCGCAGAAATCCACCAGTGTGCGGATATAGAAGATTTCCTGGCCCATCGAACCGGAGAATGGCGTATTGGTCGAAACGAAGCTCAGATTGCTCATGGCGAAGGTGACGATGGTGATGGCCACCGTCGCGGTTGCCGCGGAGGCGGTCGGTAGCGTGGGTGTGGTTTGGCTGAAATTGCCGCGTTCCACCAGCCATGCCAGGCCGAAACACAGCGCGTAGATGACGATGAGCATGACGATGGCCTGCACACCGTATGAAGTGGCTTGAGCGTCATGTGTGCCGATGAACGCGACGATCTGCCAATGCAGCGACGCCACCAGTTCCGCCAGCACGAACGCGCGTGCCGTGATGTACAGCCCTTCGCGCTTGCCGGTGCCGGCACCGAACAGAATCGTCAGGTACATGCAGCCGAAGGCGAGCAGCATGCCGACGATCCAAAACCAGATCGGCATACTGCCGTCGAAATACTGCACGGCGACGATCGCGGGCAGACCGACCGCGCTGACGATGATGGAACGACGCAACGGCACACGTCGGTACAGCACCGCGATGTACACCATGCACGCAGCCCATTCGCAGATGGCGGTATACGAACGGGGAATGTCGGGCAAGGTGTGGGTGACCGGCACCGTCGACGGTACCGACGCTGCCAACACGTGCACAATGTGTGCGGCATTTGTGGCATCTGCGATATTCACGATATTTGCGATATATGCGATGCCTGCGATCGCCCCGATCATCTGCCGCCGCCCATGTAATCGGTCAGCGCTGTCAGAAACGCTTTCTTGCGCGGCCGGCTCACGCGCAGCTGCTCGCCGTTCGACATGATGCAATCCTGATCCGCCACGCCCGTCACATGCTTGAGATTGACCAGATAACAGGAGTTCGAGCGGAAGAAATGGTAGTCGGCAAGCTTGGCTTCCATGTCCTTGAGTGTGCCGTTGATAGAGTATTTGCCGTCAAGCGTGTGGATGACGATGGTGTGCCGGATCGACTCAAGATACAGAATGTCGGCAAGATTCAGGCGCATCTGTCCGTTGCCGGTTTCGATGAGCATGGAATCGTCGCCATTGCGTCGCACCATGTCGATCGATTTCTTGAGCTCCTGCGAAAACGCGAACCACGGTAGAGGTTTAAGCAAGTACGACAACGCACGCACCTCATACCCGCTGATTGCATATTGCGGGGCAGCGGTGATGAACACGATCACGACTTTGTCGTCGCGCTCGCGGATGCGTCTCGCGGCGGCCATGCCGTCCATTTCGCTCATCTCGATGTCGAGCAGTAAGATATCGTAAACGGGGGTATATTTTTCTACGATTCGTGCGCCGTCGTCGAATACGGAAACGGTAAATTGCTCGCCATTTTCCTGTTGATATCGGTTGAGATAGTCAAGTACCAGTTGGCAGCTTGCGGGATCGTCCTCGACCACGCCGATTCGAATATTGCGCATTGCAACCTCCCTGTTCTGTCTTTCGCTCCGTACCATTGTCTTGCATGATGGCGATAAATGCGTGTATTTACTACGCTGTTAATCCCCTTTTGCCAGCGGAGGCAAACAGCGCGACTCGCGACACGCATTGACAGTTTTAGCGTTGTATGTATCATGGAACGTGGCTCAACGAAGAGAACCTTCGCTAAACCAAAGAAATAAATTAACGCTTTGAATTGTGGCTTTGTCAAAGTAGTAAGCCGCGAGGATGGGCGCCGAACAAAAATCCCTTTACAACGGATCGTGAGGCACGTACCTGCCTCTGAAAGGATGACAAATCATGGCAGAAGTCGTATTCGACCATGTTACTCGTATCTACCCGGGCAATGACAAGCCGTCTGTGGATGATCTGAACCTCGACATCAAGGATGGCGAATTCCTGGTGCTGGTCGGCCCGTCTGGTTGCGGTAAGTCTACGACCCTGCGTATGCTCGCAGGCCTCGAAGAGGTCAACAAGGGCCGCATCCTCATCGGTGGCAAGGACGTCACCACGATGCAGCCGAAGGACCGCGACATCGCAATGGTGTTCCAGAACTACGCTCTGTACCCGCACATGACCGTCGCCGACAACATGGGCTTCGCCCTGAAGATCGCCGGCACCCCGAAGGAAGAGATCCGCAAGCGCGTCGAGAAGGCCGCTGAGATCCTCGACCTGACCGAGTACCTCGATCGTAAGCCGAAGGCTCTGTCTGGCGGTCAGCGTCAGCGCGTGGCTATGGGCCGTGCAATCGTCCGTGAGCCGAAGGTCTTCCTCATGGATGAGCCGCTGTCCAACCTCGACGCCAAGCTCCGTGTGCAGACCCGTACCCAGATCGCCGCTCTGCAGCGTCAGCTGGGTGTCACCACCCTGTACGTGACCCACGATCAGACCGAGGCTCTGACCATGGGTGATCGTATCGCCGTCATCAAGCTCGGCATTCTGCAGCAGGTCGGCGCTCCGACTGAGCTGTACGATCGTCCGGCCAACGTCTTCGTCGCTGGCTTCATCGGCTCCCCGTCGATGAACATCAACA
>ENA-OPAO01001488-OPAO01001488.1-human-gut-metagenome-genome-assembly--contig:-NODE-1488-length-16085-cov-2.373238_pt1 | contig 16085 bp, 10 predicted proteins | sample MGYA00241054_ERZ501424 | MGnify/ENA primary metagenome ERZ501424 (study PRJEB25962, sample SAMEA2042623) | human gut metagenome | biome: human gut; feature: human-associated habitat; material: faeces...
CAGCATCAGCAGCATGACCTGGAAGTCCGGGAATGAAAGCACCGTCCGCGGTTACGCTAATTTCCAGCACACGCCGCGACTTATCTCTAAGCCGCCCAAGATGTATCATAATATCAATCCCGGAGGCAATCTGCTGTCGAATCGCTGCCAATGGAATTTCTAAACCCATCAGAAAGAGCGTCTCCAAACGATTCAGCATATCTTTCGGACTGTTTGCATGACCGGTAGACAAGCTTCCGTCATGTCCGGTATTCATCGCTGTCAACAAATCAATTGCCGCAGAATCCCGAATCTCCCCAACAATAATCCGGTCGGGGCGCATACGCAGTGCACTCTTAACCAAATCGCGGATGGTAACTTCATTCTTTCCCTCCACATTGCGGTTTCTGGCTTCCAGTCGAACCAGATTTGCGATGTTTTGAATCTGCAATTCCGCAGAATCCTCAATCGTAATCACACGCTCTTCTTTCGGAATGAAATTAGACAGCACATTTAAAAATGTAGTTTTTCCGGCACCGGTTCCTCCGGAAATAAAAATATTGTATTTGGCAATCACAAGCTTCTGTAAAAACTCACATGACTCCTTTGTCAACGCACCAAGAGAAAGAAGTTTCTCCATCGTCATAGTCTCTTTTGGAAACTTACGAATGGTAATCACCGGCCCTTCCAGTGCAATCGGCGGCACAACAATATTTACACGGGAACCATCTTCCAAGCGGGCATCTAAAATCGGATTTGATTCATTCACAATACGGTTTCCTCGGGAAGCAATCTGCTGGACAATATTTTCCAGCCTCGTCTGATGCTCAAACGTAAGTCCCGTCTCATACAAACGCCCCGCCTGCTCAACAAAGATATGATGTGGTCCGTTTACCATAATTTCCGTAATCGTCTCATCCTCTAACACATCCTGCAAAACATCCATGCGGCGAATCGAATTAAAGACCATGTGGCGCAGTTTTCGCTTTTCTTCCAGCCGAATATACTCATCCGGAAAAAGCTCCGTTATCGTCCGGTCAATCATCGCCTGCAGGGTTTCATCCTCAAGTTCTGCACCGGGTGGAACCTCCTCCAGTACCCGTTCCCGAATTACCATCCGTCTTTCATTCCATATCTTCCCATACACATCCATCCTCCGGGCCTCCTTCTTTTTCCAGTAAGTGCTCCATACGTGCCATTAACTGATTATTTTGTGACCACTCGGCAAGTGGCAGAGTGCAAAGATTTTCCCGCCAGTTTTGTATCTCTTCCCATTCCGGAATAAACTCAGCAAGTGCTAATAAATCATTCTTTTTCTCCATCTCACAATAATGCAAAAAAACCTTCTTACGCACATCACCGAAACCATCTCTTTTATCTACAACAAACAGCCTGTCGGCACACACCATAAAATCCATCAAAGACTCCGACAAAGCCCCCATCTCGACAACCAGCGAATCATATTCACCTATTGTTAAGAGCCTCTCAAATAACTTTTTCAAGTCTTCGATTCCACAGTCTAACAAATCCTTATAATGGGCAAACGGAGCCAGCATATCCGCACTGCCAAACGGATAAACATACTGTGGTAACTGTGCTGAAAACAACTTCTCCGATGGACACAAAAGAAGCTCACCAATGTCTCTTTTTTGCCAATGCGGATCTTTCGAAAATTCACCGTCAAAATATACCGGGAATCCGCTTAAGCTGACAAACAGACACCGCCCTTTCGTTCCCAGAAACTGCGCCGTCATCACCGCAGTTTCTGTAACAATCATTCCCTCCGGTGAAAAAAACATAATCACACCTTTTTGTAATTTTTCCTGTTCTTCCAAAGGCTTATAACCAAGAATTTTCAATAAATCCTCGTAAATGCCCTCGGCACGCTGATACTGTAAAATCTTCTTCTGCTGCCTGTCATCTGCCTTTCCTAACAGAATCACCTCTTTTTTTGCCTCTGCATAAAGTCCCTCATCATCGGTCAAAACAACAATCCGCTGGTTCTCTGTCTCCGTCCGCCACATCACTCGTTCTCTCTCTGTCATTAACTCCAATCGTATCTGTTTATTCTTTTTCCTTGTCAAAAAGCGGAGCAGCCGCCTTCCATAATCTGTCTGCAAAAAATACAAAAGTATTATCGTTTCTTTCATCCGAATCCTCCTTTTTCCGTTGCTTTCCATTTGCATGAAAAGGCAGTTCCCCTAAAATATCTCCCATAAGGCAGCGATGGATATAGCAATACAAAAAGGAATGACACCATCTTCACCATCTCGTCTCATGTCATAATAGGGATTTTTATTTCGTGTTTTTTTATCACTTTTTATAAATTGAAATAAATAGCGAAACCGGCGAAACATATTCTTCCGCCAAATCATCTTAAACAGCGCCATAATGGCACCAACAAAAATAGAATAAACAAGGATACGGAGCGCAGCCCTAAAACCAAGGAATGCTCCTATAACAGAAATTAATTTACTATCGGATGCCCCGAATACGTGGCAAACGTAAAATATAAAACTGACAGAAAACGGAATGATTATCCCTGCAATCCCGGCTGCCGATATCCTGTCCAGATGGCCGATAAGGCTTATCACAAGAGCGGCAAAACAAAGTGCATTCGGCACACGGTACTGCCATAAATCGAAGAGGGATGCCGGTATGAGAACAAGAAAAATCAACTCGTAAACTAAGGTCATCACTCACCTCCTATCTGTGATGTGCTACAAATTTAACACGCCGCATACCCCCTTGTCAACAACTTTCGAAAGCGTTTTACGACACAAGATAATATGCATAACCTTTCCATTTTTTGACTATACTGTTACTAAGTATTTGTGATTTTTCATCGTAAAGGAGAGTGTGAAATGAAGAATAAAAAAAATCCTGCATGCCAGGCAAAAGCCGAGCTTATGCAGGAAATTGAGTCCTTACAACAGGCGCTTGAAACCGCCCATTCCAATTTTGAAAATGTATGTGACCCGGATTTAATTGACAGCTATATCTATGAAATCAATGCGCTGTCCTTCCGTTATAAATATTTACTGCGCCAAGTGCAAAGCATTCAGACAAACGCCGAATTTACGCCTCAAATCCGCGATTTGCATCAGCCCCGCTATCAATCGTCTCATTGAGCGTTCCACGCCCATATGTGAGGCCGGCATAAATTGTCTGCACGTTTTTCATAACGGCTTCGGAGTCATCCTGTTTTGCAACTTCTTTAAAAGAAGGAAGAAGTGCTTCAAAAATATCCGTTGCATGATTTAGCTGCTCCGGGTCTCTGTTTGCGATGCCCTGACAAAGTTCCCGGTACGCAAACACATATAACTGGCGAAGATAATGGGAAATCTCATACTGCAAATCTAAACTTCCCATCAACTCCGTAATCATACTGCGCGCACGTTCAATTTCATGGCGCGCCGCTTCAATTTCTCCCTGTTTTAAATAATTTTTCCCCTCTTCTATACTGGCAAGTGTTGCCTCATAAATAATCACAACAAGTTCACTTCGGTTTGCCTGTGTCACACGCGCTGCATATTCCTGTAACCGTTCTTTTTCCATGCCATCTTCCTCCTATTCGCGGGATTTTTTTATCCCTGAAGAATCTGTAAAATCGTCTGTGGCTGGTTGTTCGCCTGTGCTAACATCGAAGTACCTGCCTGTACCAACACGCTGTACTGTGTATATTTTGTCATTTCTTCCGACATATCCACATCTTCAATACGAGAGCATGCCTCCGTCAAGTTCTGTGAAGTCTCATCAAGACTTGATATTGCAGAATCCAAGCGATTCTGGTAAGCACCAAGTTTAGCACGAATGGAAGAAACCTGCTGAATCGCATCATCAAAAGCTGAAATTGAGGAAGAAGCTCCTGCCACGGTACATACGTTACAGTTTTCAATATCCAGCGTTTTTGTATTCACACAAGGAATCGAAATGTTAATGCTCTGTCCCTCATTAGCTCCAATTTGGATTGCAACATAACCGGCATCCAACATGGTAACGGTAGCGTCTGAACCGGCTTTCGCATTTGAAATATCAAATAACATGCGGAATCCGTCGCGGTCCGACACTTCCATCTGTCCGCCATTGATAAATACTGTTGCCGTATTTGAAAATCCGGAAGTAGTATCAAGTGTTACTTTTGCATCGGTACCCTCTGTAGTCTGCACACCGTTAATACCAAGTTTCTGTGCCAGATTTGCATTATCCGTTGTAATATTTAACTTCTGGGATGCACCGTAAATAACCGAGGTAAAGGAAAGATTTGTCGCCGCAGCCAGTTCACACTCCACACCGGCGGCATTTACCGGAACCACATCGACATTCATCATTTCACAGTAATCACGAATGTTTGCATAAACATCTTCAAAAGTCTGACCTTCCTTAATATCAATCACTTCACCATTAATCTGAATCTGTCCTGCAGTCGCCTTATCAACTACATCTGTTGGTGCAAATCCAAGTGCACCTGTTTTTGCAGTTGCCTGTGTTGCCTCTGATACAATCTTAAATTTATAACCGGTTAATGCCACATCATCACTGGCATCAATCAATTTCACACCAACATTGTTGGATGAGGACTGACGGCAGCAGGAACCATCTAACACACTCATCGTATTATACTCAGTATCTTTTGACAAACGGTCGATTTCCGCCATCAAAGAATCAATCTCATTTTGCAGTGCCTGTTTATCTTCAATCGTTGTCACACTACCGTTTGCCGCCTGTACCGAAAGTTCACGGCAGCGCTGTAACATATTTTCAATCTCAGAGAGAACACCTTCTGTCGTCTGAATAAAAGAAACACCATCTGAACCGTTTTTGGACGCTCTCTGAAGTCCTCGAATCTGTGCGTGCATTTTCTGGGAAATTGCCATTCCTGCCGCATCATCTGCCGCTTTTGTAATCCGGTAGCCGGAAGATAATTTGTTTGTACTTGCTGTCAACTGTGACTGTACACTGTTCAAGTTAAAATTTGCGCGAAGCGCCGAAATATTTGTATTAATTTTCATTGTCATCGTCCTTTCTGTTCATGGTTACCACAAATAATCTAGCAATCCGGTACAAATCCTGATTTTTTGTACCTTCTTCTTTATTTCCTACGGAAAGAGACGTCCTTTGCCCCGTAATCAGGGTATTACCATCCATTGTAAAACCAATCTCTTCCAATTCCTTTTCAAATGCATCCATGCGCTCTTGGCAGGAGGAAACACTCGTTTCGTCCTCTACGGTAACAAAGCCGTTAACCTTTTTCTCTTTTACCTTAAAACTAGCCTGCAACCTGCCAAATTCCTTAGAATTCATAGCAATCTCAATACTGCCCTTTTCTTTTTCCACGCCTTCCCTAATTGTAATATTACAAGTCGTAATTCCAAATTCCGTCAATATCGGCACTTCATAAACCTGACAGCGGCGCATTGCGCCATGGAATGTAAACAAGCGGGACATCTGATTCTGCCATGTAATTTCATCATATGTTATATCGTCTGATTCCCGTCTTTCCACTAGTTCTTTTTGCATGTTTTCTTCAATTTCTGCAAATACATCATCCAAAGAGTCCGGCTCTTCCATCGCATCAAGAACCGCATCGGTATCCTCTTCTTTCCACAAATCACGCCATTTACCGGCACCCATCTGCCGAAACTCCTGCACCAGTGAAAGATTGGAAAGTGTTGCCGGTAAATCCAGCGCCTCTAAGAAATTTATCACCTCTGACTCACTCTTTGCAGCCGCCTCACGCACAGAGCGCACTTCATTCTCATAAAAGGTATTTTCCTCTGCAATTGCTGCCTCTTCACACCGCTCCAATAATGCCTCTGCTGAAATTTCCTCATTTCCACCCATTGCCTCTTTTAATACCTGTGGTGACAATTTTCCCATTAAATCTGCCGCAATATTTTGTCCATATGCTGCATAAATCTGCTCGGAAATGGAATTTTTCGAAGCAATTACTTCTTTTTCCATGCCAAACGAATCATCCACCGAGACATCCATTCCGGCTTTTTTTCGTGTGCGGACTGCCGACAGAAGGGAAGAAAGCGATAATTCTTTTCCCTCATTTAATACCTGAGCGGCTGCCGCTCCGTCACTTTTTTCAATCTGGTGAAGAAGGCGGTAAACGCCAATCATCGTTTCACGCTCATCTTCCGTAAGACCATCCGTGTGGTCCATCTTCCACAAATACTTCCGGAAAGAAATATCTTCTATATCATTTTGGGCTAAAATCTCATTCACATCATTCTGCAATTCGTCTAATGTCTTTTCTAACGGATTCTCGCCCTTGCGTATGAGCTCACAGACAACTTCCGGTTTCATACTTTTCATCAGCGTCGTAACACGCTCGTCATACTCTTTAACAGAAACCAGATTTTCCTCGGTCAGAGGCATCTGATTATAAGCAAGAGCGCGAACCGCCCGCTCATTTCTCGCTGTTGTCTCGAAACCTGCTTCCTCAAGCAGCGTATCGATATTGGAAAATGCTTTTGTGAGCGAATCCCCTAAATCTCTGCGGACTTCTGTTCCCACCGACTCATAACGATTTTCTACCATATCAAACGAAGCGGTGAACGCCTCTGCCTTAGAAGACAGGGAAGAAAGTGTATCCTCTACTCCCTGAGTAAATGCATATCCCATAAACTCAACCGGTGCAGACAACACTTGTTTTACCGCCTGAGAAGTTTCTTTCAGCGTATTGATATTTTCTTCTGTCACCGGCAAATCCGCATTGAAAAGTTCCGACTGATAAGCCTCTTTTTCCGCTGCTCTAAGTTTCTCAACCACATCTTCCAATTTCGTGACATCAATTGAAATTCCTTTTTCTGACATCGTGCGGATGGCATCCGCCGTCATCGTAAGCTGGGTTTCCGCCAGTCTTCTCTTAAAACGAACAGCCTCTGCCACCGATAATTTCACTAAATTCGCTTTTTCCGGCTGCACACCTTCCGCCATCTGGTCGGCAATTCGTGCCGCCAAAACCGAATCTTTAGTTTCTTTTAATTCTTTTACCTGCGAAGAAAGTGCCACATTTTCTGCCGTTACCGGTAAATCTTCTTCATACAGCCACTTCGCTGCTGCCATGTTTTCGTCATCTGCTTCCATCCCGCTCTCTTCTAAGCGGCTGCGAACCTGATTCTCCACAAGTGAAAAATCATTTTCCTCGGACGATGGATTCTCTTCACCTTCCACGGCCCCATGAACACCGGCATTAACACTTTCCGGTGTAAGAATTGTATTTTCATTGTCAATAAAAAACTTCATCGCAGCGTCCGAAAAAGAGCGGATTTCCGATGCCATATCTACGGCATGCGAAAGCTTCGCCACATTTTCTTCCGTCACCGGCAGGTCACTGTCCAATAACCGGTCAATCACAGCGTCCGGGACGTTACCGTCCACGGCTAACTGAGCGGCATTTTTACTTACCGCCTCATCTTTTTCCCGCTGTTTTGACACTTCACGCTCGACAGCCTCCTGCTTCTCATGACGTTCTTTCTTAATTCTTGTGACCGCCCGCTCAAGCTGAGATGAAGTATATTCTTCTAACGGTGTCCCATCTTCCGAAACCGCTTTTGCATCTTTCCCTGTCATACAGCGGCTGATAAAATCCGCCGGTGACATCTGCGCATCGTCTAAAGGCACCATATTTTGTTTCTGTAATTGTTTTGCTTCTGCTTCCGTATACACAATGTGGTGTTTCCCCGCCTCTTGTACGGAACAATCCATTGTCGCTCCCACCTGAATCTGGGAGATGCCGCCATCCTTGGCGTCTTGTACAGACACGTTTTTTTTCTCCATTCTTTCCGTGTCATCAAAGGTAAGAGAAATCCGATTGGTCGAAATATCCATAGATTTCACGCTCACTTTCTAAATCCTTATACTTATATCTCGGACAATCCGGCGGAAATCTTTAGTATCTCTTCCTAATTTGCCTGATACTCTTCTAACAGACTTTTATCCAGTTTAATTCGGTTATCCATCGTTTTCATGACATCGGCAATTTCAATCGTCTGTTTCACGGATGGATCCGACAAATCGTACAAATTATTATTACGGAAATCAAGGACAGTCGGCTCGAAAATATTATCTTCATTTTCAGTGATAACCAATCCCTTTTCTCCATTTGACAATTCAACACATACACCCGGATACAAAATAGAAATACCATGAATCAAAGCATTTACTATTTTCTTATTATAACGCTCCTCATCCGCAAGAAGTTCACGCACCGCTTTCACTTCCGAAGTCGGCTCCTCAAAAGACTTCATTGCTGTCATACGGTCATACGCATCTGCCACATAGAGGATATTTGCATTCACGCTCTCTTTTAACCCTGCCGGAATTTCTGCATCGCTCTCTCTTGTATAAAGCTCCTGCATCTGGGTAATGAGGCGCAGAACTTCCTCATCCAAATCACCATATCGGTCTAATGTCTCCTGTGTGTTTTTCTTAACGACTTCTTTCGTGCCATCATCTAAATCTTCCGCATCCGGTAACTGCTGTAATTTCAGTGCACCGATATCATGCAGAATAGCAGACTTCACAAGGAGATTAATCCGTCCAACCGGGAAGCCCATCTGACCGGCAATAATGGCGGACAAAATAGCAACATTCAAAACATGTTTATAAATATAATCTTCACTGCTTCGCAGACTCTGCACAAAATTAATCTTATGGTTTAAGTCTCCATAATTCTTTATGATAAGACTGCACAGCCAGTCAAGCCCTTTGTCTTTTTTTCCGGAATCAATCAAATCCAAATCTTCGCGGATACTAAAAACCGCCATCGTCTGAAAACGCTCAAAGTTAATATCATCCTCCGACATCGGCGGAACCGGTTCTGCCGGTTCAAGTATGTACAGACCTAAAAGCCTAAAATTTTTAATTCCGTAAATCGCCTGCATCGTAAGTTTTGTATCACGGTCATACAACAAAACTCCATTTTTATTGTAGATTGGTTTTCCTAAGCGCATTCCGGGCTTGAGTTCATCTACTTTCACAAATAACATGCTGCTACCTCCTCGACTTAATTTTTTCACATTTTTTTCGTATACTTATCATCATAAATCGTTATTTCTATCATAGCAGTTATTGCCATTTGACGCAATGATTATTTGAGAAAGGAGCGTAAAATTATGCGAAAAAGAGGACTGATTTCAGTTTTGATTTTATCTCTTTTGCTTAGCAGCACCATACCGCATAAAATTCAGGCTGTAACTGAACAAGCTAAGACCGCTAAAACTTCTGATAACTATGTCGAGGGCGAAGCCATTGTAACACTTAACGCTTCTTCCGAAACCGGACTTGCCAAAGAGGGAACCGCATCATTTGATTCCGATATTGAAGTGGAAAACAGCTGGGATTTTGGTCCTGCCAAAAAGAAAAAGGGGAAAAATCTCTATCTTTCAGAGGTTCACTCTGATACTTATTCAACGAAAGAACTTATTGAAAAACTGAAAAAACAGGATAATGTAGTTGCTGCCGAGCCAAATTACTACCGCTATAAATTAGCCACGACAAACGATACTTATGCCGATGAACAGTGGTATTTAGACGGCACCGGAGCCTATCAGACTACTTCCTCCGGTATTCAGTACAAAAACCGGATTCAAACAAGTAACGACAGCGATACCATTGTTGCAGTCGTTGATACCGGTATTGACTACACCCACGAAGATTTAACCGCTCACATGTGGAAAAATCCTTACGACCAGTTAGAGCTTCCGGGTACATATGGCTATGATTTCGGAGATTACGACAGTGATCCTATGGACGAAGATGAGGACGGACACGGTACTCACTGCGCCGGTGTCATCAGTGCCGTATCGGACAATAATAAAGGAATCTGCGGCATCAGCAATGCAAAACTAATGGCGTTGAAAGTTTTTAATTCTGCCGGCACATCATACGATTCCGCTATCATCGCGGCTTTTAATTACATCTATAAAGCGCAGACTCTCGGCGCAAATATTGCCGCCATCAACTGTTCCTGGGGTGGCGGTGGAAGTAGTTCAACCTCTATGAAAACGCTGATTAACCAGATTGGGCAAAATGGCAGTCTGTTTCTTTTTGCTGCCGGAAACGATGGCGAAGACCACAATAATGCCATCTCCGACGGATGTCCCTATGACTTGGACAGCCCTTATGTGGTAACCGTTGGCGCCTCCACCCAGACCGATAAAAAAGCATCTTTTTCCGATTACGGAAATAAAACGGTCCACCTTTTTGCACCGGGCCGGAATATTTTTTCCACAATAAATTCCGATGTTTTTTACCCTTCCGTTTACACAGACAGTATGCGAAGTTCACGGTGTTCGTATTTCACCTCTTTTGACTCTAACGATGCCGTTTTATACCACCCATCGGAAATCGGCAAATTAGATGGCAGCATTTTATACAATGAAAAGTCTTACTCAGCAGAAGATTCGCACAATCAGGCAGGCAGCGGCTCTTACTGCATTTCCATTGATGCTGCACGAAGTTCTGCAACTTTGGCACTTTACATGGATATAGACGACATGAGCTTAGCCGATGGCACATATCAGGTATCTTATGATATGGGCATCGAAGAAAATGGTGAAATTTCATGGTCCCACTACAGCAGTAAATTGTATTTTATAAAACGAAACAACACTATTTACGCAGAAATTGTTTCCTTAACAGGCAACTTTACTTCCGTACATAAAATTTACTTTGATAACATCGGCATTTCAAAAGCAAATCCGACAAATGCCCTTTATATCAAGTACAATTCGATGAGCGGCACTTCTATGGCTGCCCCTCAGGTATCAGCTGCCACAGCACTTCTTGCCGCCGCATATCCAAACGATTCCGCAGTGCAAAGGCGCAACCGTCTGCTGAACTGTGTGCGTGAGGTTTCAGGGCTTTCTTCCTACTGCATGACCGGCGGCATTTTGGATTTAAGTAAAATCAGTTCCGCCTCATCCGGTCTCCCTGCCTGTCTACAGACCACAACAAAGACAAACACCACTGCGGCACAAGGTACAAGCAGTACAAAGAAAACAACCAAACTGGTGACAAAAATAACATTAAATAAAAAGAAAGCAAAACTCCGTTATAAAAAGAAACTCAAATTAAAGGCCACCGTAAAACCAAAAAATGCAACAAACAAAAAAGTCAAATGGTATGTCTCCAATAAAAAATATGCCAAAGTAACGCAAAAAGGTGTTGTCCGTGCAAAGAAAAAGGGAATCGGCCATACCGTTAAGGTTTATGCAAAGGCAAAAGATAAATCCAAAAAGAAGGCTTATTGCAAAGTGCGCATTTATAAATAAAGATACCCTTGACTTTTTCTACACAAATCAACTACACTTAAGGACGAAACGGATTGTTTTACTATGAGGAGGCATTATGAAAAAAATTGGATTAATCGGAGCCATGGATGAAGAAGTGGCTATCATAAAAGAAGAAATGACAAATACAAACAAAGTGACAAAAGCAGGCATGACTTTTGTGGAAGGAGATTTTTACGGACTCAAAACCGTTGCCGTTGTAAGTGGAATTGGCAAGGTTAATATGGCAGTCTGCACCCAGATTCTCTGTGATGACTTTCATGTAACCATGGTTATCAACACCGGCGTTGCCGGCTCCTTGAACAACGCCCTTGATATCGGTGACATTGTTTTATCGAGTTGTGCGCAGGAACACGATATGGACGTCTCGCCACTCGGAGACCCGGTCGGCATCATCCCACGCATGGAACAGTCGATTTTTACAGCGGATGAGACACTGGTTTCTTTGGCAAAATCCGCCTGCGAAAAAGCAAATCCGGACATTCACTGCCACATTGGAAAAGTGGTGAGCGGCGACCAGTTTATCGCCAGTGCAGAGAAAAAGAATTATTTAATTGAAACATTCCATGGTGACTGTGCCGAAATGGAAGGTGCCGCCATGGCGCACACTGCTTACTTAAACAACGTCCCATTTTTAATTATCCGCGCCATTTCTGACAAGGCAGATAATTCCGGTCATATGGATTATCCGGTTTTTGCAAAACAGGCAATTATCCACACCGTTTCTCTGCTTAAGGAACTTTATCAACATTTATAAACAATTTTCTTTGAGAATAACACAGTGGAATGTCACAATAGTTTATTGTGGCATTCCTTTTTTGGGGTTAAAATATGGTTACAATGAAAGGAGTGTAGCTATATGAAACAAATCAAAAAGGTAATTGCCCACAGCCTGGTTGCCGTTCTTTGTCTGTCTTCAGTTCTGACAAACACGGCGTCCACCGAAGCAAAGGCAAAAAAACCAAAACTTTCCCAAAAATTAATGACTCTGACAAAGGGAAAATCAAAAACTCTTAAGGTAAAAAACACAAAAAAATGCAAGGTCACCTGGAAAACAAGCAAGAAAAAGATCGTTTCAATTTCAAAAAAGAAACGTACCTCCTGCAAATTAAAGGCAAGAGCGAAAGGAACCGCAAAAATCACCTGCACGGTAAAAAGAAAGAAAAAGACATATAAACTTACCTGCAAAGTAAAGGTGAAAGCAAAAAAAACCGTCGTTGCTTCCAGCTTAAAGGATACCTATGCAAAAATTGTACCATACATGGGTACCTGCCTAAACTACGGAAGTGCTTCTAATCCACGAGAACTGCAAAACGCGTCCACAATGAAATTTGTAAAAAAACAGTACAACAGCTTTACTTTGGAAAATGAAATGAAACCGGATGCTATTCTCGGCTCATCCGCCAAGCTCATTTCCGTTGCTGACGCAAAGAAAAAGGGATATTACATTCCTGCAGGATATACCGAATCAACCGTTCCGGAATTAGCATTTACAACCGTTGACAAATCTTTAGAGGCCGCAAAAAACAACGGTTTGAAAATGCGTGCCCATACTTTGGTATGGCACAGCCAGACGCCGTCCTGGTTCTTTACAAAAAATTACGATGGCTCAAAAGTTGTTACTCCTGCTGTTATGGATGCCCGTCTTGATTTTTACATTCATAATGTAATGGGGCATGTAATGGATAAAGAAAAAGCTTTAACCGGTTCTGCCGGAAGCATTGTTTACGCATGGGATGTTGTAAACGAATATCTCCACCGTCCGTCTTTTGCATTTTTCAAAACATGGACGAGTGTATATGGCGATATGGGAAATTCTCCTTCTTATGTAAAGAAAGCATTTGAAATTGCCTACGATATGTTAAAGAGTTATCAGGCAACGGATAAAGTCACGTTGTTTTATAATGATTACAACACCTATTTCGGTGTAAAAGACACATTAAATCTGGTGGAATTTATCAACAAAGGCGAAACTGCTAAAATTTGCGGAGGTATCGGCATGCAGAGCCACGTAGATGTAAAAGTTCCTACGGTTGCCGAATACGGCAGTGCATTGGAGCAGTTTTTAGCAGCAGGTTACGAAATTCAGATAACCGAACTTGACTTTACTATAAACTTTGACACAGAAGGAACTAATGCTTCCTACGCTTACACACCGGAGCATGAAACCGATGCAGATCAGGCAAAATTCGTAAAAAAACTGATGCAGACCATCATTACCAAACAAAAGAATCGTAATCAGAGTGTAAATCCAAAAGGAATTACCGGTATCACTCTCTGGGGCCTATGTGATGCGACGTCATGGCGTTCCCAGTGTGCTCCTCTTTTGTTTGATACCAGTATTTATGAGCCAAAATTGTCATACACAGCCTTTTTAGAGGCGGCAAAAATCTGGTAAGTTGCGGTAATTGTAAAAAAAGAGTGTGTTTGTGTTGACAACTCCACCACAAAATTTTATAATCCCATTGTGAGACAATATTATTTAGGAAAGAGGGATGTAAGGGTGGATAATCGAGAAACACAAAAACCATCTTGGATTCGTACAAAAAAGGGAAAGGCAATGCTTATTGCTACAATTGCAACACTTGTTGTAGTGATAGGCATTGTTTTGGGTATACATATTTATTATATGAACCGCTGGTACTCAAACACATGGATTGGTGACAGAGAAGTATCAGGCATGACCTATGAGGAATCTGCGGAATTGATTAATCGGGTATTTTCCACGTATCAACTGAAAATAACAGGAAGAAATAATGGAACTTTGACCATTGGAAAAGATGACATTGATTATCAAGTCGACATCAAAGATTCTCTTCAGAAAAAATATGATGAGCAACATGATTCTCTTCCTTTCTTTTCCCTGGGAAAAAGAAAGCAGGTGGATATTGACTTAGGGGCTTCTTATGATGAGAAAAAACTGGATGCCCTCGTGGGACAGTCCGATCTCTCAACCGGAAGTGAGTCATATCCGGTTACACAACCGCAAAACGCAAAGGTCGCTTTTTCATCAGAGAAAAAATATTTGGTTATTGAAAAAGAATATTTAGGAAATACGCTTAATCACGATGAATTGATAACGGCGATTGGAAAAGCTCTGAAATCCGGACACGAAAAGGTAAACTTAACGGATGAAAAAAAATACCCGGATGTATACGAAAAGCCAAGTATTTATTCCACAGACCCTTCGCTTCAGCAAAAAGTGGATGCCTGCAATCCGGTAATTCTGCGCTGGATAACCTGGACAATTCAAAAGGACATTAAAGAAACCATCGGTCCAAAACAGATTTATAAATGGTGCAATTATAAAAACGGAAAAGTTACTTTTGATAATCAGGCAATTGAAAAATGGGTTGAAAAAACCTGCTTTAAGTACAAAACTATTGGCGTGACACGCTCATTTAAAAGCCACAACGGCAAAACTGTTTCCGTAACCGGTGGGGACTACGGTTGGCAGCTTGTTTACGATACAATGCTGAAGCAATTGACAAGCGCTCTGAAAAAGACAATGGATGCAAATAAGCAGAAAGCCTATATGGAAAATCCGGATGCCACACAGAAAAAAGCATTGACGATCAAAAAGAAAACAAAATTTGCCAACACGGCATTTACAATGAACATAGATGACAAAACAAAGGATTGGGACACAGAAAACTTTACTGAAATTGATCTTACTGCTCAAAAGATTTATGTATGGCGCAACGGAAAAGTTGCTTTTAAGTGTCGAACAATCAGCGGAAAACCAGTAAAAGACCGTCAAACACGAACCGGTGCTTATTTCATCAAAGAACACCAGACACATCGTATTCTCCGCGGCGATAACTATGCAACACCGGTAAACAACTGGGTTCGTATCATGTGGACCGGAACCGGATTCCACGGTGCCCCTTGGCAGCCATGGAGCCGCTGGAGTAAAACACTTTATAAAAGCCGTGGTTCACACGGATGCTTAAACTTATCTCCATCGGATTCGAAAAAGATTTATGACTTAACAAAGTACCGTGAGATGGTGTTTATACATTATTAATATAGGTTGTTAGAAATAAAAAAGGGAAAGCGGGATATTTGCTTCGCAAATATAGCTTTCCTTTTTTATTTTAACAACCGGCGATAGGGCTGCAAGTTATACTAACTCTCGCCAAAATGCTGGCTGCTGTGTTTCGACTTAAGCCGAAGTGGCTTTCTAACTTTTTTAGTCATATATGAAATTAGAAAACTTACTCCGCTTTATAATCATACCGCAATACTACGACCGACAACGGCGGAACATACAGTTCCAGTTCGTAATATTTCTTTCCCGGCTCGATTTTTTCGCCCGGTCTTGGTACTACCGGTGCCTTACATGGTTTTGCCTGAATCGGCTTTTTATTCACACGGCCTTCACCGCCAAATCGCTCTTCGTCGGAATTTAGTATCTCCGTAAAGGTTCCGGCACAAGGTGCATTGACCTGATAATCTTCCAATGCTATCGGTGTGAAGTTTGCAATAAACATCAACTGGTCTTTTACTGAGCTGCCACGGCGCACAAACGCTACTGTACTTAATTCCGGACGCCAGCAGTCCATCCACTCAAAGCCCATAACATTAAAATCGTGATAATACAAGGCATCATACTTTTGGTACAAGTGATTTAATTCACGTACGTAATCCTGCATTTTCTTATGTCTGTCATCTTCTTCCAGTAAAAACCAGTCCAGACTTCGAAACTCTGCCCATTCTCGTTTCTGAGCAAATTCCTGCCCCATAAACAAAAGCTTTTTGCCCGGATGACCATACATAAATCCAAATGCGGCACGAAGG
>ENA-OPAO01001499-OPAO01001499.1-human-gut-metagenome-genome-assembly--contig:-NODE-1499-length-16012-cov-3.814815_pt1 | contig 16012 bp, 16 predicted proteins | sample MGYA00241054_ERZ501424 | MGnify/ENA primary metagenome ERZ501424 (study PRJEB25962, sample SAMEA2042623) | human gut metagenome | biome: human gut; feature: human-associated habitat; material: faeces...
CAGAGGTGGAAGTGTGGTAACACATGGAGCTGACTGTTACTAATAGGTCGAGGGCATAACCAAAGCAGTGATAGGTTTGGATGATGATGTTGGTTTTGACTGTATGTAGTTTTGAAGGTACATGGAATATAGACAGGAATGAGAAGCAGTGCGAAAGCGCTGTTTTTTTCTTGCAAAAAAATCAAGTTTCTTGACAAAGAAAAGATTTTGCTATATGTATATATCAGATGAGGATTGTGTGTTTCACGGCAAAAATGCTGGTGGCATTCTTGAAAAAAGTATATAGAAAAGATGGGACAATAAATGACCAAGGGAAGAATCATAATAGCTGATATAGAAAAAATATCATGTAAGGAAGAGTGGATTCTCTCACAGATAGCACAAAGATATGTTGAAAAGTATCAGAAGCATAAGAGAGAAACGGATAAAAAACAGGAGCTGATAGCGGGATATCTTTTAAAAGAGTATTTAGGTGTAGAAAATGATGCTCAGCTTGTAATGAATAAAAATGGGAAGCCGATGCTTGTGGATGCGAGAAAACATTTTAACCTGTCACATAGCGGTAAATATGTAGTTCTAGCGATTGCTGATCAGGAAGTAGGCATTGATATTGAACGTGTGCGTCCGTATCATGAAGCTACAGCGAAGAAGATATTTTCGAGTGAAATACAAAATGCAATGTCTGAACTTTGTGGGGAGGAAAAAGACCGGATATTTACTCAATTATGGACAGAACTAGAAGCGAAGCTGAAAGTAAAAGGCATTGGATTTAGCAAAGAATGGGAAAATGAAAAAGCAAAGGAATATTTTATTGAGACAAGATGTATAGATGAATATTATGTAAGCTTAGCGACAGAAGAAAAAATTTCTATAGAAACAGAATGGTTTGCAGGGAATGGAAAGGAAGTAAAATAGTATGATTAAGCCTATTATGAGAGACATATTTTTCTTAAATCAGAAATCAGAATTGGCAACAGAAGCGGATAAGCAGGTGGCAATAGATCTGCTGGATACACTGAAAGCAAATGAAGCAGGCTGTGTAGGAATGGCTGCGAATATGATCGGAGTAAAAAAGAGAATCATTGCAGTGAATATGGGGTTGTTTAATATTGCTATGTTTAATCCGAAAATCGTGAAACGCACAGGCGCTTATGAGACGGAAGAAGGTTGTCTGTCATTGGATGGAGTGCGAAGCTGCAGACGTTATCAGGAAATAGAAGTTGAATATCAGGATATGAATTTCAAAAAGAAAAGAGAAAAATACAGTGGATGGACGGCTCAGATCATTCAGCATGAAATAGATCATTGCGATGGGATTTTGATATAAATTTTGTTTGTGCATTGAGGAGGTGTGGCGCATGGATTTCAAGTATTGCAAATTAGAAATCTTTATTCCAGAAACACATATTTCGCAGCTACAGAAAGCGTTGCAGTCAGTAGATGCTGGTCATATAGGAAATTATGATTCCTGTATGTCCTGCTCCAAGGTCACCAGTTACTGGAGACCATTAGATGGAACTTCTCCTTACATTGGAAATGTAGGAGAGATTAGTTGTGAGCCGGAAGTGAAAGTTGAAGTGACTGTATTTACAGAAAAAGTGGATGAAACAATTCAGGTAATTAAAGAGGTACATCCATATGAGGAACCGGTAATCAATGCATTGCCGATTTATCGGACAAGCTTTTAAGGGAAAAAGAAGTCTTACGATCAGACAGAAAGGAGACTTCTTTTATTATACAACAGATTCTGATTTCATGCATAGAATAGTTAAGAGAAAATATCGGCAATCATGGAATAATGCCTATGAGATTTTGCGAATTGAAGGAAAAGGAAGTTGTGAATATCTGCAATGGCAAGTGCCTTGGAGGTGTAGTAGATCTGCAGATAAATGTATGCTCCGGTGCGATAGAAGCATTGATTGTTCCGGGACCGGCAAAGTTCTGTGGATTCTTTGGAACGGATAGCGAATATGTGATACCATTTGCATGTATAAAGAAGATTGGACCGGATATTATTCTTGTGGAAATTAAAGAAGAAAAGTTTTTGCAAAAATATTAGACATTGTGTATAATGAAGGCAATAAGATACGTGGAAAGGCGGAGTGGATTATATGAAGTGTCCATATTGTGGCAATCCAGATACAAGAGTGATTGATTCCAGACCAGCAGAGGATAATAGTTCTATCAGAAGAAGACGTTCCTGTGATGAATGTGGTAAGCGTTTTACAACTTATGAAAAGGTAGAGACAATTCCACTGATTGTAATTAAGAAAGATAATAACCGTGAACAGTATGAAAGAGCGAAGATAGAGAATGGAGTTCTGAATGCATGCTACAAGCGTCCGGTTCCGGCTGAAGAGATTCAAAAGACAATTGATGCGATTGAACTGTCAATTTTTAATCGTGAAGAGAAAGAAATCCCAAGCAGTGAGATTGGTGAAATTGTTATGGAGAATCTGAAGACATTGGATCCGGTTGCATATGTCAGATTTGCATCTGTCTACAGAGAGTTCAAAGATGCGAATACATTTATGGATGAATTGAAGAAATTTCTAAGATAATAAAAATCGGTTATACTCTGTTCGTGAGTATAACCGATTTCAATCTTTCGGAGAATGTTAGTATGTTACACGGGAGGCGAGAATGAGAACTTATAAATTAACAATTGCTTATGACGGAACTGCATATCAGGGATGGCAGAGACAGGCAAACACAGAGAACACTTTGCAGGGAACTCTGGAGCGAACAATTTCGTCAGTGGCAGGATATCCAGTGGAGATTGATGGTTCAGGACGAACAGATGCAGGTGTTCATGCGAATGGACAGACTGCAACAGTAGTTCTTTCTGGTCGGGTGGAGGATGGATTTTTTACAGAAAAGATAAATTCAAGATTACCTGAAGATATTCGGATTTTAGATGCAGAGCTTGTGAGGAATGGATTTCATGCGAGAAAAAGTGCAGTTGGAAAAAGATACATTTATCAGCTGGATTTGGCGGAGAAACCAGATGTATTCACAAGACGATATACATATCATTTTCCGCAGAGATTGGATTTAGATGCGATGAGAAAGGCAGCACAATTGTTGATTGGCACGTATGAGTTTGCCGGATATACAGATAAAAAGGATGAAAAGTCCACAAAAAGAACAATTTATGCTATAATGATTTGCGGACAAGGAAGCAAAGTCAATATTCAATATGAAGGAACAGGATTTCTTTACCATATGGTAAGGATTTTGACAGGAACTTTGCTGGAAGTTGGAACCGGAGCACGAAGCATAGAGAGTGTGAAGGAACCTTTGAAATCAAAAGATAGAAGTCAGGCTGGATTTTTAGCACCTGCAAGAGGGTTATTCCTTGATGAGGTGTATTATTGATTCGGTTATGGAAAGTTGCTGATTATTCACGGAAGAGTTGGCGAATGGACGGTGAACAGCAACACTCTTGAAAGGGAGGATGCAGCGTATTGAAATTAATATCATGGAATGTAAATGGTATTCGTGCCTGTGTACAGAAAGGATTTCTTGATTTCTTTCATGAGGCAGATGCGGATATCTTCTGTATTCAAGAGACGAAGATGCAGGAAGGACAGCTAAATCTGGAATTAGAAGGCTATTATCAGTATTGGAATTATGCTGTGAAGAAGGGATATTCCGGAACAGCTGTGTTTACAAAGAAAGAACCATTGTCGGTGAGTTATGGAATCGGTATTGAGGAGCATGACCAGGAAGGACGTGTGATTACGTGTGAATTTGAAGAGTTTTATTTCGTCACAGTATACACACCGAATTCTCAGAATGGGCTGGCAAGGTTAGATTACAGAATGAAGTGGGAGGATGACTTCCGTACTTATCTGAAGAAGTTAGAAGAGACAAAACCGGTGATTGTGACTGGAGATATGAATGTAGCGCACAAAGAGATTGATCTTAAGAATCCGAAGACCAACCGTAAGAATGCAGGTTTTACGGATGAGGAAAGACAGAAGTTTACTGAACTTCTGGATGCCGGATTTATTGATACATTCCGGTACTTTTATCCGGAGCAGACAGGAATCTATTCCTGGTGGTCTTATCGTTTCAGTGCCAGGGCGAAGAATGCAGGCTGGCGTATAGACTACTTCTGTGTCTCGGAAGGTTTAAAGGACAGACTGGACGATGCGAAGATACTTACAGATATTATGGGATCAGATCATTGCCCGGTTGAATTGGATTTGAAATAATAGAAAGAGGAGAAGAGAACAATGACAAAGATTGACATTATTTCAGGATTTCTTGGAGCAGGAAAGACAACTTTAATTAAGAAGCTTCTTTCTGACGCATACAAGGGAGAGCAGGTTGTATTGATCGAGAATGAATTTGGAGAGATCGGTATTGATGGTGGATTTTTGAAGGAAGCAGGAATTGAGATTCGTGAGATGAATTCAGGATGTATCTGTTGTTCACTGGTTGGAGATTTTGGAAAATCTCTTCATGAGGTCGTAGATACTTATCATCCGGATCGTATTCTGATTGAGCCATCAGGAGTTGGAAAGCTTTCTGATGTAATCAAGGCTGTACAGGATGTTCAGGGTGAGATTGATGCAGAGCTCAATAGCTTTACAACAGTTGTAGATGTAACAAAGTGCAAGATTTACCGTAAGAACTTTGGCGAATTTTTCAGCAATCAGATTGAATATGCAGGTGCAGTTATTTTAAGCCGTACAGATAAAGCGAAACCGGAGAAGATTCAGGAAAGCGTTGCACTGTTAAGAGAACTGAATGAAAAAGCTCCAATCATTACAACACCAATCGAGCAGCTTCCGGGTGAGAAGATTCTTGAGACAATGGAATCAAGCAAATCTCTGGAAGAGGAATTGCTTGCAGAAGTAGCTGAAGAGGCACATGAGCATGAACACGAGCATCATCACCATGACCATGAAGAGTGTGAACACGAGCATCACCACCATGATCATGAAGAACATGAACATGAGCATCACCACCACGATCATGAAGAACATGAGCATGAGCACCATCATCATGATGGAGAGTGCAGCTGCGGCTGTGGACACCATCATCACCACGATCATGAGGGTCATCATCATGCAGATGAGGTATTCACAAGCTGGGGTAAAGAGACAATTCATACTTATACAAAGGATGAGGTCAGTGCAATTCTGAAGACTCTTGAAGAGGACGGCTCTTACGGAAATGTACTTCGTGCAAAAGGAATGGTTGCAGGTGCAGATGGTGAGTGGATTTACTTTGATATGGTTCCGGAGGAACATGAAGTAAGAACAGGAGCACCGGAATACACAGGAAGAATCTGTGTGATCGGAGCAGAGCTTAACGAAGACAAGCTTGCAGAATTATTTAAGCTGAAATAAAAAGGATAAGCAAAGCAGTACCCCATAGGGGGCTGCGTAGCATTATGTAATAACAGATGTCTTCTGCGAAAGGGAGACGGAATGGAGATAGATATGATGAAAGAGCCAGATGTTATGGTTTATCTGATGACAGGTTTTCTTGATAGTGGAAAGACACAGTTTCTGAATTTTACATTGTCACAGGACTACTTCCAGATCGACGGCAAGACACTTCTGATTCTTTGTGAAGAGGGAGAAGAAGAGTATGATCCGAGAGAATTGCTGAAGTATGGTGTCGTTATTGAGACTGTAGAAGATAAAGAAGATCTGACAGAAGAATGGCTGGAAGAGATGAATAAGAAGCACAAGCCGGAACGTGTGGTTATCGAGTATAACGGTATGTGGCAGGTGAGTGAATTTGAGAAGATGAAGCTTCCGGCAGGATGGGCTATTGAGCAGAAGATCACAACGGTAGATGCAAGTACTTTTCAGATGTACCTGACAAACTTAAAACCACTGTTTGTAGAGATGGTAAAGGGCGCAGAGCTTGTTCTGTTCAACCGTTGCGAGGATAAGAAACCGTTGGCAGGATACCGCAGGAGTGTTAAGGTTGTAAGCCCTCAGGCAGAAGTAATCTTTGAGGATGAGAACGGTGAGGTAGACAATATCTTTGAAGACGAAGTACCATATGATCTCAAAGCACCTGTGATTGAGATTCCAAGAGAAGATTATGGTATCTGGTATATTGATATGCAGGAGCATCCGGAGCGCTATAAAGGAAAAGTTGTAGAATTTGTTGCAAAGGTTATGAAACCAAAAGCATTTCCGTCTAAGGTATTCTATCCGGGGCGTATGGCAATGACTTGCTGTGCAGATGATACATCTTTCCTTGGATATGTTTGCAGAAGCGCTTATGCGCCGAAGCTGAATGCGGGAGACTGGGTAAAAATTCGTGCAAAAGTGTGTTATGCGAATCTGTCCGTATACGGCGGAGAAGGACCGGTGCTTGAGGCAGAGAATATTGAGCCTGCAGAACCAATTGAAGAGTTAGTATATTTTAATTAAGACAAGCAATAAGACAAAGTAATAAAACAAGAAATGGGAGGAGAACTTCATGGCAAAGAAATATGATGTAATCGCATTAGGAGAGCTTCTGATTGATTTTACAATGAATGGACAAAGCGAGCAGGGAAACAATATGTTTGAGGCTTGCCCGGGAGGTGCACCGTGTAATGTGCTGGCACTTCTGAACAAGATGGGAAAGAAGACAGCATTTATAGGAAAAGTTGGAAAAGATCAGTTTGGAGCGTTATTAAGAGATACGATTACGGAAGCCGGAATCGATGCCTCCAATCTGATGGTTGACGAAAATGTGAATACAACACTCGCATTTGTACATACATTCCCAGATGGAGACAGAGAGTTCTCATTTTACCGTAATCCGGGAGCAGATATGATGCTTACTGCAGATGAAGTGAATCCAGAAGTAGTAAAAGATACAAAAGTCTTTCATTTTGGAACACTTTCTATGACACATGAAGGTGTGCGTGAAGCGACAAAGAAAGCGGTAGAAACAGCAAAAGCAAATGGTTGCCTTGTATCCTTTGATCCAAATCTGAGACCGCCGCTGTGGAGCTCTCTTGATCTTGCAAAAGAGCAGATGGAGTATGGATTTGGAAAATGTGATATCCTGAAGATCTCTGATAATGAAATTCAGTTTGTATCCGGTAAGGAAGACTATGATGAGGGAATCGCATATCTGCAGGAGACATACAATATTCCGCTGATTCTTCTGACTATGGGAAAAGACGGAAGTAGAGCTTATTACAAAGGCATGCGCGTAGAGAGACCGGGATTTTCAGTGAAAGCAATTGAGACAACAGGTGCAGGAGATACTTTCTGTGGAAGTTCTTTGAATTATCTGGTTGATCATGATTTTGAGAATCTGACAGAGGAACAGTTAGGAGAGATGCTGACATTTGCGAATGCGGCAGCAGCACTTGTAACAACAAAGAAGGGTGCGATCAAAGCAATGCCTGTAAAAGAAGAAGTTCTTGAACTGATTCAGAAATAATTGACAAGAAAACAGTCAATCATTATAATGTAACACAGAAACAAGGGCGTTTCCAACTTAGGTGGAGAACGCCCTTTTATCGTATCAGTTTATGATAAAGGAGGTCGAAAAATAATGCATAACTATACAAGAGATGATATTTTTCACATAGTAGAGGAAGAAGATGTCGCTTTCATCAGATTGCAGTTTACAGATATTTTTGGAACGATGAAAAATATGGCGGTAACAGTAGGACAGCTTGAAAAAGCATTGGATAACCGCTGTATGTTTGATGTTTCTTCCTTGGAAGGGGTTGCAGATGAGGAAGAATCAGATATGTATTTATATCCGGATTTGAGTACATTTGAAATCTTTCCATGGAGACCACAGCAGGGAAAAGTTGCAAGACTGATCTGTGATGTGTATAAAAAAGATGGAACACCGTATGAAGGCGATCCGCGTTATGTACTCAGAAAGGCTGTTGCGGAGGCGAAAGAGATGGGATATACGATGAATGTCGGCCCGGAATGCGAGTTCTTTCTTTTCCATACAGATGATGACGGCAGACCGACAACAGTAACTCACGAGCAGGGAGGATATTTTGATGTAGGGCCATTGGATCTTGGAGAAAATGCGAGAAGAGATATGATCTTAACATTAGAAGATATGGGGTTTGAGATTATTTCCTCACATCATGAGATTGCGCCGGCGCAACATGAAATCGACTTTCACTACGATGAGGCGATGATTACAGCAGATAATCTGATGACATTTAAGATGGTTGTCAAGACAATCGCAAAACGACACGGTCTGCATGCGACATTTATGCCAAAGCCGAAGAGTGAGACTTATGGGTCAGGAATGCACATTAATTTGTCTTTATATAAAAACGATGGAACAAATGCACTTTATAACGCAGAGGATGAGAATGGACTCAGCCAGGAAGGATATTATTTTATTGGTGGCTTGATGAAACACATGAAGGCAATCACCTGTATTACAAATCCAACGATCAATTCTTATAAACGTTTTGTGCCGGGGTATGAAGCACCTGTTTATATGGGATGGTCAGCTAAGACAAGAGGACCTTTGATCCGTGTGTCTATGGAGAAAGAAGACAATTCAAGACTGGAACTTCGCAGTCCGGATGCTACGGCGAATCCATATCTGGCACTTGCAGTACTTCTGAAAGCGGGACTGGATGGAATTAAGAATCAGATCATGCCTCCGAAGAATATTGATGAGAATATTCAGAAGATGACACAGGAAAGAAGAGATGAGCTTCAAGTAGAAGAACTGCCGAGAACGCTTGGGGCTGCTACAGCAGAGCTTGAGAAAGATGAACTGCTGATCAGCGTATTAGGGAAAGAGCTTGCCGAGAAGATCATAAAAGCAAATAAGAAAGAATATAAAGAATATTGTATGCAGGTGACAGACTGGGAGATCGATCATTATCTTTACAGGCTGTAGTTCAGGTATCCTGGCATTGGGCATTTAGAGAGAACGGATTGATAGAAGAGTAGTTAGCGGAAGAGGTGAGCAGATATGAGCAACATTATTGTCGTTTTTCCAAAGAGGGAAAATGCAGTAAATATCCGTAATAGTTTGGTTCGTGCGGGTATTGAAGTATCTGCGGTATGTTTGACAGGAGCTAAGGTTTTGCAGTATGCTGATAACTGGAACGATGGAATTGTCGTGTGTGGTTATCGGTTTCAAGATATGCAGTATACAGATTTACGAGAATCTCTTCCGGATACGTTTGACATGCTTTTGGTGGCTTCAGCGGATAAGTGGATGGATGGACTGCCGGATGGGGTTGTAGGACTTCCACTTCCAATCAAAGTTTATGATTTGGTAAATACCGTTGAAATGATTCAGCAGACACAGAGCAGGAAGAGAAGAAAGCGCAGAGAAACGATACGAAAGAGAGACGATTCTCAGAGAAAGATAATCGATCAGGCGAAAGCGCTTCTGATAGAACGAAATAACATGTCAGAAGAGGAAGCACATCGATATTTACAGAAGAGCAGTATGGAAAGTGGGACTAATATGCTCGAAACAGCACAGATGGTGCTGACAATTATGAATGAATAAGAGGCAGCTGTTAACAGTAACGAATAAGAAGTGCTGTAAACAATAACAAATGAGAGGACTGTCAGTGATGACAGTGGAACGGAGAAGAGAATGAAATTTACAAAAATGCAGGGAATTGGAAATGATTATGTGTATGTAAACTGTTTTGAAGAGAAGGTAGAAGATCCATCAGCGTTGGCAATCCAGGTGAGTGACAGACATTTTGGAATAGGATCTGATGGACTGATCCTGATCTGTCCGTCGAAAGTGGCAGACTGTGAGATGGCCATGTATAATGCGGATGGCTCTAGAGGAGAAATGTGTGGAAATGGAGTTCGCTGTGTTGGAAAATATATGTATGATTACGGCCTGACTGACAAAACAGAGATTACAGTTGAGACTTTAGCAGGAATCAAAACACTTCAGCTTTTCGTAGAAAATGGAAAAGTTGCGAAGGTTCGAGTTGATATGGGAAGCCCAATCTTGACACCGGCAGAAATTCCGGTTGTGGCTGAGGGAGATAAAGCTGTAGATGAACCGATTCTTGTGGATGGAAAAGAATATCATATGACTTGCGTATCTATGGGAAATCCGCACGCAGTTGTTTATGTAGATGATGTTGATAATCTTCCGATTGAAGAAATCGGACCAAAATTCGAAAGCCATGAGAGATTTCCAAGACGTGTGAACACAGAGTTTGTAAAAGTACTGGATAGACATACTGTACAGATGCGTGTTTGGGAGAGAGGATCTGCGGAGACACTTGCCTGCGGAACAGGAGCATGTGCTGTAGCTGTTTCCTGTATTCTGAATGGATTGACAGAAGATGAAGTAACTGTAAAGCTTCTTGGCGGAGATTTGGAGATTCAGTGGGATCAGGAGAAGAACAAAGTTTATATGACAGGACCGGCAACCGTTGTATTTGATGGGGAGCTGAAATAAAGATTTGATGAATAGAGAATGGTGCGTTGACCGATTTTCATTTTTGTGAATTTGAGGTCAACGCATTTTGTTTATAATATTAATTTAATAACAAAGAGACTATAACAAAAAAAAGAGATTACAAATTGTAATCTCTTAAAACATCGGAGTGACAAGATTCGAACTTGCGACCTCTACGTCCCGAACGTAGCGCTCTACCAAACTGAGCCACACTCCGATAAAATAGGGAACTTGCCGAAGCAAATTCCCAGCTACGGAAAAGGGACTTGAACCCCTACTAACAGAGTCAGAGTCTGCTGTGCTGCCAATTACACCATTCCGCATTACTTGAGTTTTGTTTGTTGCTCGTTTCAAACAACATGGTTATTATATCAAAGCTACAGAAAAATGCAACCCCTTTTTTGATATTTTTGCGTTAGACTTTTTAAAGAAATTGTCTTAAATGTCAGAAAATTAAGATAATTCATTTCGCCAAACGAAAAAGGGTATCGACGGTAGCGAAAAAAGCATCAATGGCAGAAAAAAGGGCATCGACAGTTACTAAAATCTATAAGATCACTCTACAAGAAAAGCTCTGCAATAAATACAACTGCGCAGCAAAGAACTGCGACCGGCAGCAGTCCGGCACCACACCATGCGGCTACAACTCCAACAACGAGAGCGAGAACTCCGGAGATTGGAGACTGTGTGGCATGAAGGATCGCCGGGAATGTCATCACTGCTAGTGTGACATAAGGTACATAGTATAGAAAGGACTGAAGAAACTGGTTCTTCAAAGGTTTTCGAATCAAGGTCATCGGCAGTACGCGGATTAAATAAGAGATACCGCCCATGATAAGAATATAAATATAAATATTGTGTGTCATAATTTTTATTCCTTCTGAGTAACTGAACAGTTACGTTTTTATTATTGCTTAGTTGAAGCTGAAGTTTCATCTTCTGTCGGTATAGGGAAGAAGAATGCTGCTCCGGCTGAAAGTATGACGGTCAGTATAATTGTTCTGGTACCATCCGACAGAGTGGAGATCCAAGGCAGGCAAGTTGCTGCGAAGCTTGAGATAAATGCAAGAGTAACCAGTCCCGCAACAACTTTATTCTGCTTCGAAGGAGGAATGATGATAGCGATAAACATTCCAAAGAGGGCAACACTAAATGCACTGACCATACGCGGTGACATGATATTTCCGGCAATGACACCGAGCATAGTTCCAAAAGCCCAGCCCGGGAGCGGAGTTACCATCGCGCCATAGGTATAATAAGGGTTTAAAGTACCGGGTCTGCTGATCGCAATTCCAAAAAGTTCGTCTGTGATATCATAACTCATCAGCAGACGGTGTCCTAACGAAAGGTCGGGACTCAAACGCTGACTCATGGCACAGCTCATCAGAAGATAACGTGCATTCGTGATCAATGTGACAATTGCGACCTCAATATAAGGAGAGTTTGCAGCAATTACAGTCAGTCCGGCATACTCTCCGGCAGATGCATTATTTAACAGACTCATAAGGAATCCCTGAAATGCATTCAGGCCGATATTTCTTGCGGCAATACCGATTGAAAAGGAGACCGCAAGATATCCAAGTCCGATCGGAATTCCATCGCGAAAACCACGACGAAATGCCTGGCTATTAGATTCTTTCATAATAATAAACCACCTTAGTTACAAATTTTGTCTCTGAGGGATATTGTATCATTTTTGCTGAGGAAATCAAAGTCGGAAATGAGGCCAAATCCTCCAATTTATAACATTTCTTGACGCATTTGTGTAAGTGTGATAGAATGACCCCGTTGTAACATATAATTTAATACAGATGCGTGAGGTGTCAGTCAGATGGATGATGGCGTCCTGATTATGAATGATCAGAGGAACGACGTGGGAAATCTGGACTGGTGAAAAGGGAAACAGGTGAGAATCCTGTACGAACTCGTCACCGTATTTCGTGAGCTTGTGTTTTGAGACCACTGGGAGACCGGGAAGGTGAAGCAGAAGCATTTGAACGATCAGCCGGGAGACCTGCCTTTCGCAGTACAGGAATGAAGAATTCATGCCACGAGGAATTGGCCGTACGAAAGAAAATGATTTAGACTGCAGTAATTATTTACAGATAGATTGTAAATGATCACCGGTTTTTCTTTGCGTACCCTCGTTTGATTCGAGGGTGTTTTCATTTCTGAGAATAAGAAATCAGGAGGATGACAATGAAAAAGAAAGTATTAATGGTTTTACTGGCAGCAACACTTAGTGTGTCCATGATTGCAGGATGTGGATCAAAGGGCGACAACAACACTGACACAACAAAGACAGAGTCTAAACAGGACAGTGATCAGGAAGCAGCAGATAAAGTTGCGAAGCTGATCGATGACATTTATGTTCAGGAAAGAACAGACAAGACAGATGAGCAGTGTACAGCAGCGAAAGAAGCATGGGATGCACTGACAGATGCACAGAAAGAACTTGTTGAGGGAGAGAATGCGGATCCGGATTATTTCGGAAGAGATACAGGAGATGCATCCAAGGATGATCCGCTCAATGCTGATGAGATCGGTGAAAATGAAATCCTTGTAGTAAGTTTTGGAACATCCTTCAATGACAGCCGTGCGACAGATATCGGTGGTATTGAGAAGGCAGTTCAGGCAGCTTATCCGGACTGGTCTGTAAGAAGAGCATTTACAGCACAGATCATCATCAATCACGTACAGGCCCGTGATGGCGAGAAGATCGACAATGTGGATCAGGCATTGCAGAGAGCTGTAGACAATGGAGTGAAGAACCTTGTTGTACAGCCGACACATCTGATGCATGGAGCAGAATATGATGAACTTACAGCAGCATTAGAAGGATATAAAGATAAGTTTGAATCTGTTAAGATTGCAGAGCCACTTCTTGGAGAAGTAGGAGCTGATGCAACTGTTATCAATGCAGACAAGGCAGCAGTAGCAGAAGCAATCACAGCAGAGGCTGTTAAAGATGCAGGATTTGACAGTCTGGATGCAGTAAAAGAAGAAGGAACAGCATTTGTATTCATGGGACATGGTACATCTCATACTGCAAAGGTAAGTTATTCTCAGATGCAGACACAGATGGAACAGCTTGGATATGACAATGTATTTATCGGAACTGTAGAGGGTGAGCCGGAAGATACATCCTGCGAGGCAGTGATCGAGAAACTGAAAGAAGCAGGATATAAGAAAGTAATCCTTCGTCCGCTGATGGTTGTTGCGGGAGACCATGCGAACAACGATATGGCCGGAGATGACGATGATTCCTGGAAGAGCCAGTTTGAGGCATCAGGAGCATTTGACAGCATTGATACTCAGATTGCAGGTTTAGGAGAGATCCAGGCAATCCAGCAGCTGTATGTAGCACATACACAGGCTGCAATTGATGCAGAGTAATTTGTAAGAAGATATTGAGAAGGTCATGCTTGTTCAGAGAAAAGGGAATGGCATGACCTTTTTTGAATTAATGAAAGGAAGGATTTAGATGAAAAAGAAGCTATTAATGGTATTAATTTCTGTTTCTATGATCGCATCTGTATTTACAGGATGTGGAAATAGCACAGAGGCTAAAGACAGTGGAAAAGCACAGACAGAACAGGCGGATACAAAAGAGGATTCTGCAGATAAGGCAGATGAGGAGCAGACAGCACTGGAAGACGGAACATATACAGCAGAATTTCAGACGGACAGTTCTATGTTCCATGTGAATGAAGCAATGGATGGAAAAGGAACACTGACAGTAGAGGATGGGAAAATGACAATTCATATCAGTCTGGTGTCTAAAAATATTGTCAATCTGTTCGAAGGAACTGCCGAGGATGCACAGAAGGACGGCGCAGAACTGCTTCAGCCTACAACAGATACTATTAATTACAGCGATGGAACATCTGAAGAGGTCTATGGATTCGACGTTCCGGTTCCGGCACTGGACAAAGAATTTGATCTTGCATTGATCGGAAAAAAGGGAACATGGTATGATCACAAGGTCAGTGTGACAAATCCGGTGGAAGTAGAAGAATAAAATGCATTTGTAACCTTTACAAAGCGGCAAAGAAGAGATAAGATACTTTTATAAAACAATTTATAAAAGGAGCCTTGGATATGGCTGGAGCGGAAAAGAGAAATATCACAAAATCAAAAATAGTAAATTATATTATAAATCACGAAGCAACGTCTAAAGTGGAATTGTCGAAGGATCTCAATCTTAGTATGCCGACTGTATTGTCGAATGTGAATGAGCTTTTGGCTAATGGAATTGCGGTTGAAACCGGAGAATATGAATCTACAGGCGGGCGAAAAGCAAAACGAATCAGTATTAATCCAGCGTACCGTTATGCGGTTGGGATAAGGATCACTGCTAAGCATGCAGGATTTGTACTTGTGAATTTGAGCTATGAGATAGAGAAATATGAAAGGATCCGCTTAGAATTTTCAACAGAGGCCGCTTACTACTTACAATTGAGCGAAGCATTGGAAAGATTTCTTTCAGATGTAGAACACAGAGAACGAATCTTGGGAATCGGAATTTCAATTCCGGGAATTGTTAATTCGAAAGAACGAATGCTGATCAAATCTCATGCACTCCAATTGGAGAATTATAGTTTAAGCTTTTGGGAACAGATCTTTTCACTTCCGGTTTATTTTGAAAATGATGCCAATGCGGCAATGATGGCAGAGGATTTAAATAACTATAGAAATGCATTGTATCTTTCATTGAATAACACACTCGGAGGAGCATTTTGTATTGACGGGAAATTGATTCCGGGAGCGAATCAGAAAGCCGGAGAATTTGGACATATGATCCTTGTTCCGGGCGGAAAGAAATGTTATTGCGGAAAACAAGGCTGTGCGGATGCTTACTGTGCGGCAAGCGTGCTGACAGATGATACCAAAGAGACACTGGAACAGTTTATGAAGAAGGTGGAAGAGCAGGACGGACAGGCTGTGAAGGTTTGGAAAGAGTATCTTAATAATCTGGCAATCCTTATTTCAAATCTGAGAATGGCATATGATATGGATATTATTCTTGGAGGAGAAGTAGGGGGATATCTTGCAGATCATATGATAACCTTAGGGAAAAAAGTAATGGAATATAATGGATTTGAGCATGATGCGAGATACCTGAAAGTTTGTTCATATAAGAGAGAAGCCTCGGCAGTTGGTGTGGCAAAACATTATTTACAGGCTTTTATTAAAACATTATAACGATCAGAATGATGGAAAGTTAGAAAATCCAGAGAAGAAACGTTTTTAACACATGTTTCTTCCCTGGACTTTTTTTGCGCAAACTGCATAAAAATTATAGCGAAATCTTGTGCAATAGGCAGAATTGAACAATAATATATTGACAAAATACATTTCCTGAACAATAATGTAATTACTTTAATAAAACATTTAATAAAAGATATTCAATAAAGGAGGAAAACATTATGTTACAGCAGGTAATGACAAACCCGGGAGAAATTATTTTCAGAGAGGTACCGGTTCCGGAAGTGAAAGATGATCAGGTACTGGTTAAGATTATGAATATTGGAATCTGTGGATCTGATATTCATGTATATCATGGAAAACATCCATTTACAAAATACCCGGTGACTCAGGG
>ENA-OPAO01001501-OPAO01001501.1-human-gut-metagenome-genome-assembly--contig:-NODE-1501-length-15999-cov-2.555256_pt1 | contig 15999 bp, 8 predicted proteins | sample MGYA00241054_ERZ501424 | MGnify/ENA primary metagenome ERZ501424 (study PRJEB25962, sample SAMEA2042623) | human gut metagenome | biome: human gut; feature: human-associated habitat; material: faeces...
TTTTACTGATGAGCAGAGAAATCTGCATGATATGATTTTATCGGTTGTGCATAATATTTTTTCGGCAATTCATTGTACAGATAATACAAAATTTATGATGACGACAATCAGGCGCCAGACTGCCAGCTGCCTGTTTGGCTTGGTGCCTATGTTAAGAAGCATTTTATATCGTCATTTTAGTGAAATTATGGATCCTGAGGATGATAATTATGATATAAATGCCATGATGGGGGATAAATCATTTGCGGGCATACAGGATCAGATACAGGATATACTAAAAGTTGCGGAAAATCTTCCACCGGAAGATCCCAAGTTTGATGCAATGATGAAAGTGATAGAGAAAAAGCAGAGTGATCCGAAGAAAAATAAAGTTATGATTTTTAGCTGCTTTAAGCATACATTGCATTATCTGTATAATAAATTGAATGAGCAGGGGCTTCGGGTTGGTATGATTCATGGTGATGTACCAGACGAGGATAGAAGAGCTTTACGCAAAAGGTTTAATCCTAATGAAACACCGAAAGACAGTAAAGAGGCATTGGATATATTGTTGTTCTCGGAAGTAGGGTGTGAAGGTCTTGACTACCAGTTTTGCGATTGTATGATCAATTATGACCTGCCATGGAATCCGATGAGAGTGGAACAAAGAATAGGTCGAATAGATCGTAATGGACAGACGAGTGAAAGTGTAGCAATTTACAATATGGTAACTCCAGGGACTGTTGATGCAGATATCTATGAAAGATGTCTGATGCGTATTGGGGTTTTTCATAGTTCTATTGGTGATTGTGAAGATATCTTAGGAGAGATTACAGGAGAAATCCGTAAGGTGGTGGATAACTTTGAATTAACAGAAGAGGAACGCAGAGAGAAGCTTCAGCAGATGACGGATAATAAAATTCGTTTTATTAAAGAGCAGGAAGAGTTGGAAGAGAAACAGAGGGACTTGTTTGGAATCCATTTGCCACAGTCTGCGTTTGATACAGAACTAAAGAATGCTACGAATTATTGGTTGTCAGCAGATAATATACAAAATCTTGTTGTGTGTTATTTGAAAAAAAGGTTGAATGAGGATAAAGATTACATAATTGGTTCGGGAGAACTAAAAAAATTGAGATTATCTCAATCGGCTCGTTCTACCTTGTTGGAAGATTATAAGAGAGCTAAATTTGTGCGTAATGAGATTAACAGAAATTGGAGAAAATGGCTGGAACAAGGAGATCAGCTTTTAGAGGTTACTTTTGAAAGTAAGTGCTGGAAGGAAAATCCATCAGCAACATTGTTGTCTATTACGCATCCATTGGTGAAAATGGCATCTGACTATCTGCAGAGTAAAGGAAAAGTTGTTACAACCTTGAAGACGAAGTCGGATCTTTTTGCTGCTGGAGAATACCCATTTGCTATTTATCAATGGAAATTATCTGGAGAGAGAGAAGATTTGCAGATGAAGCCGGTATCAGCAAATACCAATCTCAATAGAATATTGTTTAATTTGTTAAAAGAGAGCAAAGGGATCAGCTATAAGCCAGATGTAAAGGAGTCTGGATGGGAAGCTGTAGAGGCTACTCATCATAGCTTTTGGACCTCCGCTTTAAAAGAGCATAAAAGAATGACGGAAGAGATGATCAATTATAAGGAGGCAAGCCTTAAAACCAGTCACATGGCTCGAATTGCATCATTAGAAGATGCGCTGAAGAATAATTCGGGGAAGAAAAATTATATTCAAATGATGACTGGTAAAATCCGGATTGCTCAGGAAGATTTTGAAATGCATATGGAACAGCTTGATAAGGCAAAAAAAAGTGCAGATATTTTATTTGAGCTGCTGGCATATGGGGTGTTGGTTGTAGAATCTGAAAAAACAGGAGAAATCAATCAGTCATTGTATGACATAATACAGCATATTGCTGATAAATTTGGAAAAGAGATTATCTATCAACCCAAGCAGCTGTTAGGATTGATTTCTGATCTCGCACCAGAGCATGCGAATGAAAGGCGTAAATTAAAATTGCTGTTTGATGCAGGGATTGTAGATGTTGTGAATGAAAATGGCATGGAAGCGACTGACCGTGTCATTCAAATTGCAAATAAAGAACTAGGATTTGATGAGGATGAAACAAAGGAGCTGCTTCATTATTTGGAAGTTTTTTACGGGGAGGAATAGGTATGTTATTGTATAAGCAGATTAGCGATAATAACAGAGTGAAATATGGTACAGAGGCTGAAAGAATACTGAAAATTATCATCAATCAGTATAGCGATAGAACTCATTTTATATATGAGATATTGCAGAATGCAGAAGATGCAGGAGCAACCTATATTAAGTTCCATTTGGAAAAGGAGCGGTTGGTGATTCTTCATAATGGTCGTCCATTCAATGAGAAGGATATTGAAGGAGTTTGTGGAATTGCAAATGGAACAAAGGAGGACGGTACCCGTATTGGACATTTTGGCATTGGTTTTAAGTCTGTGTATTGTTACACAGAACAGCCGGAAATCTATTCGGGAGAATATTGTTTCGTAATAAAAAATCAGTTGTTTCCGTGTGAAATCGAGAAAAAAATAGACTTAACAAATGATCAGACGTGTATGATTCTGCCGTTTGACAAAGATGAAGTGCCGGTTCATATTGCCTATCAGGAAATAAAAGATGCGTTGATAAAAAAGATTAATGCACAGAGCATTGTGATGATGAATAATATTTCCAATATTGAGATTGCGATAGATGGATATCCGGAACATATAATGATTGATAAAGCAAAATATTCGGTAGGAAAGGGATCATATGCGGAAAATGTATTTTCGCTTAGTTTGCATACAACTATTATGAACCATTTGACGCATAAGGAAAGAATTTCGGATGGAGATTATCTTTTCTTTACTGATGCGGAGAAAGAGGCAACAGCGATTATTTTTAAGGTAGAAGGAAGAGAACTGAAACCGATAAAAAACAGCAAAATATATGCTTTTTTTCCAACAGCGAAGGAAGCTCATCAAAATTTCTATATCCATGCCCCATTTGATACTACTCCGGCTCGTGATAACTTTAAGGAGGGAGCGGAATATGGCAAGCACAATATTGAATTGATAAAGGCAATTGGTGAACTGATTTGGTTTGCATTTCGTTGGATGAAGGATAATCACTATTTGTCTGCAGCGGGAATGAATATGGTATTTCCAATTTATGAATATGAAGAGGATGATATTTTATATGATATTTATCGTAATAGTATAGATATAATACGAGAAGAAGCAATTTTGCCTACCAGCAGTGGAAAATTCAAAAGAATCAATGAGATTGCAGTACCTTTGTGGGGAATTATTGTAGATATTTTTGATGAAGATGATCTGCGGTACTTAAAACATGATCGAAAGATCAGTTGGCTTGCAAAAGAGTTTTCAACAGAGGCATATTCCGATCTGCGTAAATTTTTGAATAAGAATTTTCAACTCGAAACATTGGAATGGAAGGATCTTGTGAAAAATATTGATGCGATCTTTTTGAAATCAAAAGAGAAATCGTGGATGGAAGAATTGTTTTCGCACATTGAAAATTATTGCGTGAAAAAATCACTAAATGATAGCCATTATATTGATGTTTCACATGTTCCTTTTGTAAGAACTGTTCGTGGGGATCAGGTTTGTGCGAGAGATGCTTCGGGGAAATTACAAGTATTTCTGAACAATCCGGAAGTTGCGAATGATAAAATTGAAAGTACATTTTTACAATCTGAGAGCATTCGCAGTTTTTATCAGCGTGCTTTACAGATACCGGAATACAATGTTGAGCAGGAAACAATAGAGAATATTTTACCTAAATATGTCACAAAAGAAGTGAAATTTAGGACAAATAATCCTATTAAAGAAAATATTGATGACCTTAAGATTATAAAAGATGCGATCGATACGACGCATTCGGGCATTGTGGAGCAATTAAAAGACAAGTATATTGTGACAGATGGAAAAGAGTGGTATTGTCCGAATGAGTTATATATCAAGTCTGAGGATAACAGATTGGGGTACGACCTTGTAAAGAATATCGTGAATATTCATTATCTGGCAGATTCTTATATGAATGGTAGCATGAATCTGGATGAGAATTTTTTTAGAAAAATAGGATGTAATTTGGGCATACGTCAAATTCAGACGGAAAAGGAAGAATATTTGAAGGCAGTCGCACGATACATAGGCAAGCAGGAAGCCATGGATCTGCGTTATGCTATTTTTGGAAAAAAGAATATATCGGGAAGAATAGAATGGGGCTTTAATTATGAAGGATTTCCTCAGGTGTTTGAGAATATGACAAGAGAAAAATCATTATCGCTTGCAAGGTTCTTAAATCCTAATGCCATGAGTTTTGAAATTCAGGGTGAACTGGTGGGCGCAGATGATCGTCAGTTCAGTGGGCGAAATGTTGATAGTAAGATGGCATATTCCATGTTGGGAATGCAATTGTGTTTCGAAAAGTGGATATATGTGAAAGACGATGAGAAGCCTCATAGTCCAATGGAAATTGACAGGGAAGATATTATACCGGAGTATAAATTTGCGAAGCGTTTAATGGCAATGCTTCCGTTCAAGGAAGTAAAAAATGGATTGACGGAATGGTTAGATGCGAATATCAAAGATAAAAATGATCTTGATATGATTAAGCATTTTTTGGTTTCGCCGGATCGCTTGATACATGCAATAGAGAATGCAGTACGAGGGGAAGCACGTGATGAAAAACGGAAGGAAAAGGCAAAATCTGCCAGGAAGTTGATTGAACAGGGGGACCGAGAACAGAAAGAGGTGGCAGAAAAGAGTGATTTTGAAGTCACTCCGATATCGGAGAAGGGAAAGAAAAAAAGGGAGAAATATTATGACGATGAACTTGCAGCTTCGCTTGATCAATTTACATATGTTGCAAAGAATCTGACCTATGTAAGACATTATTGTAATGAAGAAGAAAGGTTATTTTTAGAGCAGGAATATGATGGGCATTGTCAGATTTGCTTAAAACAGATCTGCAAGTACAATGGTGATCATTATTTTGAAGCTATTAATATTATGAAATATAGTCAGTTACCGGAGCGGTTGCAAAATAGTAGTAAATATGGATGGAATTCCTTATGTTTATGTCCCAACTGTGCAGCCGAATATAATTACTGTTCAAAAAAAATCTCAACATTGTATGAACAGGTTATGGAAAATGATGTTGAAGCTGGATCAGACGAGACGATTGATATATTAGTGGAAATACCACAGGGGAAGGAAAGAAAGATACATTATAGTCCGCGGCATTTTCTGGCATTAAAGAGTGCATTAAAAATATTTGCGGATGAGGAGTAAGGAGAAGAGTAATGGCACTGAAATTTTTCAAGCAGAGAGATATTGATGAGATGGATATTAACAATATTCCGGAAGACTTTATCAATATATTGGATTCATTAGATAATGAAGAGAGAATTGCTATGTTAGAATCACGCCCGGATATAGCCCAAAAGCTGGGAGTAATATCTAGTGATGCAGATTCTGTTTTTGTAGAAGAGACAATTTCTGCAAATGAGGAATCGCTAGTTGCAGATTTGAAGGATGATGAGGGGAGCATAGATAATGTTCCCGGTGATTTGGAAGCACAGGAAAATGAGATAGGATCAGATCAGGACGAATTTGCTGAAATTAGTCATAATCTTTATGCAGGACAGGATATGCATAAAGTACTTCAAAATGACATGCGTCCATTAGAAGCATTAGCAATATCGGATCATGCAACAAAGTGTTTGCTGCATAATGTGCCATTTGATGAAATTCAAATTAAATATACAAATGGATCAACATATAGCATTGTTTTGCGTGTTTGCCCTCAGTGCCATCGAGCTTATATGAAAGAGTCATCCATGGAGTACATTCATGGGGTGCTTTCAAAACGTAATATTCCACACACTTTTTATAATTTAGACTTAACAAACAGATATTTGCGAAGTCAACTGGAAGAACATGAAATGCCGCTTCAGGAGAAGGTGTTTGTTCCGGAAAATTGGAACAAAGATCATCCTTTGTGTCCAATTCATGAGGAGGTATTGTTTGAAATGCCATGTTGCAGAACATATAAAGATCGTAAGGTGACATTTAACGGATATTACTGTGAGCAGTGTGGCAAAATTTTAATTCGAAAGGCTTACGCAATTGATTTGGAAGACGAATGTGCAAAGAATGGTGTTCCGGTAATTGAACATGAGCCGTTGATAAAGAAAAAACCTAAAAAACACCAAATCCCGGTTAAGGAGATCAAGCCGGAATATATTATAGAAGAGGGAAAACGGTTATCATATCAGTATAATTATACGGCAAATTGCTATAAACTGACGGAGGCAGATACAGTTGTGGTATCGGATTCGATTTATTGTAATTTATCCGGACATAATACAGATGAAGTTTTAGCACTGATCATGCTCCAGGAGAAAAATGGATCTAAGAAAGCCTACATGTTTATGGTGGGATATTGTTCGCAGTGTCAGAAATATTATATGGATGTGGAAGATTATAAAGCCGCTTATCGTTATGGAAGATTGGAGACAACGATAATAAGTGATTTTGACGATACAGACTTTATGATTACTTCCGGTGAGGTGTTTGATCTGGAACGAAAGCACTTAGAGAAGGTAGAACATGATATTGACGCGTCAATAAAAGCTATTCATAGTCGCCCTGATTATATTCCACCTTATGCAATTGATATAGATGGCGCATTGGGTGGAGGAGGTCTTGCATTTGCTAAGTCAGCAAGTAAGGCGAAGTATGGGAAGAAACTGGATGAATTAGATAGTTATGTTTCAAGACCATATGCATATCGTGTGGATATATCTGCTGATGGGGAGACTGAGACCTACTATATTGGGGCGACAGATGTTGTTTTGAATGACAAAAAAGTAGTTATTTCCGCGAATAGTGATTTCGGTTATGAATTAATCAACTATCAGACAATAGATGTGCAGCATAATGGGAAAAAATATGCGATTAAACTTTCGAGACAATTTGAAATAGAACATGCAATGCTATATGGATATCAGAATTTGCGAACTGATGAGGATATGATTTTCAAGAATGGAATAACAGATCCTTTTTTGGTACGTGTGCTTAACATGCGTAAAAGACAGCACAATCTTACTGATATCTTTGTTACGATTCAGGAAAACCAAAATAAAATAGTGAATGCTCCATTTGAGCAAAATATGATTGTTCAAGGATGTGCAGGATCAGGAAAAACAATGGTATTATTGCATAGACTTTCCAGATTAAAATATCAACAGAAATCATTTGACTTTGCTCAAAATGCAATGATATTAACTCCAAACGATCAATTCAGCTTACATATTAAGGGATTAGCAGAAGGTTTACAGATTGGTAATATCGCCAGAGTTTCCATTGAGCAATATTATATTGATATGCTGGTTGAATATGATTCTGTGTTTAAGCCAGATAATAAAGTGGTGTCAGAGACGTTAGTTCGTCAAGATTTTGTAGATTATATTTATTCTGATCAATTTGCCGCCAAATTTATGAGGATATACGATAAGGTGATTTCAGAAAGAAATGCATTGACTGAAATTGTAGACAATCTTGCCGATGCAATGGGGGAAGAGAGAAGAACAATTGCAATAGATGATGATTCTCGCGTAATGCAACAAATGCAATTTGCGGTAGAGGCGTTAGACACTATTGTTAAAATGCATGATCAAAAGATTATTCATGCCAAGAATGAATTGGATAAAGTGAATAGTCGTAAGCAATTCTTAGAAACACAGCTTCCCAAAAAGGAAAAATCAGCTGCTGGCATTGTTAATGAGACAGTTCCACATGTTGCGGAGAAAGTTCGTAGATATTTGGAAGAAAAACAAAAAGCAATTTCAGAGTTGCAGGAACAAATGGATAGGGCAACTGCCGAACTTAATAAGGTGCAGTCAACGATTATTATGTTTGGAAAAAAGGCACGTATTGAGCAGCTGGAAAATGAGATTGTTGAAATTCAGAAAAATATTAACCGTGCGACAAATAAAATGGATGCAGAAATTGTGATTTTAAAAATGCCATTAAATGGGAAAAACGAAGAAGAGTTGATTGACTGGATGAGTCAGGTTGCATTATATATTAAAGAATGTCAGGATGAGGTGAGATTGTGTAAAAGAACAAAGAAAGAGTATTTGAACTATGCGTCTGAAATGCAGGCTATTGACGGAATAATTGAAAAAGCTCAGGGAAAATTTCAACAGTTGGAAATGGACAAGTATAGTAAAGAAGTGAGAAGTGCTATAAAGTACTTATATGAAAAGATAGATACGTATTCTGTGCTAGGAACGTATCAAATGGTATTTGAAGAAACAGTGCAGGATTTTAAGGAGGCGTATAATATAAAAAATATTGTGGGTAAATGCCATAGATTTGATTTGTATGCGCAACTTATTTTTGCAATCAAGTATTATAAGCATGTAAATGGTTCGGTACAGTTTATGTGTGTGGATGAGGGACAAGATGTTGCTATCAATGAATACAGACTTATAAGTCGCTTAAATCAGCGGAAAGTTGTATTTAATATATTTGGTGATACAAACCAGTTGATAAAACCGGGAAGAGGTATTGCGGATTGGGGCGTTATTGCGAATGAATTATCAGCAATTAAATTCGTATTAAATGAGAACTATCGAAATACGAATCAGATTACTAAGCTTTGTAATACATGTTTTGAGATGGATGTTCTGCAGACTGGTGTAGATGGATCCGGGGTTAGGGAAATACCGCGAAGTGAACTTGAAAAAGAATTATCAGTATGGAATGATAGAACTGAACGGGTAGCGGTTCTTTTGCCAAGAGGTGTGCAGAAAAAGCAGTATCTCCATACCGAGGTGTTATCAGAAGATATTCAAAATTCCATTGGAGAAGAAATGGATGCAGGAAAGATTGCTGTTATGTATGTAGATGAAGTGAAAGGCATTGAATTTGACAGGGTGTTTGTTGTTGAGAATAAAATGTCTCGTAATGAAAAGTACATTGCATATACGCGTGCATTGTCAGATTTGATAGTGGTTGTGGATGATAATGTTCCAGATTATGATGATGGTTCTGATAATTCGATGGGACAGGAGAAAAAACAGAAACACAGTGATATAAAAGAAAGTGTATATAAATGGGATTCTAATCCTAATGGTAAATTGGAAAGTTTGGTAGAAGAAGGGGAGACTTGATAACTCGATTACTTTTGAAATTTTGCATAATTACTTTTTTGTTTTAACATAAAAATGTTATGGATAGTAAAAAACATAAGGTAGATGTCGCTTCGTATGCGACTACAAGATGGTATAAGAGAGATATGATATAGGCAAAACGGAGGTGCGTATTAGTGATTGTAGATCGTTACTATTATCAACAACTCAATCGAAAAGAAAAAGCGATTTACAATGCTTTTTATAAGGGAGTTATGTCTCGCCAAGATATTATTCCTTTACCGGTAAAAGGAAAACTGTCAAATGAGACGTTTAACCGAGTATTTATGGCAATGACAAGGGATAATCCATTGATTTTTTATTTGAATCAATCGGCATGCAGTTGGGCAACCGACCGATTTTCGCATGTGGCAATATGCCCGCAGTATTTCTTTAGTGAGAAGAAGGTAAGGGAGTATAAAAGAAAGATTGAAAGTGTGGTAAATCAGTTGGTTGCAGATTTAAACCTTTTGGATGGAAATGATTATGATAAGGAGAAGAAGGTTCATGATTGGATGTGCCAGAACATAGAGTATGATTTTGATGGTTCTGACTTGAATCAACCGGTTCGACTTATTACAGCTCATAACATTATAGGGGTATTTGCACACCATAAGGCGCAATGTGAGGGAATTGCCAAAGCAGCAAAGGTTTTGCTAAATGCAGTGGATGTAAAATGTATTGTAGTAACCGGTGATGTTAATTATAAAAATGAAAGACACGCCTGGAATATTGTAGATGTAGGACATGTACCGTATCAATTAGATATTACATGGGACATCGGAGCAAGTAGTCAGAAGCGGAGAAAAATAGCATATGATTATTTTAATTTAACCGATTCATTGATTATGCAAGATCATAAATGCAAAGATATACTTCCAAAGTGTTGTGAAGTGGCTAATAATTATTATGTGATGAACAACCTTGTGTTTAGTACGAAAACGAAGTTATATAAGTATATTGATAGCACATTGAAAAAAGGAATATATGAGTTTGATTTTCGTTATGAGGGGAAAGAAAATGCAACGGAATTATCACGTGAAATCGCGAGATATGCACTAGATTGGATGCGTAATCAAGGACATTCAGCAGTTAAGGTAACACAGAGACCTAATGATTCTCTAGGTGTATGCAAGTTAGAAATATACCAGTGATTGGAGGAAAAATATATGCAAAAATAGTGCAATTGGTATCAGACAACAAAATATAAATTATTTTGCAGCTATTATAGGTTTTCTTGCTGCAGATAACATAACAAAACAGTGGTCAAAAATGACCACGTGATAAAAACTCCAGTACTTCTTCAAATTCTGATATATAACCTCAACCTACCATAACAAAACGGGCTTTTTTGTCGTTGATTCACATTTTGTTATGTGGTAGTATAATATCATATTGTGAATTTATTATTTGAATTATTAAGAAGGTTTTATGAGCGGATTTATTGGTAAAGATATAAGGGGATAGTAGTTGATTGGAGGCGGACATTGTGAAACAGGAGATATTAAATCAGTTGGAACTGAAGGAAAACCATGAGTATGAGTGTAAACTTGCTGCAAATGGTCTTCCGGTAAGTATATGGGAGACATATTCCTCTTTTGCAAATACAGATGGTGGAACGATGTTCCTTGGAATCAAAGAGCACCGCGATTCTTTTACAGTGGAAGGTTTATCTGAAAAGCAAGTAATCAAGTATCAAAAAGATTTTTGGAGTATAGTGAATGATCGACACAAAGTATCAAAAAACATTTTATTGAATCATCATGTGTATCCTGTGGTTGTTGAGGGGAAAACGATTCTTAGAATTGATGTTCCGGCAGCAGACCGGCATGATAAGCCGGTGTATATTGGTGTTGATCCGATGAAAGGAACTTATCGCAGGGATTATGAGGGGGATTTTCTGTGTTCAGAGGAAGCAGTCCGAGCTATGTTTGCAGATCAGCGAGATGGTGGAACAGATACGGAAGTATTAGATAATATGGGGTTGGATGCGTTGAATACAGATACCATTAAGGGGTATCGGATTGTATTTGAACAATTGCATCAAGGACATCCGTGGAATTTACTTGAAAATGATGAATTTTTAATGAAACTGCGGGCCGTTGCCAAGAATAATAAAGGGGAACTGTCTCCGACTATCGCAGGCTTGTTGTTTTTTGGAGATGCTTATCGGATAACAGAAGTATTTCCAAATTATTTTTTAGACTATCGCGAAGAAAGTGAGGATAAATCTGTTAGATGGTTGTTCCGGACACATTCTGATGAAGGAGATTGGAGCGGTAATCTTTATGATTTTTACTATAAAGTAATTAATCGGATTGATGATGATATTGCAGTGCCTTTTGTAAACCGAAGGGATGGATACCGGGTGGATCGTGTAGATGTGCACGCGGCATTAGGAGAGGCTGTGGCAAATGCTTTGGCGCATTCCAACTATTACGAAAGACGAGGTGTGGTTGTCGTTAAAAAGGGAAAAGAGATAACGATTTCAAATCCGGGAACCATACGAATCACAAAAGAGGAATTTTATGCGGGAGGAAATAGCGATCCTAGAAACCCGAATATTTTGAAAATGTTTGGGTTTGTCAATGTTGGTGAGCGTGCCGGTAGTGGAGTTGATAAGATTATGACTGCATGGCAAGAGCAGAACTGGAAAAAACCTGAATTTGATTTTTCGGTTCGCGCAGACCGTGTCACTTTAAAGTTAGAAGTTGGACAGGTTGTATATATTCCGGGCGCAGCAGATTTGCGCGTGGAAGAACAAACGTTAGAACAAAAAACGTCATTGTTGAGTGAAAAAGAAGAAGCCATTCTGCACTATATTTTTGAACGTGGCAGCATAAGTACAGGAAAGGCGGCAGAAGTGTGTGGATATAAGTCAAGAACTTCCGCTAGAAAGGTGATTGATGAGATGGTAGAGAAGGGCTATATCGTGAAAAACGGAAAAGGAGCAAGTGTTCGATATAGTATTTGCGGTGAAAAAGTGGTCAAAAAGTGACCATTTACTGGTCATTTTATAAAAAAGTGGTCAAAAAGTGGTCATTTACTGGTCAATATCGAACACTTTTGTCAGGTGTGGTGGGATGAGGACAGTTGCTAATCTTTTAGGATTCCAGTAAATCAGTAGAAAGACTTTGTGACTCGTGGGTTTTGAGTACGTCGGTATGTGGCACTGGTAGTTTCAGTGCCCATACCGCTACGCACTCAATGAACGGGAGTGCCCACGAGACGCAAAGCCTTTCTACTGATTTACGGAACCAAAAAATTATCTTTCCCTCATCACAATCCACTCTCCCTTCCCCTTTACTTTTCCAGGCAAACATAGTAAAATATTTTGCATAAAAGCACTCTAGGAGAGAAGGAGATTTAAGATGCAGTTTGACCATCTGTCGTATGGAGATTTTAATCCCCATCTTTTATATATTGGGAAAAAGGTGCCGGAAGTCAGTGGGGAGGACCACAGCCATGACTATTTGGAACTGACTTATATTTTGTCTGGGCAGGCAAGATACTACATAGAAGGAAAAGAATATTTATTGCAGCCGGGGGAATTGTTAGTGGGAAATCCGGGGCTTGTGCATCGTTTTGAACTGCGAGAAGGGGAAAAACCGCCTGTTGAAGTGTATATCGGATTAAGTAATTTTCATTTCCAGGATATGCCGCCACAGTCGTTAATTTTGCCGGATGGAGCACCGGTGCTGCAGTGCAAGGCAGAGTTGAAGCAAGACTTAAACCAGTTGGTGCAGACAATGATTTCCGAAACCAAAATCCAGCAGAGTGGGCAGTATTTCATGATTAAAGCTTGTATTGATTCTCAGGCAGATATATGGTGAAGAAAAGCAGGAAAATCATGGATTTGTTTTTGAATCCCGCAGTAAGGGCTATGTGGTAAAACGAATTATTGCCTACATGAATGAGAACTATGCTTCTCATATTTCACTTGACCAGATTGCGGCGAATATGTATTTGAGTCCGGTCTATATTTCAAAGATTTTCAAAGAAGAGACGGGGGAGTCGCCAATCCGGTATTTGATAAAAATCCGGCTGGAAAAGGCAAAGGAAATATTAGGAAAAGAAAATTGCGGAAGTGTGCGCAATGTATCGCTGGCTGTGGGATATGAAGATGTGTATTACTTTAGTAAATTGTTTAAGAAATATTATGGAATTGCCCCTGTTTACTACAAAAGACAGGCGCAAAAAGAGAATGGAAAGGAGTTAAAATAACGTGAAACATTATAGTTTTTTGCTTATTTTGTTTATGGCACTTTGTTTAAGTTTGGGAAACGGAAACAAAGCGCAGGCGGGTTCTTTGCAGACTAAAGGTGTCTGGGTGTCCTGCTTTGAGTTCGAGGAACTTGGTTTGAAAGATAAAACAGAGGCGCAGTTTCGTGCCAATGCCAATAAAATATTTGCAACAATTCGGGCGAACGGATGCAATACCGTTTATTTTCATGTAAGGGCTTATGATGATGCAATCTATCCGTCTTCTGTGGCAGGATTTAGTAAGTACATATCTTCGGATGGAAAAGCACCGGGGTATGATCCTTTGAAAATATTGGTTTCTCTTGCGCATTCACACAAATTAAAAATTCATGCATGGATGAATCCGTACCGGGTTTCGTCGACGAAAATTCTTGACCCGGCAAGTGAAACGACAACAGCACGAATTGTCAACCAGGTAAAGGAAATTATTAACCGGTATGCAGTGGATGGCATTCACTTTGATGATTATTTTTATCCGACCAATATAAAAAAATACAAGAAGGTGCCGGCTGCAACACGGCGTCAAAATGTAAATGTGATGGTTCGGAAAGTTTATCAGACGGTAAAGCAGAAAAAGAAATCGTTGAAGTTTGGTATCAGCCCTGCCGGTGATATTACATATTGTGAAAAAATCGGGGCGGATGTCAGGACGTGGCTTTCTCAAAGCGGTTATGTGGATTATATAATTCCGCAGATTTATTGGTCGAATAACTATATTATGAGCGGTAAAAAAACAGCATTGTTTAATGAGCGTCTGGCAAAGTGGCGTGAAATTAACAAACGTGACGTACCAATGTATGTAGGGCTTGCCCTTTATAAGACCGGCTATTCATTAAAAGAAGATCCGGGCTGGAAGAAATCATCCGGCAACATTGCCTCACAGATTCGCCAGATTCGAAGTGGTAATACAGAAGGGTATGTATTTTTTGCTTACAAGGACTTGATTCGTTCGGGGGCAGCAAAAGAACTGAAAAAATATTACAAGGAAATCGGCAAAATATCACTGAATAAGAAAAAGAAAAAACTTCGCACCGGTAAAAAATATCGGTTGAGGGCATCATTCTGGCCAGCAAACCTACATGGTAAAATTAAGTGGAAATCATCCAATAAAAAGATTGCCGGTGTATCGAAAAAGGGAGTTGTAAAGGCAAAGAAAAAAGGAACAGTCCGCATTTATGCGATTTATGGCACGATGAAAAAATCGTGTAAAATTATTGTGAAGAAGAAAAGAAAGTAAAGGAGAGCATTTTGGTAGCTTGGTTTGACAGCGTAATTCTTAGTTGGTTTCAGTCAATACAGAATGAGTTTTTAACTGTTTTGTTCAAGGCAATCACATTCCTTGGAGAGGGCGGTTTAATCTGGATTGCTTTGGGACTTTGTCTCATTGCTTATAAAAAGACGCGATGGGTTGGCATATCGGTTTTACTTGCGTTGTTATTTTCCCTTCTTGTTGGAAATGTGACTTTAAAACCATTGGTGGCAAGACCGAGACCGTGCTGGCGGAATCCGTTGGTTAATCTGCTGATTCAGAATCCAAAAGATTATTCATTCCCATCCGGGCACTCCCTTTCTTCCTTTGCGGCGGCAATGGCAATCTTTATGAATCATCGAAAAATGGGTGTGGCAGCACTTTTGTTTGCTTTTATCATGGGCTGCACAAGATTATATTTTTATGTGCATTATCCAACAGATGTACTGGCGGGGATGCTTTTTGGTCTGATTCTTGGCTTTTTGGCTTATTGGATTGCCACAAAAGGCAGAAAAAAATGGGAGGAAAGAAGCTGTGCTTGAACTGGAAAAATTACAAAAATCTTATCGAAAAAATGAAGTTTTACAAGATGTTTCAATTACTGTAAAAGATGGAGAGAGTGTATGCTTTGTGGGTGCCAATGGAGCCGGAAAATCGACGCTTTTAAAAATTATAGTTGGTGCATTGAAGCCGGATGCAGGAACTATTTTGTGGAATGGAAAAGCGGTGGATGGAACGTTTCTTTCGGAGCATGTCGGTTATGTGCCACAGGAAAATCCGTTATTTGAAGATTTAACAGTAAAAGACAATTTGGAATTATGGTATGCAAATGATAAAGCACGTTTGCAGAAAGATTTGGAAGATGGGTGGTTATTTTATTTTGGTATGCATAAAATCTATAAAAAACCGGTTAAAAAGTTATCCGGAGGCATGAAAAAAAGACTCAGTATCTGTTGTGCACTGGCTGGTGACCCGGATGTTTTAGTAATGGATGAGCCGGGAGCAGCATTGGATTTAATGGCGAAGAACGAAATCCTTCGATTGATAAAGGATTTTACAAGGAAAGGAAAAAGTGTTATAATAACATCTCATGAGATGTCTGAAATCACGTTTTGCGATTCTTTATATGGAATCCGTGATGGTTGTACTGTCACATTGGATAAAGAGATAAACGGTTTTGAACTCACGGAATGGATTCAAGGCTGATTATCATAGAAACAATTCAAAAAAGGAGCCTACCTATGTAGG
>ENA-OPAO01001511-OPAO01001511.1-human-gut-metagenome-genome-assembly--contig:-NODE-1511-length-15877-cov-4.759196_pt1 | contig 15877 bp, 14 predicted proteins | sample MGYA00241054_ERZ501424 | MGnify/ENA primary metagenome ERZ501424 (study PRJEB25962, sample SAMEA2042623) | human gut metagenome | biome: human gut; feature: human-associated habitat; material: faeces...
GAACTTCCGCAGTTAATTACCAATACATTCATTTTAATATTCTCCTATTCGATATGATTCAGATATGTAGATCTTATTTGTCTTCAGCCTGGCACTGTACAGCTGTAATTGCAACAACACCAACGATATCATCTGCAGAGCATCCTCTGGAAAGGTCATTGACCGGTTTTGCAATACCCTGGAGCATGGGGCCGTAAGCCTCAGCCTTTGCCAGTCTCTGCACCAGCTTATAGCCGATATTTCCACAGTCTAAGTTGGGGAAGATCAGCACGTTGGCCTGTCCGGCAACCTTGCTGTCTTTTGCTTTGGATTTTGCAACAGACGGAACGATCGCTGCATCCAGCTGGAGCTCTCCGTCTAAGTTTAATTCCGGATATTTCTCATGGGCAATGCTTACAGCCGCCGTTACCTTGTCCACCAGAGCATGCTTGGCGCTGCCTTTGGTGGAATGGGACAGCATTGCGATCTTCGGCTCCTCGCCGGTAAGGGCGCGGAAGCTGTCGGAGCTGCTGCTGGCGCCTCTGTTGGCTGTTCTGCAGGTGCTTCCGTCGGCTGCTCTGTTGGCGCTTCTGTTGGCTGCTCGGCAGGTGCTTCCGTTGGCTCCTGAGCTTGTTCCGCAGCAGGAGTTTCCTGCATTTGCTGAGGTTCTTCCTGTTTCTCAGCAACCGGTTCCGTTCCCTCTGTTGCGTATGCTTCTGCTTCGCTTTCAGACGGAGTCGGTGTTGCCGTCGCGTCCTCAACGTAGGTATCGTCTGTTGCCAGGACAGTCAGACTGGACTGCTGGAATATCATAGATACCGCCAGAAGTATGGCAAAAAACGATTTCAGCCTTGAATTCTTTTTCATGTTACAACCTCCTTTTTAAGATCGGGTTTTCCTTTTTTCAGTGTGGTTTTGCAGGCAGAAGTAGCCCAAAATCCATTTTCATCATCATATCACACTGATTTTAAAGGAGCAATAATTTATAATCACCTGAAAAATCCCTGTTTTCTGCCGTTTCACTAAGAAATCTGGCACGATTCGGTCTTCATTTTCGTATTTTTATAATGTGTATTTTGGTGTACTGTAGTTATTTTCGACTTTTAATTGAAAAAAGCACACAAATTCTTATTTTTTCTGCTTTCACAGGGCAAAAAAGCTACATGTTTACTCCATTTTCCCCTGTCTGAATTTCAGCATATTGCACAATTTCACGCCCTGTTTTCTAAACTATATTCGCTCCGATTTTCGTATTTACTCATGGTGTATCTTGATGTACATTCTTTCGTGTGGTATAATAACTGCCAGAAAACCAATGCACTTATACAATTGGCAAATAGGAATACGCACCATCTTCATTTTCAAATGATAAAGCATACAGGAGGACCCCTATGTTTCTCAAAAAGACCCCTAAGGCAAAGGGAACTTACCTTGCCATTACCGAATCCTACTATGATAAAGAGAAGAAAGCCACTCGTCAGAAAACCATTATGGGGTTGGGATATCTGGAAGATTTAAAGAAGGATTACCCGGATCCCATCAGCCATTTCGAGAAGGTTGTGGCTGATATGAACCAGGAACGAGAAGCCAAAAAGAACTCTGTGGTATATGTTGACCTTACTACTGCTCTCTCACCAGGAGAACACTCTCTGAAAAATGTAGGCTACGGCATTCTGAAATACCTTTATAAGGAGCTTCAGCTGGACATTTTCTGGCGTACCAGGACCTGGAATCTATCTCTCCCCTATAATATAGAAGAGCTTTTCCGATATATGGTCATTTCCCGTGCGCTTTACCCAAATTGCACCTGGAATGAAGCTATTGAAAAAGGAATCTACTTCGAAGAATCCGGAAGCATCTCAGACGAAGACCTGGATTCTGCCTTTCATGTTATTGTGAAACTGCAAAAAGATCTGCAGAAGTGGATTTATGAGCATTCCGGCAGCATCCTTTCCAGAGATACCACTTCTGCTTTTTTGGATCACACCAGCTATAATTTTTCCATTCCGGGAAGCATGCCCTCTGACACGCAGCCCAATGCCAGACGTACAGATTCCACCCTTCACCTGGATCTTCTCACGGACAGAAATGGAATTCCCATTGCATATGACCTATCTACCAGTGGTACTGTGTTGAACCAGTCTGTTTTTAATGCCGTAAAGCAATTAAAGAGAGAGAATCCCAGAACTCGTTTTTATAATACTGCACCTGTGCGTCCGGAGGAGGAGCCTTTTATTTGCAATGGAGTTCCAGCAGACGGATATATTTATGGTCTGCCGGTACATACTGCGAATGCAGAATTTAAGGATTGGGTACTGAAGGATGGTTATCAGGAAATGAAAATTCTGAATGAAAAGCATCAGACTATCCCTCTTCTTTATAAAGAGCGGATTTTTGAGGATAGGGAAAAACAATTTGTATATTACCATGAGCTTCAGGCCAGACAGCAGCGCCTTGCCAGGGAGTCTTCCGGAAGGCGTACCGGATTGAAGCTGGACGGATATACTGCCATTGCTACTGATAATCTGGAGGCGGATAACCTTTCCCCTTATCGTCTTTTCAGCGGACTTCGTCATATGGAGAAAATTTTCCTTGATTCCAAAAGCCAGTATGACTCCTCTGCTACCTTTATCTGGACACCGGATAAGATCAATGCCCATTTTGTGATTGGGTTTGTGTCCTTTACTTTAATGCGTATGCTGCAGGCGAAGCTTGATTTCCAGTTTTCCATGGAACAGATTGGGATTTCTTTGCAGCGGTATAATTGTGTACAGATTGCAGGTAATATTTATCAGTTTACCTATTATGATGTGATTCTGGATGCATGTGAGAAGGCGCTGGAACTGGAGCTGCATAATAAATACCGCAGCCAGCTCCAGATTCGGAGACTGCTGCGGTACTAAGGACTTTATATTTTTATATCTTTTTATACATGTCAGGCTTTTTCGCCTGGCATGTTATCTGTCTGCTCCCAGGCTTCCCTCTCCTGGAAAATGCAGTTCGTACATTTCCCGGGCGGCGCGGGTGACGATTCCAAGCTCTTCTTCCATCTTCAATGTCTGCGGAAGCACCACGGCAGTATCATAAATATCCGCTTTCAGCTTGTCCTTGGCACGCTCACTGCTCATTTTCATAATTCCAAACAGCGTGCTGTTATAAGCCTTATCAGACTCACTAAGCTCCATATACGTCTTCACCATATGGCAGCACTCCCTGTAAAGAAGCTCTTCATAATCCTTTCCCTTGGCGCAGATTTCCTGGAATTTCATTTTATTCAGCTGTTTCATGATCTCCTTACGTCCGCCGCGGACTCCCATAAAGCGCTTGCCGCTGTCTTTATTAAACTCCATCAGCATCCACAGTGCGATCAAACCGTCAGCCCGGGTATCACCGCCAAGCTCAGACGGATCCTGATAACGGATGTCCCAAAGCTCCTTGCGGATCTGATTCAGCTCCGGCTCCTCTCCTGCCTCAATTGACATATTCAAAAGTGCCAGACGTCTGGCCGGGTCCGATTCTCTGTAGTATTGTGTAATAGTCGGGGTATCCATAGTATTCTCCTTTATACTTCTTCGTAGGTCAGCTCGGTCTCAGCCATATTAAGAGCTTCCTCGATTACTTTATCCATATCCATATAGCGGTACATGCCCAGTCGTCCGCCGAAGAGTACATTCTTCTCTTCTAATGCACGGCGCTCATACTTGTCAAAGAGCTCGTCATTCTTCGGATCATTAATGGGATAATACGGCTCTTTTCCCTTCTCCCATGCTGCCGGATATTCTCTTGTGATAACAGTCTTCGGCTGTGTCCCAAATTCGAAGTGCTTATGCTCAATAATACGGGTATATGGCACTTCATAATCGGTATAGTTCACAACCGCATTTCCCTGATAGTTCCCCATATCAAGCACTTCTGTCTCAAAACGCAGGGAACGGTACTCCAGCTCACCATAGCAGTAATCGTAAAATTCATCGATCATACCGGTAAAAAGGATCTTATCTGCCTGTGCAGTGAGCTCTTCTCTGTTTGCAAAGAAATCCGTCTTCAGGCAAACCTGGACACCCTCCAGAAGCTTCTTGATAATGCGGGTATAGCCGCCCTTCGGAATACCCTGATAGGGATCCTTAAAATAGTTATTATCATAGGTATAACGAAGAGGAAGTCTCTTGATAATAAAGGACGGAAGGTCCTTACACTCTCTTCCCCACTGCTTGCGGGTATAGCCCTCTACCAGCTTCTCATACACATCCTGTCCCACCAGCGCCAGCGCCTGCTCTTCCAGGTTCTTCGGGTGTGTGATGTGCATGCGGCTGATCTGCTCCTGAATCTTCGCCTTCGCCTCTGCCGGAGTCCGAACTCCCCAGAGCTGGTGGAATGTATTCATATTAAACGGAAGATTATACAGTTCATCCTTATACACAGCAATAGGTGAATTTACAAAGTGGTTAAATTCTGTAAACTGGTTCACATAGTCCCAGATTTCCTTCTTAGAGGTATGGAAAATATGTGCGCCATACTTGTGGACCTGGATGCCTTCTACTTCCTCTGTGTAAATATTACCGCCGATATGATCACGCTTGTCGATCACCAGGCAGGTCTTGCCCTTCTTAGTAGCTTCGTGAGCGAATACAGCTCCAAAAAGTCCGGCTCCTACAATTAAATAATCATATTTTTTCATCTTGTGTTGCCCCTTTCTGTTATGGGAATGCAGATTTATTACGTCCGTTTTCTGCCAGACACTGATATACAATGTCTTTCATTCCCGGATAAAGATGTTATTATTATAACAAATTTTCAGAAAAAAAGGTAGCCCTTTCCATATAAGGACTACCTTTTTTATAAAACTTTCTTAATGGTCGCATCGCAACCTATAACACGCATCACAATGCACAACGATCATACAACCGCATTATTTCGCAGCAACTCTGTCAAACTCATCTGTGATTTCTTTGGATGGAGCCTTCGTCACAAGGCTGACGATCACGATCATCACCAGACTGAGCAGGAAACCAACTGCCAGGGAATAAAGTCCGGTATAGGTTCCCAGTGTCTGTCCTCCAACTAATGGAATATAGTCCCAGATAATAACGGTAAGTCCGCCAGTCACCATACCTGCAATGGCACCTGGAAGATTGGTTCTTCTCCAGAACAGGGACATTACCACGATCGGTCCAAATGCAGAACCAAGTCCTGCCCATGCATTGGAAACCAGTCCCATAATACTGCTGTCCGGATTCCATGCAATGACAAATGCAATCACTGCGATCACAATAACCGTGATGCGGCTTACTTTCAGAATTTCCTCTGTATCAGCATCCTTCTTGACAAAGCTGTGATACAAGTCCTCTGATACTGCAGAAGCCGTTACCAGAAGCTGGGAATCCGCTGTGGACATGATCGCTGCAAGGATTCCGCAGAGGAACAGTCCACCGATAAAGGGAAGCGCAAGCTCTGAGGTAAACACCTTGCGGATCATCTCAATAAATACGCTCTCAGAAGAAGCAGCTCCGTTCTCCCCAAGAATAACAGGAAGCAGATAAGCTCTTCTGATCACAGCGATTGCAAATGCAGCTGTCAGGGAAAGAAGATCCCATACAATGGCAATCGCCCAGGATTTTTTCAGTTCCTTCTCGTTCTTAACTGCCATAAATCTTACCAGTACGTGAGGCATTCCACAGTATCCAAAGCCCCATGCCAGCTGGGAAAAGATCTCTATAAAGGTATATGGTCTGTCTCCATTCATAAATGGGTTCAGATAAGCACCTGCACCGCCGGTCACGCCGCTCTGGGAGATCAGGTCTGTAAGATTGCCTGGAAGCAGGAAATATGCCACCAGCGGAACTACAAGCAGTCCGATAAGCATCAGGGTTCCCTGTACAAAGTCTGTTACACAGACCGCCATAAAGCCGCCCATGAAAGTATAGCAAAGAATAACCGCTGCTCCAATGGCAAGTGCTATGTGATAATCAAGTCCAAATACGGTATTGAACAGCTTACCGCCTGCTGCCAGCGCAGAAGCTGTATACACCAGGAAAAAGATTACGATTACCACTGATGAGATCAGAAGTAGGATCTTTTTCTTATCACGGTAACGGTTCTCGAAAAATGCCGGGATGGTCATGGAATTGTTTGCTGCGATGGTGTATTTACGAAGTCTTCCGGAAATACAAACCCAGTTGAGAACAGTTCCGATAAAAAGTCCTACCGCGATCCAGATCTGTCCGGATCCAAAGGAATAAATAGCTCCGGGAAGACCCATCAGAAGCCATCCGCTCATATCAGAAGCCTGTGCTGAAAGGGCTGCCACCCATCCGTTCAGTCCTCGTCCTCCAAGGAAATAATCCTCTGAGCTGGAGGTCTTTTTCATGTAAACCGCGCCGATGACGATCATCATGGCAAGGTAAAACACAAAAGCAATCAGAATTATCACTGTTGTACCACTCAATTTTTTCTCCTCCTCTGTTATAAAATCTGCCGTCCCCAAATCATCCGGACAGCAAAATAACATATTTCATACTTTACCACAGAAGAGTATGAAAGTGCAAGTGATATTATATATTTTTTTGAAAGTATGCGTTTTATAAACACAGAATATGAAACTACTTCTCTTTCCCTTTCAGATAAACATGCTTAATATACCACAAAGCCTTTTCTTCCCCTTTGTCATTGAGGATCCGAAGCAGCCCCTCTAACTCTTTTTTGGTCTGGGGATGTACAAACCACAGCTTCGGCTTGCTTTTCAGAAAATATTCCAGCGGCTTGTGATTGTCATATGCGTCCCCAAGATACGTCCTGGAGGCACTGATCCGGTCCATCACCATCTCTGCCACATATCTGCGAGGCATTTTCGCCCCCATGATCACATGCTCCGGATCATTTATGGAATAATCCACCCAATGCTCATAATGATGCTTATTGCGCCCTTTATGATGAAGCCAGGCGGTAGACACGCCAGTAGCCTCACGTTCTGCGTTATTTGGACTTCTGTTTCCCTGATAATATTTGCAGCCCACCAGAAATTCCGATGGAGTATATTTGGAAAGGTCATGGAGAAGCCCTTGCTTGTAAAGTCCGATTCGGAAGCAATAGTGCATGACCATCAGCTTATGCTTTGTGATTGTTTTAAAGTGAAGCCATGGATGCATTGTCACCGGACCTCCTTTCCTTATTCTCAGCTTCTGTCACAGTATTGTCTGAAGCTGCAGTTTTCTTCGCTTTTGCGACTGGCAGTTTTTCATTCTTTTTTCCTTTGCCAGTATGCTTTCTTTCAGGCTCCGGTTTCTTCACACCCTGAAGTACAACCACTGTACGCGGTCCCACCTCCACGGCTCTTTCATAGACCTGGCCATTTTCCCCATAAAATCCATCACAGGTCAGATCTCCGGTATCCATCACTTTCTTCCACTCCATCCCCTCTGGCAGATTAGGAAGCGCGATATTCCTGGTTTCCCAGTGAAAATTATAGCCTGTATAAAGGAAATCATCCTCACTTCCGTCCGGCAGCTTTGCATATGCCCCGCACAGCATCATGCCGATCATGCGGCTGGTATTTTCCATGTTGCAGAACCATGCACGTTCCCCATGAAAAGACATATCCGGGAATCCCTTGCCAAGGTAATCTGCTTCTTTCATGCTCTCACTCATATGAAGGACAGGATGAGCCTTCCGAAGTGCAACTGCCTTTTTTACAAAGGCGAGCATACTGGCATTTCGCCGCAGTCCCCGCCAGTCAATCCAGCCAATGGGATTATCCTGACAGTAAGCATTGTTATTTCCCTCCTGGGAATTGCCGATCTCATCACCGCCATAGATCATGGGCACTCCCTGGGAAAACAGCAGCATGGCAAAAGCAGCACGCATCTGGCGCTCCCTCATCTGACGGATCCACTGCTTCCTGCTTGGTCCTTCAATACCGCAATTCCAGGAATAATTATAGCTGCAGCCGTCGTTATTGCCTTCCCCATTTGCCTCATTGTGCTTATAATTGTAGGAAACAAGGTCATTTAAAGTAAAACCGTCCTGGCAGGTGATATAATTGATCACTCCATGGTCATCCGGGTTATGACGGATGCGGTACTGCACAGCCGGAACCATATCCTCATCGCTTTTCAGGAATCTGCGCATATCCTGCAAAAAGCCCAGATTATATTCCGCAAAGCAACGCTTTCCTGATCTGCGGTTCTTATAAAGAGCAGCCGTATCCATTCCTTCTGCCATGATCTTCGTCCCTGCAAGCAGGCCGTCCTTCATGATCAGGTCAAGAGGTGCCCCTTCTCCCAGAATATGAAAGCCGTCCACATGATAATTCTGTTTCCAGAACTGCACTGCACGAAGTGCCATTAAAGGATTAACTTCTGCCGGAAAATACATTTCCATGATACAGCCAATCCCTGCTTTGTGAAAAGCCCTGATCATGTCACAAAATTCCCTGTGGGGATCCCGGGTAGCGCAATAAGCACTCTTTGGCGCGAAATAAAGACCATTTCCATATCCCCAGTAATTTACCTCGTCCTTTTTCCCCTTCTGGGAAACCAGACCGTCTGGCTCCTTTGGCGGAACCACCTCCATAAATTCATAGGCCGGCATAAGCTCTACTGTATTAATGCCAAGCTCCTGCCAGTATGGGATCATCTGTACCAGACCGGAAAAAGTGCCCCGAAGTCCTGCCGGCAGCTTAGCCTGCCTGGTATATCCACGGACATGTACTTTATAGAGGATCATATCTCCAAAGTCTGTTTCCGGTGCTTTCTCATCCCCCCAGTCATAACCATTGCCTGACCAGAAGCCGCATCGCACCTTGTGGGGATCCTCCTCCCACGCTGCCCCAAAGTGCTCTCTTCCGCTGATTCTGCTGGCACAGGGATCCAGATAGATTTCCCCGTTTATCTTAAAATTGTATTCCAGATTGGTTACATTTAATTTTTTCATAAAGACAGAAAAAATCCGTCCTGTACGATATTTTTCATCCAGAAGAAGTTCATAAAAGGGCTCTCTTCCCCTCTTCCTGTAAAGAAGCAGGTAAACCTCAGAATCCTCTTCCGCTTCCACTGCAAAATTATATCCATCTGCCATCTGGGTTACCCCAAGTAAAAGAGGATAACCGTATGTCACAACCACGCTCTTATTTCCCGGTATTGGCACTTTATAAGCCCTCCTGTCTTTGTCTGCTGTCTCGTCTGTAGCCATTTTTGTACACAGAGCACGTTTCCCAAAAGGAATCTGCATAATGCAATCTTTCTTATGAAATAAAATCATCCGATGCTATCTGTTTATCCCCAGATCCTGCCATACAGGACTCCCTATGGTCTAAAATTTCAGATCCAGCTCTACAGGACAATGGTCGGATCCCATTATCTCGCTGTGAATCTTCGCATCCTCCAGATTCTCTTTCAAGGACGGAGAGGTGATGAAATAGTCAATTCTCCATCCGGCGTTCTTCTCTCTTGCCTTAAATCGGTAAGACCACCAGGAGTAGGCACCCTCAAGCTCCGGATAAAAGTAACGGAATGTGTCAATAAATCCAGCTTCCAGAGTTCTGGTAAAGCAGGCTCTCTCTTCATCTGTGAAGCCTGCGTTCATCCGGTTAGTCTTAGGATTCTTCAGGTCAATTTCCTGATGTGCCACATTCATGTCTCCACAGCAGATCACAGGCTTTTTCTCCTGAAGCTTCAGAAGATAAGCCAGGAAATCTCTTTCCCATTCCATGCGGTATTCCAGTCTTCGAAGCTCGGACTGGGAATTGGGCGTATATACGGTAACCAGATAAAAATCGTCCATCTCTGCAGTGATCACACGGCCTTCTTTATCGTGTTCCTCTATTCCAAGTCCGTAAGTCACGGACAACGGCTCTTTTTTCGTAAAAACAGCTGTTCCGGAATATCCCTTGCGGTTCGCGTAATTCCAATATTGATAATAACCTGGAAGCTCCAGCTTCACCTGGTTCTCCTGACATTTGGTCTCCTGAAGGCAGAAAATGTCTGCGTCCAGCTTCGCAAAGCTTTCTTCAAAGCCCTTGGTAATACAGGCACGGATTCCATTTACGTTCCATGATACAAGCTTCATGTTGTTCTCCAATCTGTAAAAATTTATATAATGCACAAAAATCCTTCTGTACATGATTTTGCCCATTTTTTCAAAGTTTCCAGTGAACTTCATTCACAAAAAACCTCTCATAGGATATTGCCTGTGAATATTCAATATATTCTAACACTTTCTTCATTATAACACAGATTTCCCTATTCACAAAACCCTATTTTTCTGGTACAATCTAAATATTGTCCGGGCATACCGTTACCAGTGAAAATGAAGCTAAAGAAGTCCCGGTGTTACCTTGTTTTACAGCATGAACATGCTTTTTCACAGGTAACATATAAATACAAATTTTTTATAAAGTGAGGTATTTTTAATGAGTGATTCAGATATGACAAACTCCTGCAGCAGCTGTGGAAGCAGCTCATCCTGCGGCGGTTCCGACTGCTCCACATGCGGTGGATGCAGCACTGACGCAAACCAGCACAGCACCATTACTCTTACCATGGAGGATGATACTGAGGTAGAATGCGCCATCCTTACCATTTTCCCGGTAGATGCAAAGGAATATATTGCGCTTCTTCCTCTTGACGAAGAGGGCCAGAATCATGACGGTGAAGTTTATCTGTATTCCTTCACCCGCACTGCAGAGGGTGCTCCCATGCTTTCCAACATTGAGAGCGACGAAGAGTACAATAAGGCTGCTATCGCATTTGACACTGTTTTACAGAATGCACGAGAAGCAGAAGCTGCCGGAACACCTTTAGAGTAATCTCTCCGGTGGTCTTTAAAGAAATTTCCTGCGGGAGCATCAGAGTAATCTTCCCGGTGGTCTTTAAAGAGATTTCCTGCGGGAGCCTGTTTGAAAAAGGCTTTCTGCAAAATTTGAAAAAAACTTAAGCACAATAAAAGCAGGTATCTGTGATTGATAAATTCATCACATTTACCTGCTTTTGTATTTCCCATAAAACTGCGAGGGCGCCGCAGCGGGTTACTTCGTCGTACTTCCAAACCCGCCATTTCTCACATCTGTCACATCATCATCTACGGTAATCCCGTACTCAACGAAGATTCCCTGCATAAAGCCTGTATCTGCCTTCAATTCTACCACTTTATTCTCATTGGTATCATTTGTCAGCTTGGCAAAAATATGGCCTTCATTGTCAGAATAAAAATAATCGCTGTCAATAATCCCCACCGTATTATTCAGCTGCAGACGGAATTTGAATCCCAGGCCGCTTCTTGGATAGCATTTCAGCACCCATTCCTGATCCATCTCCACACAGATCCCGGTCGGAATCTTGATGGTCTCGCCTGGCTTGATGGTAAAATCAGCCGGGGAAAAGAAATCATAGCCTGCGCTTCCGGCAGTAGCCCGTCTTGGAAGACGGATTCCCTCATAAATCTTCTCTGCCTCGTCAGCAGACACGCCTTCAAAAGCATCCATCCAGTCTGCCACAAAGCGCTCTTTACTTACTTTATGAAATTTTGCAATTCTCTTCATGTTTCCTCCTGTTTATCCCGTGCAGACGCATTTTCCAAAGCTCCGGCTCTGCAGCGGATATAAAGAATGCCGGGCACATCTGTCCGGCATCCCCCAAGCTGTCACTGTGCTTTTCCTACACAGTGGCCTTGCATTTTATTCTTATTTTGCCTCTGCCGGAACATCCTTGATGCTGAAGCTCATTCTTCCCATCTTGTCTTTTCCAAGGCATACAACAGTCACTTTATCTCCAAGTGTAAGAACATCCTCTACGCGGTTGATTCTCTCCTTGCAGATCTTGGAAATGTGAACCATTCCCTCTTTGCCAGGTGCGAACTCAACAAATGCGCCAAACTCCTTGATGCTTACAACCTGTCCGGTAAGGATCTGTCCCTGCTCGAAGTCAGAAGCAATGATCTCAACCATACGCTTTGCTTCCTGCATGTTCTTATCATCTACGCCGCAGATAGATACAGCACCCTCATCTGTGATGTCGATCTTAACGCCTGTGCGCTCAATGATGGTGTTGATGGTCTTACCTCTCTGGCCAACAACATCACCGATCTTCTGAGGATCGATCTGGATCTGGATGATCTTCGGAGCATATTTTCCAACAGTTGTACGAGGTGCAGGGATACATTTCTCAATAACTTCGTTAAGGATGTACTCTCTTGCTTCCTTAGTACGTCTGATTGCTTCTTCTACGATCTGTCTTGTAAGACCGTGGATCTTAATATCCATCTGAATCGCTGTGATACCGTCATGAGTTCCGGCTACCTTGAAGTCCATGTCGCCAAAGAAGTCCTCAAGTCCCTGGATATCAGTAAGAACGATATAATCATCATCTGTGTCACCTGTTACAAGACCACAGGAAATACCTGCAACCGGCTTCTTAATCGGTACACCGGCAGCCTCAAGAGACATGGTGGATGCACAGATACTTGCCTGGGAGGTAGATCCGTTTGACTCAAAGGTCTCGGATACAGTACGGATTGCATATGGGAATTCTTCTACGCTTGGAAGAACCGGTACAAGTGCTCTCTCAGCAAGTGCTCCATGACCGATCTCACGGCGTCCCGGTCCTCTGGATGGCTTTGTCTCACCTACAGAATAGGACGGGAAATTGTAGTGATGCATATATCTCTTGCTTGTCTCAAACTCGTCAAGTCCGTCAATTCTCTGTGCCTCTGCAAGAGGTGCCAGAGTAGTGATCGTACAAATCTGAGTCTGTCCACGGGTGAACATAGCAGAGCCATGTACTCTCGGGATGATGTCAACCTCTGCTGCCAGAGGACGGATCTGTGTGATCGCACGGCCGTCCGGACGTTTGTGATCTTTCAGGATCATCTTACGAACGGTCTTCTTCTGATACTGGTAAACAGCCTCACCAAGAACAGCAAGCCACTCCTCTTTCTCTGCGAAAGCTTCTTTCAGCTTGTCTGTGATCTCTGCAATATTGTTCTCTCTTGTCTGCTTGTCATCAGAGAATACGGCAACTTCCATTTCTTCCGGAGGAACGATCTCCTTGATGGCGTCAAACAGCTCCTGCGGAACTGCACAGGACTCATAGCTGTGTTTCTCTTTACCGCACTCAGCGATGATCTGATCGAAGAATCTGATGATCTCCTGGTTTACCTCATGTGCTTTATAAATAGCCTCGATCATCTGATCCTCCGGAACCTCGTTGGCACCGGCCTCGATCATGATAACTTTGTCTCTTGTGGAAGCTACTGTCAGCTGAAGATCAGAAATATCCTTCTGAGCCAGTGTAGGGTTCACAACATACTCTCCATTGATCAGGCCGATCTGTGTCGTTGCACATGGGCCATCAAATGGAATATCAGAAATACAGGTAGCAAGGGAAGAACCAAGCATAGCCGGGATCTCCGGGTTGCACTCCGGATCTACAGACATAACCATGTCTACCAGTGTTACGTCGTTTCTGTAATCCTTCGGGAACAAAGGACGCATAGGTCTGTCGATAACACGGGAGGTAAGGATTGCGTGCTCGCTTGCCTTTCCTTCTCTCTTATTGAAACCGCCCGGAATCTTTCCTACGGCGTACATTTTCTCTTCATATTCAACGCTTAATGGGAAAAAGTCGATTCCCTCTCTTGGCTCCTTGGATGCAGTTGCTGTAGCAAGTACAGTGGTATCACCATAATGCATAAGTGCTGCGCCATTGGCCTGTTTCGCAACACGTCCGATATCTACGGTAAGTGTTCTTCCAGCTAATTCCATGGAATAACTTTTGTACATGTCTTCTCTCCTTTTTCATATAAAATATTGATCTGAAGCCACCTTACACTTCTGCAGAAGCTGTAAAAACCAGTTCTGACCGACGTATATTGCAGCTCTCTTTGCCTCTGTCACAACAGAAGTCCGAAACGACTGAAAAATACATTTGATATTGCTGGGAACAGTTCTCTTCAAATGTTCTCTTCAAATGTCCTTTTCAGAAGTCTCGGAAATCTTTATCTGTCAGGTTGCCCTTACAGACAATAGTGCCTCTATTGTGACACTTATCACTATCCACAAAAGCTCCGGTAGAAAGCTTGTCAGTGAACAATCATAACTTTCCTCACATCTTAAAATAGGGCGGATGGATATCCGCCCCTTCCGCATACTAATTATTTTCTTAAACCTAATTTCTCAATCAGTGCACGGTATCTTTCGATGTCTGTTTTCTTTAAGTAAGCTAACAGTCCACGTCTCTGACCTACCATTTTCAGCAGACCACGTCTGGAATGATGATCCTTGTGGTTGTTCTGTAAATGCTCAGTAAGCTCCTGGATTCTTGCAGTAAGAACAGCTACCTGTACCTCTGGTGAACCAGTATCTCCCTCACATCTTGCATACTCTTTCATAATTGCTGTTTTCTTTTCTTTTGAAATCATCTTGATTTCCTCCTTATTATTCTTAATGGTCTCCCATGCAGGTATTCCTGTGGGGACGTAATCGCCGCATATTAAGAGACGGTCGGAGTGTCCAACCCCTGAATATGGGCTGTCTGATATGTGAACGCAGGAAGTAAACCTACTCACACCTTGCCTAGTATAGCATACCCGCCAGATTCTGTAAACTGTTTTTTTCGTTTTTCTTCCCGATATTATTTCTCAGTTTTTTCAAAAAATCTCCGGCCATCCTCTGCATCCGCCAGAAGTCTGCTCTTCAGCGCCTCAAGAGAGGGAAATTTCCGTTCCGGCCTCAAAAACTTTTTGAAATCCACCCGGCATTCCTCTCCGTAGAGATCTTCCTTACAGTCAAAAAGATAGGTTTCCACCCCTATAAAGCTCTCACCAACCGTAGGCTTACAGCCAATGTTGGTAATTCCGTGGTATATCTTATCCCCGAAATAAGAGCTTGTCACATACACACCGTTTGGCGGCAGGATCTTGGTCCTGGGAGGCACGAGATTGGTGGTGGGAAGCAGGACCTTATGTCCCATTCCCCTGCCATGCACCACCTGGCCTTCCACAAAGTAATCCCTTCCCATAAGGGAAGTAACTTTCTCCATATTTCCTTTTTTCAGTTCTTCTCTGATATAGGTACTGCTGATCTTCCTGTGTCCATCCATTTCTTTGGAAAGGATTTCCACATCAAAGCCATACTTTTCTCCAAATTCCATAAGAAGCCGGGGCGTACCTTTCCGCTCAAAGCCAAACCGGTTGTCCTCTCCTACTACTACGTAGGATGCCCCAAGATCTCCCATAAGAATCTCTTTTATAAAATTCTCAGCCTTCATATGCCGGATCCTGTCATTTAACTGGCATTCTACCAGCACATCCACGCCAAGCTTTTCAAGAAGGGAAGCGCGCTCCTGGCTGGTAAGGATCATGTTGCTGGAAGCATCAATGGCAAAAAGAACAGCCTGTTCTCCAAGTGTCTTCCGCTCCCTGATCTTCTCAACCAGTTTCCTGTGGCCACGGTGGATCCCGTCAAATTTTCCCATTGTTACTGCACAGTTGGCAAGCTTTGGAAACTCACCCTCTATCTTCAGGTATTCCATAATCTCTCCTGTCACACCAGTTTATGTCTGATTGGTGACTATTCAGCACCTGCCAAATCGTCACTTTATTATTCAGAACATTTTCACCGGATAATATTTCTTCTCCCCTGCATCCCACTGAAAAATACCTGTAAAAGTTCCGTCACTGGCGTACATGCGCACCCAGCCTTCTTTGTGCTGGGGACTCACCAGATTGTCGGACAGCGGATTTCCATTTGCCAGAAGCCTGTCCCCGTAAGAATCCGCATAAAGAGCGGGGTACTCAGCCAGAACTGCTTCCACCGGGTCGATCATATCCTGAACGGTTCCATCTGCCACGGCAGCTTCCACCTGGGCAAGCGTATGGCTCTCAGAGAGAGAATACCGGCCTACCCTTG
>ENA-OPAO01001515-OPAO01001515.1-human-gut-metagenome-genome-assembly--contig:-NODE-1515-length-15842-cov-3.088110_pt1 | contig 15842 bp, 15 predicted proteins | sample MGYA00241054_ERZ501424 | MGnify/ENA primary metagenome ERZ501424 (study PRJEB25962, sample SAMEA2042623) | human gut metagenome | biome: human gut; feature: human-associated habitat; material: faeces...
GAAGATATGGGAATTTTGACAGGGGACGCACTTTTGAATTACGCATTTGAGACTGCATGCAGCGCCTTTGAAACAGATCCTCAAAACAGCATCCTGATCGGAAGAGCTCTGAAAATTCTTGCAGGCAAAGCCGGAATTTACGGAATGATCGGAGGTCAGGTGGTCGATGTAAGATCTGCAGGATGCAAAATATCAGGAGAACTTCTTGCGTTTATTTATAGATTGAAAACAGGAGCGCTTATTGAGGCGTCTGTAATGATCGGAGCTGTTCTTGCAGGGGCAAAAGAAGAGGAAATCGGAAAAATGGAAGAAATCGCCGGGAAAATAGGACTGGCATTCCAAATACAAGACGATATTCTTGATGTGACGAGTACGACAGAAATACTCGGAAAGCCGGTGCACAGCGATGAAAAAAACGAAAAAACGACTTACGTTACTTGGAAGGGGCTTGAAAAGGCAAAAGAAGAGGCTGCTCGTCTGACGGAAGAGGCGGTAGAAGAACTTCGTTCTATCGGAAAAGAGTGCGGATTTATGGAGGAACTGCTCCGAAGACTTGTATACAGAGAAAAATAGAACTAGGAGGATCAATCATGATAATTGAAATGATCCAGAAAGAGAACGATATAAAAAAACTTGATCATACACAGCTAAAAGAACTTGCAGAAGAGATCCGGGGATTTCTTCTTGATAAGATCAGTTGTACAGGAGGACATCTGGCTTCAAATCTGGGTGTTGTAGAATTGACGATGGCGCTTCATCTTACACTGGATTTTCCGCAGGATAAATTGATCTGGGATGTAGGTCATCAATCTTATACGCATAAACTTCTTACAGGAAGAAAAGATGGTTTTGACGATCTGCGTAAATATGGCGGCATGAGTGGATTTCCGAAACGAAAAGAAAGTGAATGTGATGCTTTTGATACAGGGCATAGTTCTACATCTATTTCGGCAGGTCTGGGGTATGTTGCGGCAAGAGAACTGAAAGGGGAAAAATACAATGTCGTTTCAGTGATCGGAGACGGAGCAATGACCGGGGGAATGGCATTTGAGGCATTGAATAATGCTTCCCGTTTGAAAAGTAATTTTATTATCGTGCTGAATGATAATAATATGTCAATTTCTGAAAATGTCGGCGGAGTATCGAAATATTTGGGATGCCTGCGGACAGCACAGGCGTATACTGATCTGAAAAAGGGTGTTGAAGATACTTTAAAAAAAATACCGGGGACAGGCGATCGGATCGTCAGCAGGCTGAAAAAGACAAAAAGTGGGATTAAACAGTTATTTGTTCCGGGAATGTTTTTTGAAGATATGGATATTACATATTTAGGACCTGTGGACGGACATGATGTTAAAGAGATGGTGCGTGTGTTCAATGAGGCAAAAAGGGTGGATCATGCCGTTTTAGTACATGTACTTACGAAAAAAGGAAAAGGGTATCTTCCGGCAGAGGAAAATCCGGCAAAATTTCATGGGACAGGTCCGTTCCATCTTGAGACCGGAGATGCGAAAGAATCAAAAGGGGCGGATACTTATACGGAAGTATTTTCTAAAGTGCTGCTTGATATTGCAAAAAAAGACGAGCGTATCGTTGCGATTACGGCTGCGATGGCGGACGGAACAGGTCTTACTCCGTTTGCAAAGCATTTCCCAAATCGTTTTTTTGATGTGGGGATCGCGGAAGAACATGCGATGACATTTGCGGCAGGTCTTGCGGCGGGGGGAATGAAACCGATATTTGCAGTATATTCTTCGTTTTTGCAAAGAGCGTATGACCAGACGCTTCATGATGTCTGTCTGCAAAATCTTCCGGTTGTGATCGCGGTAGACAGGGCGGGACTTGTCGGAAGTGACGGTGAAACACATCAGGGGGTGTTTGATTTGTCATTTTTATCAATGATCCCGAATATGACGATCATTTCTCCGAAAAACAGATGGGAAATGGCAGATATGATACGGTTTGCGGCAGATTTTCCATATCCGATCGCAGTGCGGTATCCAAGAGGCGAGGCATATGAAGGAATGAAACAATTCCGCAGTCCGATCTGTTACGGGAAAAGTGAACTGCTGTATGAAGAAGAAAAGATTGTGATCATATTTGTAGGTCATATGGCAGAACTTGCAGATCAGGTGAGAAAAGGCCTGAAAGAAAAAGGATATTGCTGTTCTCTTGTAAATGCAAGGTTTGTAAAACCTCTTGATACAGAATTGCTGGAAAGATTAGCGGAGAATCACGATCTGTATGTAACGATTGAAGAAAACATGCTGACAGGCGGATTCGGGGAACAGGTTCTTGATTATATTTCAGGAGCAGGTATTAATGTACGCGTGAAAAATTTCGGGATAGCCGATGACTATGTAGAACATGGAAATGTAGATCTGCTCCGCAGGGAAGTAGGTCTTGATAAAGATACGATCGTAAAGCAGATAATTGATGAATATGTGTAACTGAAAGGAAAAAAATATGAAAGAACGCTTGGATGTATTACTTGTAAAAAGAAATCTGGCGGAGTCAAGGGAAAAGGCAAAAGCGATCATTATGTCCGGAAATGTTTTTGTGGAGGGACAAAGAGAAGATAAAGCGGGAAGCACGTTCCCGGAAGAAGTCAGTATCGAAGTTCGGGGGCATACACTTCCGTATGTAAGCAGAGGCGGCTTGAAATTAGAAAAAGCGATCGCAAATTTTGATGTCAGCGTAAAAGATAAAGTCTGTACGGATGTCGGTTCTTCAACGGGCGGTTTTACAGATTGCATGCTTCAAAACGGTGCAAAAAAGGTGTTTGCGATCGATGTGGGACGAGGACAGCTTGATTGGAAACTGAGAAACGACCCGAGAGTTATCTGCATGGAAAAGACGAATATTCGATATGTGACACCTGAAGATTTGGGAGAAGAAATTGATTTTTCTTCTATTGATGTCTCATTTATTTCGCTTACGAAAGTATTGGAGCCGATTCGTAATTATTTGGCAAAAGACGGTGAGATCGTAGCTCTTATTAAACCGCAGTTTGAGGCAGGACGGGAAAAAGTAGGAAAAAAAGGTGTTGTCCGTGACCCAAAGGTACATGAGGAAGTCATCCATAAGGTAATTGATTTTGCGTTGAAAAATGGATTTTCCGTTCATAATCTTTCCTATTCACCGATTAAGGGTCCGGAGGGAAATATTGAATATCTGGTATATATTGAGAAAAACAGCGAGAGCAAGAAGGAGGAGACCATTGATGTGGATGCCATCGTAGAGGAGGCACATACATCATTGTCCTAGATATATGAAGCATTTTTTCATAATTGTAAACGCACAAAAAGACAGTGAACTTATTTTTACCAATCAGATTATAGATTACATCAGGCGTAAGGGAGGAACCTGTGATTATTTTGCCAGCTTTGAGGAAGAAAAAGCGGAATCAGTGGAAAAAGAAATTCCAACAGAAACCGAGGCAGTGCTTGTTATTGGTGGAGATGGAACATTAATTCGTGCGGCACGCAATCTGGTAAAGAAAAATATTCCGCTGCTGGGAATTAATTTAGGAAAGCTTGGATATCTGTGTGAGGTAGAAGAGAATACGATATTCCCGGCAATTGATGAATTGATAGCTGACCGTTATACCATAGAGCAGAGAATGCTTTTAGATGGCTATACCGTACAAAGTGGCGGAGAGAAGATTCAGAGGGTTGCGTTAAATGATGTGGTCATCCATCGTACGGGAGCACTTCAGATTGTGAATCTGAATGTTTATGTAAATGGAGAGTATCTCTATAATTTTAAGGCGGATGGAATCATTGTGGCAACACCACAGTATGTCGGCAGGTGGCCCTATTGTGGACCCGAAAGCCAACCTTTTGCTGTTGACCCCAATCAATGCACATACGTTGAATTCCAAGAGCATTGTAATCGGACCGGAAGATGAAATTACCATTGAAGTAGGCATGCGGAGAAGCCAGCGGGATGAGCAGGTGGAAGTGAGCTTCGATGGAGATTCCGGAGTGGAACTTAAGGTTGGTGACAAGATTGTAGTGCATAAGGCAGAAGAATCCGTAGGGATTATTCGTTTGAGTAAGATTAGTTTCCTTGAAATTTTGCGGAAAAAGATGCAGAATTATACATAACAGGAGGGACTGTAATGAAGATAGGACGACATGCAAAGATTCTGGAATTAATTCAGAAGAATGAGATAGGCACACAGGAAGAATTATCTGCAAAGTTGGAGCAGGAAGGATATCATGTGACGCAGGCAACGGTTTCACGGGATATCAGAGAGTTAAAACTGACTAAGGTAGCATTGAGCAATGGCCGTCAGAAATATGTAGCTTTATCTGAAAATAAAGAAGACATGACAGAAAAGTATGTCCGTGTATTCCGGGATGGTTTTGTATCTATGGATATGGCACAGAATATTCTTGTGATTAAGACGGTATCCGGAATGGCAATGGCAGTTGCGGCAGCATTGGATGCCATGGATTGTCATGAAATAGTAGGAAGCATTGCTGGAGATGATACAATTATGTGCGCTGTCCGTACCGTAGAGGATACCACGGCGTTAATGGGACGTCTTCGCCGGATTATGGAAGATTAGAGTGGAAGACGAGAGAGAGTAGAAGGAGAAAATATGTTAAGAAACCTGCATGTTAAGAACCTGGCACTCATTGATGAGGCGGAAGTCGATTTTGAAAAAGGTTTAAATATCCTGACCGGAGAGACTGGAGCCGGAAAATCAATTATCATTGGTTCCATTAATCTGGCTCTGGGAGAAAAAGTATCCAAAGAGATGTTAAGGGATAATGAGGAGAATGCCTTTGTGGAGCTGATTTTTGATGTAGAATCAGATGCTTTAAAGAAAGCACTTTCCGGGCTTGATGTTTATCCGGAGGATGATATGCTGATTTTAAGCAGAAAGATTTCCGGAGGAAGAAGCATCGCCAAAATCAATGGGGAAAGTGTTCCGGCATCAAAGATGAAAGCAGTTTCTGCGTTGCTGATTGATATTCATGGACAGCATGAACACCAGTCGCTGCTTAAAAAACAGAAGCATTTAGAAATCCTTGATGATTATGCAAGAAATGAACTGTCGGACATCAAAAGTGAGTTGAAAGAAACTTATAAAAAGTACCGTGAAGTTACGAAAGAGTTAGAAGATGCTTCTCTGGATGAAGAGAGCCGGATGCGGGAATTATCTCTTTTAGAATATGAAATCCATGAAATTGAAGAAGCTGCATTAACAGCTGACGAAGATGAAGTTTTAGAAACAAAATACCGGAAGCTTCTGAACGGAAAGAAAATCATGGAAGCAATTCATGCAGCCCATGGATTACTCAGCATGGAAGATGGCAGTGCATCGGAGCTGACCGGAAGAGCTCATAGAGAATTGTCATCTGTGGCAGATTATGATGATGCAATTCGTGGGATGGCAGATGAACTTTTGGAAATTGATAATCTTTTGAATGATTTGAATCGGGAAATTGCAGACTATATGGATGAGGCTGAATTTGATGATGAGACTTTTGCCGGGACAGAGCAGCGTCTGGATGAAATCAATCATCTGAAGGCAAAATACGGTCATACGATAGATGAAATTTTAGCATCCTTAGAGGAAAAAAAGGAAAAAGCAGAGAAGCTGCAGAATTATGATATATATCATAAGAAGCTTATGCAACAGGAAAATGCATTAAAAGAAACATTGCAGAAGCAGTCAGAAAAAGCATCTGCAATCCGCAAAAAATATGCGAAGGAACTGGCAGAAAAAATCAGGGAGCAGTTAGTAGATTTGAACTTCTTAGATGTTCGTTTTGAAATGAAATTTGAACAGAAAGAGACTTTTGGAGCAGATGGCTTTGATGAAGTGGAATTTGTCATTGCAACCAACCCGGGAGAGCCATTAAAACCGCTCGGCAGCGTAGCATCCGGTGGAGAATTATCAAGAATTATGCTGGCATTAAAAACAGTGCTTGCTAAAAATGATGAAATAGAAACCTTGATTTTTGACGAAATTGATACAGGAATCAGCGGAAGGACGGCGCAGATGGTATCTGAAAAAATGCATATGATTGCAGAACATCATCAGGTAATCTGCATCACACATCTGCCGCAGATTGCTGCAATGGCAGATGCCCATTTCAGTATTGAAAAATCCGTAGAAAATGAGACAACCATTTCTACCATACGAAGACTCACCGAGGATGAGCAGGTAACTGAATTAGCAAGAATGCTTGGTGGAGTGAGGATTACAGACACCGTATTGGAAAGTGCAAGAGAAATGCTTAACCTGGCACAAAATGCTAAAAAATAAACGATTGAATCAAACAATAATACACATAATAAAAACAGGATATTCAATGAATATCCTGTTTTTATTTTACGCGGGAAAGCTGTAAAGAGAGTTTCCTGTAGTTATTATGCCTGTAGTGAGGAAAATATAATGCGGATGAGATTAATAAGAAAAAGCATAAAAAATATATGGCAGATTATAGTGATTGTCTGGCTGGTATTTGCTTACCAGCTTATGTTAAATATGGTTCCGGATGAAGTAAAACTTATCGATGGTGATTTAAGTAAACTGGACATTTCCATGCCGGTGACCTTCGAATGCCGGGATTCCGGAAAGAGATTTATCGATACATCTGTAATGGAAAATCAGCAGCTGCAAAGCAGCATGGACAAGGCCGGTGCCGAAATAAATGAAATAGATATGGCTTCAGATACGGTTGTTTTACGAGCGAAGCTTTTTGGAATTATACCAATAAAAGAGGTGCAGGCAGATATTGTAGCGGAACAGGAGGTCTATGCCAGCGGGGAAAATATTGGTATTTATGTGCAGACGGATGGCATCTTTGTCATCGGAACGGGAAATTTTGAAGGGATGGATGGAGTACTGTATGCACCGGCACAGAATGTTTTAAAGAGTGGAGATTATATTTGTGCAGTAGATGGAAAAAAGCTTGAAAATAAGGAGGCGTTAATGGATGCTGTCGATAAATGTGAAGGAAAATCTTTAGTGCTTCGGATACGTCGAAATGGAGAAACATTAGAATTATATATACAGCCGAAATTATCAAAAGAAGAAACGTATAAATTAGGAGTCTGGGTAAGGGATGATCTGGCAGGAATCGGAACACTTACCTATATCAGCCAGGATGGAAGCTATGGGGCACTGGGGCATGCGGTAACAGACATGGATACCGGAAGTATGCTGGAAGTGGGGACGGGAAAACTTTATAACAGCAGACTGGTGGGAATCGTAAAAGGAGAATCCGGTAAACCGGGTGAATTATCAGGAGTCATTAATTATGAAGAAAAATATTGTATGGGAGATATTGAGGAGAACTGCGAACGAGGAATCTATGGAACATTACATGAAAAAAATAATTTGCTGGAAAATGCCGTAGCTTATCCGGTTGGTTATAAGCAGGATATTGAACCTGGAGAAGCAGAAATTATCAGTGATATCGACGGAACGATAGCGCATTATAAGATAAGAATTACGGAAGTTAATTATCGGAAGAATAAGGAAAACAAAAGTATTTTATTTGAAGTAGAGGATGCGGTACTGTTAGAGAGCACCGGAGGTATTGTACAGGGAATGAGCGGCAGCCCGGTGATTCAGAACGGAAGGCTGATAGGTGCAGTTACCCATGTGTTCATCGATGATGCAAAGAAGGGGTATGGTATTTTTATTGAGGATATGTTAGAGATAGAGAAAACGTCGAATCCATAAGAAAAAACAGTTTATAATTTAACGACATGTTTCGACATAATTTATGTCAGGATATAATTATGATACAAAATGTATAAGGGGAAGAAGGCAGCCGTTGTCTTCCGGGCAATATTGATGTCGAAATAAGATGAACGCTTTAGCTTGAAACGACAGAAAAGTTGTGTTTAAATACAAGTAGTTTCATCTTTGTACAAAAGAGTGGAAACGGCAGGAGGTTTGAAATGGAAAAATTAAATGTAGCAATTGCAGATGATAACGAGAGAATGGTACAGCTTTTAGATGAAATCGTAGCCAGCGATAAGGATTTGCAGGTGGTTGGTACGGCAAAGAACGGGGTCGAAGCATATGAGATTATCAAACATAAACAGCCGGATGTTGTTTTATTGGATATAGTTATGCCAAAACTTGACGGACTTGCACTGTTAGAAAAAGTAAAAAAAGATAAATCCATAAGAAAATGTCCTAGTTTTATTATTATCAGTGCGGTAGGACAGGACCGGATTACAGAAGATGCATTTAATCTGGGGGCGGATTATTACATTATGAAGCCCTTCGATAATGATATGATTATCAATCGGATAAAAAGTACAAGAGTGCTCCGGGGAATAAATGCTGCGGAATCAAAAAAAGTCGGAGCATATGAGAAAAAGCCTTCGGCAAAGCCAGAGGATTTGGAAAGTAAAGTGACAAATATTATACATGAAATAGGAGTTCCGGCACATATCAAAGGATATCAGTATTTGCGTGAAGCAATTATTATGTCGGTAAATGATATTGAAATGCTTAATTCCATTACAAAAATACTTTATCCGACAATCGCAAAAAAATATCAGACAACAGCCAGCCGCGTAGAACGTGCTATCCGCCACGCAATAGAGGTGGCATGGAGCCGTGGCAAAATGGACACGATTGATGAGCTGTTTGGGTATACGATAAACAATGGAAAAGGTAAACCGACGAATTCAGAATTTATAGCACTGATTGCAGACAGAATCCGCCTGGAATATAAAGCGTATTAAAAGGGTGGTTTCTACAAAAACGGCAGCAAAATATGGTATCTGAATCAGACATTTTAGGTATTTTCTGCTCCCCCATAACGTGGTATAATGAGCGTAAGCAATGAGCAGTGCAGCCGACAGAAATGCGCGATACTGTGCTTGCACAAAGTATCGCGTATTTCTGTTGGCTGATAGGGCGAATGCCCGTACATCGAGAAAACCAAGGGTTTTCGAGATGCACTGCGTATTTGTAAAAAGGGTATCAGATTTGGGGGTAACAGAAATGAAGCGGGTATTATTTGTTACATCAGAGGCAGTTCCATTTATCAAAACAGGCGGCCTTGCAGACGTTGCAGGTTCACTGCCAAAATATTTTTCAAAAAATGAATATGAAGTCAGCGTCATGCTGCCGAAGTATATGTGTATCCGTGAGGATATGCGTAAGAAAATGCATCATATATTGCATTTTTATGTAGACCTTGGCTGGCGAAAACAATATGTAGGAATACTGGAGGCAAAGGAAGATGGAATCCAGTATTATTTTATTGATAATGAATTCTATTTTGCGGGAGAAAGACCATATAATAATATTTACGAAGATGTAGAAAAATTTGCATTTTTCTCAAAGGCAGTATTAGAAGCATTGCCGCATATGAATTACCAGCCGGATATTATTCATTGCCATGACTGGCAGACGGGACTGGTTCCGGTATATCTGGAGAATATCTATAAGAAAAATGTATTTTACCAGAATATGAAAACGGTATTTACGATACACAATTTACAGTTCCAGGGGCGCTGGAATCTAAAGGCAGTAAAAGATATTACCGGATTGCCGGATGCTCTTTTTACACCGGACAAATTAGAGTCGTATGGAGAGGGAAATTATCTGAAGGGTGGTATTGTATATGCGGATGCTATAACAACGGTAAGTCCTACATATGCTTATGAGATAACAACTCCGGATGGTGGCGAAGGCTTGGATGGTCTCATTCGCAGTAACAGCTATAAATTAAGCGGTATTATTAATGGAATCGATTATAATGAATATAATCCGAAAGCGGATCCAAAGATTGCTTATTTATATGATGCCAATGATTTAGAAGAGGGCAAGCGGAAAAACAAGCAGGCACTTTTAAAGGATATGAATCTTCCGTATTCGGATGATGTGATGTTAGTTGGAATTGTTTCAAGAATGACAGAGCAGAAGGGATTTGCACTGGTAGATTATATGATGGATGAACTGCTTTCTTCCGGAAAATTTGCGATTGTTGCCTTAGGAACCGGAGAGGAACGTTATGAGAATATGTTCCGCTATTATGAGAGCAGGTATCCGGACAGACTGAAGGCAAATATTATGTATTCCGAAGAAGCTGCGCATAGAATTTATGCAGCATCAGATGCTTTTTTGATGCCATCTTTATTTGAACCCTGCGGTCTGAGCCAGTTGATGAGTCTTCGTTATGGAACAGTACCTGTGGTTCGCGAGACCGGTGGCTTAAAGGATACCGTAGAGCCATATAATGAGTATCAGCATACCGGAACAGGTTTTACTTTTTCCAATTATAATGCTCATGAAATGCGTGACAGTCTTCTTTATGCATATCAGGTATTCCATGAGAACCGGACCGGGTGGCTGGATATCGCAAGACGTGGCATGGAGCAGAATTTCTCCTGGTCCAGTTCTGCAAAGGAATATGAAAAATTATATGCTAGATTGTAGTCCTTTCTTCTGGCATAGAAGTAAGAAGCTTGTCGGAACGGGAATAGAAATAAGCGTGATCGGATAAGATTTCTTCTTCCTCAACCTGAGTGGAATTTACTTCATGAATCATAGCATTTAAATCCTGTATACAGGTTCCGGGCAGAACAGGAAGAATCAGAAATTCATGGATACTGCTTGGAATCAGATAGAAGTCACATGTGAGCTTATCTGCAATGGAATCTAAAAGATTTGGATAGAGAATGCAGGAAGCACCATAGAGTCTGGATTTATTGGTTAATACATAAAGCGGTGTTTCGGATTCTTCTTCCATGCTATCTGCAGGAAAGGGCATTGGCATAAGCTTATTGAGTAATGGCATTAATGGTTCAAAATCAGCAGGAAGCTGTGCCGGCGTATTCTCTAAGGCATAAGAATATAACGCATCTGCGGAGACGTTCCAGTAGGAAAGATGAGTGGAACGAATCAGAATAGTGGCGTTTCCCTGACTTGAGCTAGATAAAAGACAATAGAAAACAACTGCAAAATCAAGATAACGAAAATGAGGAATTTCTTTGAGGAGTTCCTCATTTTTCTGATAATGAATCAGTTTAAAGAGGATGCGGTGCCGTACATTTTCAAAATTAGTAAAGAATGCTACATCGACAGAGCTGCTGGGACGGTAAGCCCGGTAAATTTCCCGGATATGTAAAATAATGTTATGTATGCTTTTTCCTGCCTGATATTCTTTGTAATAATCATTGAGATAAATAGTGGGAGAAATGTTGCAGCCCTTTTGCAGAATAGTGAGTCCATCCAAAGTAACGCCATTATTTTTTTGGATTTTATGCAGCTGAATCGTAACATCTGTATCAAACAGAGAATGAATTTGTAACTGGATTTCAGTAAGAAATTGTTGATATGTCATAAAGACCTCCTGGTTAGAAATGGTAAAAATGAATAAATAGAAAAGAAAGTCCATGGATTATTCCAATGGACTTTCAATATATCATCTTGTGTCTTGAATAACAAGAAAGGTAATATGAAATTTTTCTAAAAATTTTCTAATCTTTTAGAGACCAGAATATTTTAGTAAGATTTTAATTTCTTCCAGAGATAGTCATAAGTTTCTGTAGCCGGGACATCAAGACTGTTAAAAATTTCACAGTTTTCTAAAGTTTCCTGATCAGAAAAAATAGTAGTACTTTCCTGAACCTCTTCATCCAGTTCGTCATAAACAGCGGTGTTTGGTGTAGCATACCAGACATAGTCAAAGTTTTCCATACCGATATCTTCACGACAGAGATAATTTAAAAACTGTTCTGCAGCATCCTTATGCTGGCAGGTTTTAGGAATGAACCAGGAGTCCATCCACATATTAGAACCTTCTTTCGGAACCACATAATCAAGATCATCATTATAATCCTGTGCATAGGCAGCCTCTCCGGAATAAATAAGAGCCATGGCAGCATTTCCGGCAATCATTTCATCGGCAGAAGAATCTACCAGATAGGAGTAGACTAAATCTTTCTGGTCACAAAGCATGGAAAGTGCTTCGTTTAATTCATCTTCATCCGTAGTATTGATGGAATAGTCCAAAAGCCGGAGTGCAGGAACGAAGGTATCGCGGACGGAATTTTCCATGATAATCTGTCCCTTATATTTCGGATCCCAGAGAACATTCCAGCTGTCCATATCAGCTTCATCTACCATGGTTTTATTGTAGAGAATACCCAGTGTGCCGAAGAAATAAGGTAGTGTGTATTTCGTTTCCGGGTCAAAGGCCTTGGAAAATTCCACATAGGTCGGGTCGATGTTTTCGTAAAGTGGAATATTATCATAATTCATTTCTAAGACTTCACCTTCATTGATAAGCTTCTGGATCATATAGTCGGAGGTACAGATTAAATCGTATTTGATGGAACCCGCCTTATATTTGGTATACATTTCCTCCGGACTTTCATATTCTTCGTATTTGATGGTAATACCGGTTTCTTTTTCAAATTGCTGGATAACATCCGGCTCTATATATTTTCCATAATTTAAAATAACAAGTGCATTTTCATCCTCTTTCTGTCCACAGCCGGAAAGAGTAAGGAGACCAGCAATAAGCATAAATGAAAATAAGAATTTCTTCATTTCTTAAGACCTTCCTTTCGCATCCTTGACACTGCGGTAATTCATAATCAGAAGAAGCACCAGAGCAAGGAAGAATAAAATCGTAGACAGTGCATACATTTCCGGAATAATACCTTTACGCAGCTGGGTATAAATCATGGTGGACAATGTATTGACACCGGCACCTTTGGTAAAGTAGGTGATGGAAAAATCGTCTAAGGACATTGTCACAGCCATCAGAAAACCGGAGAATACACCAGGCTTGATATCCGGCCATACAATTTTGAAAAATGCATAAAGTGGTGTTGCGCCTAAGTCTCTGGCAGCCTCATAGGTATGGGAGGAGGTGTTGGAAAGCTTAGGCAGTACATTTAAAATGACATATGGAATGTCAAAGGTAATATGTGCAATCAATACGGTTGATGTTCCAAGCGCTGTAAAGCGGACAAAAAGCAGCATCAGGGAAATACCGGTTACAATATCTGCATTCAGAAGTGGAATGTTAGTTGCACCAAGCATAATCTGACGGTTCCTTTTCCGCATGGCACTGATTCCGATTGCTGCCATGGTTCCGATTATTGTAGCAATCACAGAAGATGCAACGGTAATCAGAATCGTGGTATAAAAGGCATTCATAATAGTCGGGTCAGAAACAAGATTGCGATACCATTCTGTCGTAAATCCGCCCCATTTTACACGGGAAAGGGAGTTGTTGAAGGAAAGTACAATCAGAACTCCAATCGGAAGATACAGAAACAGGAAAATAATTGCAAGATAAATTTTTGATAAACTTTTCTTTACCATACTGCATGCCCTCCTGATTCACCGGCACGATTCATAAATGCCATACTGATTAATACAAAAAGCATAAGTACAATGGAAAGTCCGGAACCTAAATTCCAGTAGGAACCCTGCATGAAGGACTGCTCAATAACATTTCCAATGAGAAGTACTTTACCTCCGCCTAAAAGGTCTGAAATAACAAAGGAGGTAAGTGCCGGTACGAATACCATAATAATTCCGCTGACAATGCCAGGCACAGTAAGCGGCAGAATGATACGGAAGAAGGTGATAAAACTGTTGGCACCTAAATCCCTTGCCGCATCTATTGTTTCCTTGCGGATACGTACTATGGAATTGTAAATCGGCATAATCATAAATGGAAGAAAATCATAAATCATGCCAAATACAACGGCTCCCTGTGTATTTAACATATGAAGTTTCGGGATGCCAAAAATGGAAAGGAATCCATTGATAATTCCATTATTGGAAAGCAACATCTGCCATGCTAAAATACGCAGCATAAAATTCATCCACATTGGCAGGACGAAGATAAATACCACAAAGCTCTGATGCTTGATATGAAGACTGTTTAATATCATGGCAAGCGGGTAGGAGAGCAGGAGACAGACAACCGTACATAAGATACCAAGCTTCAAGGAAAGCAGGAGTGCTTTTATATGTACCGGGTCTGCAATTGCAGCAATATTTGCCCAGGTAAAACCACCGTCACTGTTGGTGAATGCGTAGTATAATATCATCAGAATCGGAAGTACAGTAAATCCAATAATCCAGACCAGATAAGGTCCGGCTAAAAGTCTTTTTCTGGCATTATGCATCGAGTTCCACCGCCTTTTCGTCACTGGATTCCGGTTTATGCATAATCTGGATATTGAAAGGAATTACCTTCATTCCTACATGGCTTCCGGTTTCAAAATATTTGGTGGTATGAACAAGCCATTCATAGCCGCCGGCCATAATTTCGATTTCATAGTGGACACCCTTGAAGATAACAGAAGTAATATCACCATCCATAAAACCGGTGCCGGCTTCTACAATATCAATATCTTCCGGGCGGATGACTACGTCTACCGGTTTATTATTACCAAAACCGGTGTCGACACATTCGTGCTTGATGCCTAAGAAGCTGACTAATTTATCCTCAATCATGACACCGTCAATGATATTGCTGTCTCCGATAAAGTCGGCAACGAATGCATTTTCCGGCTCATTATAAATATCTTCCGGAGTACCAATCTGCTGGATATAGCCCTGATTCATGACAGCAATGGTGTCTGACATGGTAAGGGCTTCTTCCTGGTCGTGGGTAACATAGATAAAAGTAATGCCAAGTTCATTTTTCAGACGAATCAGTTCGTACTGCATGTCCTGACGCATTTTTAAATCCAGTGCGCCCAAAGGCTCGTCTAAAAGGAGCACCTTTGGTTCATTTACAATGGCACGGGCAATGGCGATACGCTGCTGCTGGCCACCGCTTAAGGAATCAATGCTGCGGTTTTCATAACCGTCTAAGTTTACAAGCTTTAAGGCATATTTGATTTTATCCTGAATATAAGCCTTGCTTTTTTTGCTGATTTTTAAACCAAAAGCAATATTATCTGCAATGCTCATATGGGTAAAAAGTGCGTATTTCTGGAATACGGTATTTAATTTACGCTCATTTGGCGGAAGAGAAGTAATATCTTTTCCATCAAAAATAATACGTCCGGTGTCCGGTGTCTCAAAACCACCGATAAGACGCAGGGTAGTAGTCTTTCCACAGCCGGAAGGTCCCAGCAGTGTTAAGAATTCGTTTTCCTTTACATAAAGATTTAAGTCATCCAAAATCATATTTCCGTCATAAGTTTTGGTAATATTTTCTAATTGTATTAATTTCTTGCCCATCATAACCTCCTAAAAACTTGGCGGGTTTGTAACCCAGATAAGAACGGCATCTTTCCTGCCGGTATTTTCGATATGGTGCTTTTTATTGGACTTAAGATAAAAAGACTCCCCCTGTCTTGCAGTATAAGTACGGGTACCATATATGATTTTAATGGAGCCCTTAAGTACATAGCCGAATTCTTCTCCCTCATGTGGAAGATAGATGTCTGATGTGCCGCCGGGCTTCAGCGTCAGTCGTACCGGTTCCATCATATCTTTCTGGGCACCGGGAACCATCCATTCGATTAAGCTCCTGTGTTCCGCATCTTCTTTTTCAAAATAATCTTCATTTTTAAAGACAAGCTGTGCAGGTTCATCATCTGCAAAAAATTCTGCCGGCGTAGTGCCGAGACACTGGATAATATCTAAAAGTGTACCCACGGAAGGAGACGTAAGATTACGCTCTAACTGGGAGATAAATCCTTTGGATAATTCCAGACGGTCAGCCAGTTCCTGCTGGGTGAGACTGTAGAGAATCCGCAGCTCCTTGATTTTATTTCCAATATCCATTTTGTACTTCCTTTCCATGAAAAGTGATTTTACATAGTTTTTACAAAATGAAGCTAATAATGTATTTGAAGTTTAATAA
>ENA-OPAO01001516-OPAO01001516.1-human-gut-metagenome-genome-assembly--contig:-NODE-1516-length-15830-cov-4.316260_pt1 | contig 15830 bp, 5 predicted proteins | sample MGYA00241054_ERZ501424 | MGnify/ENA primary metagenome ERZ501424 (study PRJEB25962, sample SAMEA2042623) | human gut metagenome | biome: human gut; feature: human-associated habitat; material: faeces...
GCCGGCCCGCCAGCTCCCCCTCCGACAGATCCCCCAGCTCCACGCCGCAGTCCTCGAAGCCGTTGGTGTACACAAAGCTCAGGTTGGCGTTGTCCTTTTGGACCTTGGCCACGCGGTACAGGGTCAGCGTGCCGCCGCCCACCGCCTCGGATGTTTCGCTGTCGTAGAGCGACACCTTGATGGAACCGGTGCGGCTCAGATCGACCACTTCGAGGGCAAAGGCCGGAGCCGCGCACCACACCAACAGGGTCAGCGCCGCAAGCACAGCGGCCAGCCGTTTACGGATGCTCTTCATGATGGTTCTCCTCTCGCTGATTTTTGCGTTTGCGCAGATGCGGCACGGCCAGCATGACCACCAGCATCACCAGCAGCATGGGCACAGCCAGTGCCGGGGCCACGATAATGGGCTCGATGCGGAGCGCGTCCGCCGTTACGCGGATGTGTTTCTGGTTTTCCGCATTCTCGATCCGCTTGCCGCGCACCAGAAGGCGGTGGGTGTTGATGCCGTAGGGGGTACAGGTCATCAGGGTGACCAGGTCCTCGCCCGGCTGAATCGAGAGCGACTGCAGCTGGTCGGGCAGCACCGTTTGAATCGAGTCCACCTCATAGGTGAGCTGCTCCCCCAAAATATAGAGGGTAAACCGGTCGCCCAGCTCCAACAGCTCCAGGTCGGTGAACAGCTTTTGGTCGTTTAAACCCGCGTGCGCCGAGAGGACGCAGTGGGTGTTCTCCCCGCCGGTGGGCAGTGAGCTTTCCGGCAGATGCCCTACCCCTTTCTGCAGCACATCCTCGGTGACACCGTGATAGATGGGCAGCTGCAGGTCGATGGCGGGGATCTGCAGATACCCCATCACCCCGTCGCCCAGCACATTGAGCTGCTGCTCATAGTCCTGCGGCAATTCCTGAACCGCCTGCTCCTCAAAAGGGTCGCGGACATAGACGCTGCTCTGGTAGAGCCTTTGGTTGTAGTCCTGCGCCAGCCGCATCTGCTGCTCCAGCGCATCCTGGCCCGCAAGCTGCTGCTGGGCATAGATCAGCTGCTGCTGGCCGCTTTGGCTGATCCACTGGCTGGCAAACGGATAGAGCGCCGTTGCCAGTCCCACTGCAATCAGCCCTACCGCCAGGACGGTGCCTGCTTTCACCCGCATGGCTTACCCCTTCTTTTTGCGGCTGACTGCCAGGTACACCACACCGCCTGCAATAATCAGCAGGCCGCCTGCGGTGAACATCCAGCTGCCCGCGCCGCCGGTGTTGGGGATGTAAAAGGTTCTGGGATTGATAACCGAGAGATAGAGGGTTCCGTCCTGTACCGAGGCGTTTCCCTGCTGGCCGTCCACCGTGCACTGTGCCGCATCCAGGCGGCCGGTGTATTCCCCAGCGGAGCGCTCGCCCGCAAGGGTCAGCGCGATATCCTCATTTGGCAGGGCGTAGCCTTCCGCGCTGGAAAGCTCCCGCAGGTAGTAGGTGCCCTCCCCCAGTCCCAGGATGGTAAAGGTTCCGTCCGCGCTGACGCTCAGTTCGTTGCTGCCCTGCAGGGCCACCTGGTAGGCGTCCCCGCTTCTGCTCAGTGGGACCGCCTGCTTCTGGCCGTCCTTTTCCCGGTAAAGCGCGAAGGTGACGCTGCCCTCGGGGGCAAGGTTGCCTTCCTCGCCGAGGTATTTTGTCATGTGGACGCCGAAGGTGTAGCTGCGCGCTACATCCCAGTCGGAATGATACTCGTCGTCATCGTCCTCCGGCGGCGGATCGTCCGGCGGGGGCGGGGTATCCCGGTCAGGGGCATAATCGACCTTGTAGTCGATGCGTGCGCTGTTGGTGATGCCCGCAGTCACTGCGTCCTCGGTCACCTGGGTGGTGTAGACCACCGTCAGCGTCCCCGCTGCCCGGCCCAGCTGTTCCAGCTTCTGCAGGCCCTGCTGGGTGAAGGTGAGCAGCATGCGGGTGTCGTCGGCGACCGTTTCCTCGGTCCGAGTATAATCGGTGTTCTCCACATAGGTCTGGCCCAGCGTGTCGGTCACCGATTCCAGTTTCTCCAATTTCAGTCCTTCCGAGCGGACGTCCTCGACCACAAAGTGGTCCAGCGTGTCGCCGCTGGAAAGCCTTGGCGGCTGAACATCCAACCGGAAGCGGATGTAGTCGCCCGGGCCGGTGACCTCGGTGTTGGAATCTTCAACATTTTCCCAGTTGCCATCGATGTCGCCGACACCGACGATGCTCTTGGTCAGCTCGCCGTAGCCCAGCGGGGTCTTGACGTTGACTTTGACCTCATTTTCCTCATTCTTCCCCGGCACCGAGACCAGCATCGGGGTCTGCAGGTGGGAGAGGGTGATCGGTTTGTCTTCATATTTTGCGCCGCTGACATCGGTCTGCACAATCAAGTAAAGGCCGTAGGGCAAATCGGAAAAGATCGCCTTTCCCTCTTCGTTGGTGGTTTTGATGTTGGTAGCCCCCTCCACCAACTCTTTCCACTGTGTTTCTTCGGTCTGTTCCAGTGCATCCTGAATCTTTTCCAAGGATTGCTGGCTGGTATAGATGCAATAATTTACCGCATTATAACTACCTGTATAATTTGTTGCATCTTCAATCCCCAGCTTCTCCGCTGTCGGTTGCTCCACCGCGTAGCCGGTCATGTAACCGCCGGTGTAGGTGATCTCGCACAGGCTGCCAATCTGCGCCAGGGTGTACTCCACCCCTGCGACCGGGCCGCCTGTGATCCCCAGCTGCTCCACCGCGTTCAGATTCTGTTCGACGGTGATGCTGCCTTTTTGGGTCGATTCTGTTAGCTTTTCAATTTCAATTGCAGTTGCATCCGCGAAAGCCGAAGTCCCCATGCAGCCGAGCGCCAAAAGCAGCGACAGCAGAAGGGAAACGGCCGCTTTTATCTTGTTTTTCATCAATGCTCGCTCCTTTTCTCATTTGGCGGAGCCGCCGCGCGGCGGCTCCGCTGCTGTGTGCTTATCGTTCGGTGTTGTGGCCTTTGGTCTTTCTGCGAATCAGGTAGAGGACACCCGCCGCAGCTGCGCCCGCGCCCAGCACGCCCGGCCAGTAGAAGCCGCTGCCGCCGGTGTGGACAACCGGGAAGTACTGTCCGTTGACCACCTCATAGGCAACTTCGTGGAGCAGGAAACCGTTGGTGGTCTGCCAGTAGATGCCGTCGACCGGCTTCTCCTGGGCGGTGAAGGACACCTCGATCGGCTGCTCCAAACGGATATGGCCGTCCGGGGTAGCGCTTTCGGTCAGGGTGTAGGTGATAGGCTCGCCGGTCTGCTCGTCGTAGAGAGGAAGCTCGGTGAAGGTCAGCTTGCCATCTTCACCGGTTTTGCCGACTAGCGGCATCGGTGTGCCGCTGTCGCTGTTCAGCGTAAACTCCACTCCTGCCAGCCCGTTGCCGTCTCCATCTTCCTTGGTGACGGTGATCTGTCCCAGAGGGATGTTGGTGACGGTGTAGGTCTTGTCGGCTGTGCTTCCGGTGATGCCTTTCTCGGGGTAGAGGATTGTAACGTGCTCGTTTTCAATCAAGTCACTCGCAAGGGTTTCCTTTATGAGGTACTCGATTGCGGCACCGCTGGAATCTGTCCTTGGCAGCTCAGTCCAACGGGCTTTCCAGGCTTCAAATTCTCCGTCTTGATCTGGTGTTCCGTCGAGCTCGATTGTCTGCTTTTCGTCCACATTTGTCCATTCGCCGTCCCCCACCCTGCTCTGCAGCGTGAAGATCACTTTGGCATTTTCGCCTGTCAGCGTGCCCGGCTTCCACTCCTTGACCGCGATGATGTCCATGTGGGTCAGGGTGTTGGTGACGGTGTGAGCGTTATCGTCGTAGGAGACCGTGTAGTAAGGGTTATACTTGTCTCCAGCTTTGAGGATATCGTCTTCATTGAGAATATCGTCATCCTGCCATCCTGATCTCAGCTCGCGGATGCGGTACTCGTAGGTGACAAGGGCCCCGTCCTGAACGCCATAGGACGGCAGATTGGGGATGCTTGCCTTCCAGCCAGTGGCCTCCTCAAGCGTCTCTGTCAGATACTTGTCGTCGCCATTCGGCACAAACTCCCAGCCATCTTCTGTGGTTCTGGGCGCCATCAAGGTCGCGCGGGTCAGTTCATCCGCTTGCTCGGACTGGTTGCCACCCTCCTGCCGCACCTTGCGCTGTACCACAACGTCGACGGAAAGCGGCCGCAGGTTGGTTTCGTTTTCGTCACCTTTCCACAGCTTTTCGACCGACAGGTTTTTGGTTTCCAAGCTGTTGATCGCTGTCGTAGTGGAACTGTTTTCGTTGACCGTTACCTCCTGCGGGGTGAAGAGACAATTCTGTGGTTTTTGCTCCGTCACTGTCAGCTTTCCATCAGCATAGTTCCAAGAAAACTCCTGGCTATAACCGTTACCCAACGAAATCTTTTCTTCGACAATGGCATAGACAAGTTCCTTGCTATCTTTATTCACCCTCGGCAGATTTGAAATGGTTGCTGTCTGATCGTTGTCACCAAGCTGGGTTTTCAGATCAACTGTAAAGGTAGGTTTTTCATCCCACCACTTGTCTGGTCCAATCCACCCATTTTCTGAAGTGAAGTACTCGGACGCTTTTTGCATATTGCTAACATTTCCGTCCGCATCTTTCTCCCCAACCCAAAGCTGGCCGGTAATGGTGATGTCGCCAAGGCCTAAGTAGTCCTCGATGATGCTGTCACCATCGTGGTTCTGCCACTTCTTCTGGAAGGACTGGGCGGTTGTGAGGGAATTTTTCAGCTCGGGCATGGTGATTTCGGAGCTTGTTAGCGTGCCTTTGTCACTGCTCACCTCGCCAATTTTATCCCCTTCTATCGTTTTTTGATTCGTCGGGATGTACTCCCCAGCATCCATCTCAGCCAGATTTTCTCGAACAATGTAAATCCACGGCATACCGTTCGGGGCGTACTGCTCAAGCGGGTTTCCGTCTGTGCCTTCGATGGTGTACGTCCATTCATCTAACTCTACTTGTGAATCATCGTCGCTTGTCGTAACCCACGTCCATTTCACATCGGTAACTTCTGCTTCTTCAATCGCATTGTTTTGTCCCTCCTGTGCCTCGGCATAGCGGTAGAGTTTGACATGGTCCTTAAAGTCATTTGGTTCTGGCCGCAGCCCCAGCGCGTCGCTTTGGTCGTCCCATTTCTTGGTGCCCTTGAGGGTGATCTCACCCTGCCGGTACCGGTCGCCGAAGGTAGCCTGTGGTGTTTTGGCGTCTTCAGAAGTAGTTCCATTGCTCGGTGAGTTGCCATTAGAGCCGTTGCTCCAATCTTTATTGGGTTTTACTTCGAGCGGTTCGGTTGCAAGCTCTGCAGCTCCTTCTTCTGGTTCCTTCTTATCACCAGAATTAAAGACATTGTCTATAGTAACTACGTTATCTTTTACAACCGCCGCCTCATAGTTCATCTCGTACCCGCTTCTGTCGTCGAGAATTTCCGCTACAAAGTATTGGTACTTCTCACCGTTCGGCGCATAGATGGGAAGATTTTTAAAGGTGAAAGTTTCTTCCACTACCACCCTCTGTGCTTCAGTTGTTAAAACGCTTGGCGTGTTCCCTATCGCCTTTTCAACATCTTCTGAGCTCCAAGATTCTTCCCGATATAGAACAGCATTTTGTTCATCATACTTACCAGCGCTGTCAGGCGCCACTTGATACAAGCGGAAACGGATTGACGGATAGTGCTCCTGATACGGTTCCACCTCCAGCAGCTTCTTCACGCTCAGCGCGCCGAGCTGCGGGTCGTAGGTGTTGGTGATCTGGTACTCGTTGAAGGTTTCGTTGTGGTAGACAAGGGTCCAGTCAACATTTGGGTCATCGTCTGCCGTGCCCAAAGTCTCCTCCAATGTGTAGGTGTAGCGCCTGCCGTCCTCGTCGTAGAGCGGGAGAGGGTCGCCTTTATTTAAGCCCTCTACATTATTTACTGTCACCTCGTCGATGGTGAAGGTGTACTGGTTGCCGTTGGCCGTAATGGGGCCATCCTGCGGCGGATTTTTCCACGTCTCGGAGGTGACCGCCAGCTGTGCGACCAGCGTTCCATTTTCTACAGAGGCGCTGTTTTCATCGCTGCTGTACTGCAAAACCTCGAAGGTCACATCGGGCAAATCGGCTTCGCTGGCGGTGAGGGGCAGGTTGGCCCACAGCTTAACGCCGTTGATGGTGACATCCTCCTCCAGATTGTTGAGGAAGGTGCCATTCTCCAGCAGGGCAACTTTGTCCCCTACCACTTTCAGAATCTCCTGGCCCGTTTGCTTATCTGTATTGTTATCAGGCAGGGCGACCTTTCCATCTTCCCCGTACTCCACCTCGACTTCTTGATTATTATACTGGAACTCGGGCTTAGCATAGTGGAAGGTGGACGGGTCCGTGACCGCCAGGTTCTCTACCGCGTAGTAGAAGATCTCGTTTCCATTCTCATCGTATTTGGGCAGGTTCTCAAAGATGCAGGTCCAGTAATAGTTATCCTGCGCCTGTGTCTCCGTGCCGCCCTCTTGCGGAGGTTCCTCTGTTTCTTCTCCCTGGCCTTGTTGTCCGCCTTCGCCTTCCTCTGTCTGGAGGCTCTTATCCCAGTGGTATTCCCGGTACTCGGTAATCAGGTTATCCCCTGTCAGCTGGTACAAGGTCAGATAGAGGTCGGGGCGCTTGCCGCTGTCGAAAGCGTAGGTATCGTTCCACTGTTTGTGGAACTCGATGCTCTTGGTACCGCTCAGCTTGTTGGTGATGGCGATTGTCTGAGTGTCGTTTGTGTGGTTGCCATCATTTTCCGTGTAGCTCTCCTGCGTCACGGTGACAGTCAGATCTTCAAGGAGTTCTTTGAGGGCAGAGTCTTCGACCTTTTCAAGAATTTTGGTTTCATCGAAACACAAGTTCGGATCGACTATCTTTCCAGCTTCGATATTTTTCTTAGTCGTCCACAATTCCTCAACTGTGTAGTTCGCCACACGGCCATCCTTGTCGTATTTGGGGAGGTTGAAGAAGTAAAGTTCCTCGACCGGCTCATCGCCTACAATCAACGGCTGGATGGCATCAGCTTTAGAACCTGGTGCCTGCCCTTGAATCGGAACCGGCTCGTTGGTCAGAGTGATAGTATTATCTTTATAATTGATAATATCCTCGATCTTTTGATCTTCTCCCGGCGGCTCAGCGTTAGTTTTATCTGTGTCGACAACCAACTTCACCACCGGGACGATGTCCGAATTCTTCAACGCATCCAGCAGGCTGGTGCTGCTGCTCCAGTCTTTGGTGACAGTCATGTCGATGTTGCCCAGGCGGCGGTTGGTTGCGACATAGAAGGTCTGGGCTCCTGCTGCGCTGCCCGCGTCTCCTCCATCCCCATCTTGACCAGGTGACAGAGTTGCTATACTGTAGGTGACTTCATAGGTGTGGTGCTCGCCGTCGATGCGGTCGGTGATCTGGTTATCGACTCTTCCTACATTGCCAGGTATTTCCAGATTCGAGTCTTCATCTGTATCCACATCTGTCTGATCGCCGATCGCCGTCTCACGGATATAGACCTTGTTGAGGTCAAAATTCTCGATTCCCTCTATTTGGAGCGAAATGTAGTCGTACCACGCGCCTGTCTGCCCGGTGCCCACGCTGGGCGCGCCCAGCGTGACCGAGCCCAACGCTTTGTCATTTTTAAAATCGCCGTCATCCGCATAGTAGGCCGTGATTGTTACCGGCTCACGGTGCTGCACGTCGCTGTTGTCGATCCAGCGTTTGCGCACCAGGATGCGGTGACCCTCACCGGGTGCATTTGTGACAATAGTGGTATAGTTGCCGCTCTCGTCAATGGTGGTCTCGTAATCGGCTGCAAAACCTTCACCTGGCATTTCCACGATAATGTACTCATAGCTGTAGCCGTGCTCATCGTACCGCGGTAGGCCCTCGATGACAAGCTGGGTAAAGCCTGTTTCTGTGACCTTGTAGGTGACGTTGTAGGTCTTTTGGTTTTCCCCTTCACCTACTGTGAGCGTCCCCACTGATTGGTCTGCGGTATCCACTTCATTGTCCAAGGTCACCGTACCGACATAGGTATTGACCTGACCCTGACCCTGCTGGTAGAGGGCAAAACTTACTTCTTGAGGTAGCAGAGGTGGAACCCAAATCTTGTCGATGGTGTAGGTGATCTCATCCTGGATGCTGTTGACGATTGTGGCACTTCCCTCTCCGATATCTGTGTCGGTCGGCTGTTTGGAAATAAAGTCAACGGTGTTGCCATTGTAAGTAAGCTCGAATTTTTTGTCTTCAATCTCCCCAGACTGCAATTCTTGTTCTGTAGGAGTGACGTCGTATACTTTATCTTCCTGAGTAATTTTCGTCTCAAAGAAACGGTACTCCATCTCTTGCCCCAGTGCGTTATAGGTGGGGACTGTTGTGGAGCCGCTCATCGAAGCATTGACAGCAGAGAACTCATCCATCTTGATAATTTTTTCCGGATTCGATTTGACCCATTTATCCGTGCTTCCTTTGACGCGCTCGTACAGGGTCATCTCGACCTCCACATTCCCAAGGCCTGCCTGGAAGGAAGATGCATCCCACTCCTTGGTCACCGAAACTGTCTTCTGCTCGTCGATGCGGTTGGTGATGGTGCCGCCGTTGTAGACGTAATTGTCATTCGATTCTCGCTCCCAGTTTCCTTCTCTCACATCCTCCGGAGGTCCCTGGTCCGAATCAGCCACAACTTCACCATCTGAACTGACTTTACCAAAGATTTGTTCGTAGCTGTCCTTGTCTTCTCCTGTGTCGGTAAGGACCTCCTTCATGACATAAACATAGCGGTTACCCTCGGGGTCATATTTGGGGAGTTCCAGCTCACTGCCATCAGTACTTTTAAAAACGACTTTACCATCATCTTGAACACCCGCAAAGGGTACCGTCTCCACCCCATGCACCGGAGCCGCGGTCTGGTAACTTCCGCCCGGATAGGTGTAGCGGTACAGCTCGAAATAGCCGTCCGGCCTATTTTCTTTTCTGTTTTCCGGGGTAATCCAAATCTTAGTGGCATTGTACTCGACCGTACCCTCCCGGGTCAGTACCAGCGTGCCGCCGCTGTAGACCTTATCCGTCACCGTCCCGACATTTGGGTTGTCGTGGTTGTCGTACTCGATTCTGTAGCTGTCGCCCTGATCGTTTCCAGGCCAGTCTTCATTGATCGGGATAGTGCCCCCCATTTCACTGTTCGCCAGCAGGTAGTAATGGACAACCTCGTTGTTGATGGTGTAGTAGACCGCGTTCTCCAACTTCAGCGTAAAGTTGCCGTTACTGCCTTCAACCTCTAGGCCCACATCATCCCAGTTCACCGATGCAGCGGTATCGGCGCCTGCTTCATGATAGAGGGTAAAATTCTTCCGCAGGAAATCCTCCACCTGGTCTGCTGTAATCTTTTCGTCGTAGACTGCATCGCGGAAATCAATGTTGAAGGTGACCTCCTGCTTTTTCAGGTAGTACCAGTCGCTGCTGCCTTCGATGGTATGGAAGTAGTATGCGGACGGAGTTTTCGGCGGGACAATTCGCCAGTGAACATCAGCCTGCAAAGCTTCCACCGTACCGCTGCCGTACTGAATCTTTGCCGGCACCTGCGCGGTAAGCTCCCAAAGCGCATCCTCGTGCGCACTGTTCGTTGTTACCTGGGGCAACGTTTCTGCTGTCAGACCCAGCTGTCCCATCGTCTCTGTGGTCAGGTCGGTCCACCCGCTGTCACCTTCAGGCGCTTCGTCGCCGATATAGAATTGCAGGCACACCCCACCCGCAAATTCTTGCGGACTTGTCGGCCGCTCGCTGAGGTCGTTGTTGTCCCTCCAGTGGACGTTCTGGGGCAGTGTTTTAGTTTCGCCTTCGACCGGTTTAACCGCTGAACCGACAAACGCCTTGAGGTTTATAGGCAGCTCTGCTTGTTCTGTTATAATTGGCTTTTGCTCGTCCCCTGGTTCACCCGCCGTTGCGTCATAGACAGAAACGCTGGAAGTCAAATCCGTCGGCAACGCATCAAGGCTGGTGATCTTATCGGTGTCAATCAGCACCGTGACCGTCCTGGTCCAGTTTTTCCCGGCTTCAATCTCAACGTTTTCCCAAGTGAGAGTTTTAGCGCTTTCGTTCCAAGTGCCAGCTGGCTCGCTTGGGTCCTGTGTTGCTATCCCACTGAACCACTCATTCAAATTCTGCACAATCTTCACCTTGACAGCACCATCCGAGCCTTCCGGCTGTTCTTCTCCTTCGTCTCCTTCTTCACCCCCACCTGGGATTTCTGGATCAGCGGTATTGTTGTTGGTCACCGTGATGGTGTACTGTACAGCCAGCTGACCGTTATCGGTATAAATAGGCGTGCCACTGTATGTAACTTCAACTTTGTCCGCATCACCGGACTGTGGCTGCTCGGGCTGCTGCTCGCCGCTCAGCGGCAGGCTCAGCGAGCCCTGCTGAGTCACACTCTGGGAGCCGTCCTGCTGTTCGTCCCCTGTATCGAGGACAGCTAAAACAGCGGCAGGAGCAATCTCTGCCGCTGCTGTCACCGGTGTCGCCGTAAAGGTCGCGCCGACATCGACCTGCCCCTCGTTGAAGCTCTCGTCGCGGACGATGGCCTCCTGGTGCAGCGTCATGGCAAGGCCGAGGTCGGAGATGCTCTCCGCCTCTAAGCTTTGCCAGTCGGACAAGGTTTTTGTATAGGTGACAAGGAGGGTTTCGCCGTCGCGCTGGGCGGAAAGCTCCCCTGCCGTGCCGCTCTGGTCGTCGACCGACAGCACCGGCGTCGCGCCGATGCGGATTTGATTGCCGTCAACCGCTGCCTCGCCCTCGACAAAGGATGCTCCCTGCGGCAAGGCAATCACCTGCTGCAGCGACCAGCTGCGGGTATAGATGGTGCCGGTAGTTTCCCGGTTCTGGGAGGCTGCTTCGATGGTATAGCTCAGGTCGGGCTGCGGTACAGTTTCCTGTGCTGCAGCCTCCTGCTGTTCTGTCTCCAGCGGCTGCGCGGTCAAGGTCAACTCGCCCCAACCAAAGGAGGCGGTGAAGGTGAGGGTCGCGCCCGCAATATCAAAGCTGACCTGCGGCTGTTCCTGCCCGGATTCGTCCTGCGAACCGGTCGGGTCGTTGTCCTGCTGAACATCGTCCTGTGAACCGGTCAGGTCGTCGCTCTGCTGGCCATCGCCCTGCGAACCGGTCAGGTCGTCGCTCTGCTGGCCATCGCCCTGCGAACCGGTCGGGTCGTTGCCCTGCTGGTCGCCGTCCTCTGTGCTGCTCGAGCTGTTGTCCCCGCCGGTATTTTCCGGGTCAGTCGAGCCGGTATTTTCCAAGTCGGTCGGGTTGCCGCTTTCTGATCCAGAAGGCTCCGTTGAGCCTTCATTTTCGGTTGTACCACTCTCATCGGCGGGCTCGGAATCAGTGGTGGGTTCCTCTGACAATTCCCCATCCGGGCCGGTCTGGTAGTCCTGTGTCAGCGAAACCGTGCTCTGCTCTACAGTCTGGAGAACCTGCTCCTGCTCATCCGAGGGCATAACTCCCCCCTCCCCGACGGAAGGGTCGGTTTCATCATCAGGCGGGGTTGTTTCTTCCTCATTCGAAGGGTCGGTTGCTTCCTCTCCATCGCCGGATTCTGGCGGAAGGGTTTCATTCTCCCCGTCCGAAGGGTCGGTTGCTTCCTCCCCATCACCGGATTCTGGTGGAGTTGGTTCCCCTCCATCCGAAGGATCGGTCGGGTCCTCCCCATCACCGGATTCTAGAGGAGGTGTTTCCTCTCCGTCCGAAGGATCGGTTGCTTCCTCCCCATCACCAGATTCTGGCGGAGTTGGTTCCCCTTCATCCGAAGGGTCGGTCGGCCCCTCCCCGCCGGGCTGCTGTGTCTCATCCGCTGGCGGCGTCTGTCCCTGCTCCGGCGGCTGAATTTCGCCTTCGGGAGGGATGGTTTCGATCGGGGTGCCGCCAGTTTCTTCTTCTGGAAGCTGCTGCAGGACAATCGAGATGTCCTCCTGTGCAATCTCCACCACCTCCCGGCTGCTGTAGCCGTTGGGGTAGAAGAAGCTGAGATTTCCCTCCACCTTTTCTCCCGGCTGCAGGGTGAAGGTCAGGCTGTCGCCCGCCAGCTGCAGGGCCAGTGTGCTGTCCTGTTCGGCAGCCCGGTAGGCCGCCATCTCCTCCTGCGTCAGCTGGATAGAGACATCAGCAGCAACCGCTGCTGTATTTTGGGCTGAAAGCCCAAAACTTCCCGCCGTCCCCATCGGGACAGTCTCAGGCGCCTGCAGATGCAGGACGACCTGCTGTTCCATTTCCTGTTCCCCGGTGTCAGACGGATTGTCACCAGACAAATCGTCATCAGACGGATCGCCGTCGGCCAGATTGTCTTCAAACTCATCCGTCTCCGACTGCTCCTGTGCCGGCTGCTGTGCAAAGCTGAGGTAGTCCGGCAGGCTGACCGCCACCAGCACAAAGGCCAGTGCCATAGCCAGCAGCTTGTGTGTCAAGCTAAATTTTTTCATTATTCCCAACTTCTCCTTTCTGTTGTATTTTTATATTCAATCAATCGCCGCCTCTTGATCGTCCGGCAGCGGGAAAATTCAGCAAAACCAACAAAACAACAAATCCTTAATCCAGTTTTTATCCCATTATAACATGCCGTTTCAGATTGTTTCAATTACATTCCATGTTTTCATCACATTGCATAAATACTTCCCCTACAATTTCACCACAATGTATTTATTAATGGAGTGTTTTGTCACTTTTTGTCTTTTACTTCGAAATTTTATTTTTTTGTGCTTTTTGTACAATCGATTTTGGGGCGCACATTTTTCTGCACAATAAAATGAACTTTTTACGGCATCATTGCAGTCTGCACATTCACAGAACAGACAAAATTTCTTCTATAAAAAAAAACCACAAAATGATCCTTTTGTGGTGCCTGGGTAAAAAAATAGTTAACCGTTTGGGTTTCATGGAAAATTTCTCCAGAATATTTTCCTGACAATACCTGTGGTATATTAAAAAATCATAGCGCAAACAAGCCGAAAAAATTTCTTTTTTTTCGGCTTGTTAACGCTGTGTTTTTTTTATGTAAAAGCTTGTGTTACGGATTGCTTTGTGCTACAATGAGGATAATTTAAGCAATCAATTTTATCGTAAGCTAAACATCTTCACCACAAAAGGATCATTTTGTGGTGTTTTTTTATAGCAGCAGCCGCATCCTCTCCAGCACGCGCTGGTGCTCCTCCCCACTCTCCATAATATAGATGCGGGTGGTCTGAATGCTGCTGTGACCCAACAGGTCGGCCAGGCGGCCAAGATCCTTCTCCATCCGGTAAAAGGTGCGCGCAAACAGGTGGCGCAGGTTGTGTGGAAACACCTTGCGCGGGTCCACCTGTGCCGCTGCGCACAGCCCTTTCATCTGCGACCAGATGTTGGAGCGGTCCAGCGGCAAGCCGTTTCGTGTGACAAAGACCGGGCCGCTCCTGATGTGCAAAGCCTTTGCCCACCTTTTGAGTTCACCGCACAGCTGGCGCGGCAGCAGGATCTCCCGAATTTTCCCCTTGTTGTGAACCGTCGCCCTTCGATGCCGCAGCGTCTCGACGGTGATATACTGCAGCTCCGAGATGCGGATCCCGGTCGAACAGATGGTCTGCAGCACCAGCGCCAGGCGGCGGTCCCCCTTCTGCAGAGCGGTGTTGACCAGCCGCAGATATTCCTCCCGGCTCAGCTGCCGTTCCTTTTGACGGAAAATTTTGCGCTGCTGGCGCAGAGGCTTTAGCTTCTCCCGCTCCAAACCCAGGCAGCACAGCAGGCCGTTAACGGCCGCAATCATTCCATTGATGCTGGAAACGGCATATCCCTGCTCGATCAAGCCTTCCTTCCAATCCTGCAGCCGGCAGCTGTCCGGCATGGCAGAATCGCTTTTCTGCTGCTTGAAAAAATGCTCCACATCGCGCAGGTACTGTCGGATAGTCCCCTCCGAGCGTTCCCGTTCCCTCAGATAATCTTCGTAACGCCGCCTCCAATTAGGGGGCAGTTTTTTTGTTTTCACAGACATTCTCCTTCCGTCCGGCCCGATAATCCGGCAGTTTCCTTCTTATTTTCTCTCATTTCCGGCCATTTATCTGCCTGTGACAAGAAAAATTCGTCCAAATTTCCTCTTTTTAACAAAATCTTTTCTGTTTTGCTCTTGTTCGTGCCGGATTGTAAAGGGAAGGAAAACGTGCTATAATAAAATTTAAACAAAATTTTATCTTCGTTTGAAGGAGATGACCTCATTGCAGAAGGCAGACAACAAGATTTATCTGTTTGTGCAAAGTCCCATCCCAAAAGCGGTCGCTACCCTGGCGGTGCCAACGGTCCTCAGCCAGCTGGTCATGGTGCTCTACAACCTGGCGGACACTTTCTGGGTCGGCATGCTTAACAACGCCGTGCAGAACGCCGCCGTCACCTTAGCCGCGCCGGTGCTGCTGGCCTTCAACGCCATCAATAACCTGTTCGGCGTCGGCAGCTCAAGCATGATGAGCCGCGCCCTGGGCCGCAAGGACTATGAGACGGTGTTCCGCAGCTCAGCCTTTGGCTTTTACTGTTCCATCATCTGCGGCATCATCTTTTCGCTGCTGTGCACCGTCTTTCAGAATCCGCTGCTGGTGCTGCTGGGTGCGGACGAGACCACCATGCAGGCCACCCGCGAATATATGTTCTGGACGGTGAACTGCGGCGCGGTGCCCGCCATCCTCAACGTCGTCATGGCGTACCTGGTGCGGTCGGAGGGCTCGGCGATGCACGCCAGCATCGGCACCATGAGCGGATGCCTGCTCAACATCGTGCTGGACCCTGTTTTCATCCTGCCCTGGGGCTTTGATATGGGCGCGGGCGGCGCGGGGCTTGCCACCTTCCTCTCCAACTGCGTGGCCTGCCTGTACTTCTTTGTGCTGTTGTTTATCAAGCGCGGCAACACCTTTGTCTGCATCGATCCCAAGAAACTCAGCTTCCAGAAGGACATTGTCTCCGGTGTCTGCGCGGTGGGCATCCCCGCTTCGATTCAGAACCTGCTCAACGTCACCGGCATGACCATCCTGAACAATTTCTCCTCCTCCTATGGCGCCAGCGCAGTTGCCGCCATCGGCATCTGCCAGAAGATCTACATGGTACCGATGTATATCTCCCAGGGCATCTCCCAGGGTGTCATGCCGCTGATCAGCTACACCTTTTCCAGCAACAATATCCCCCGCATGAAGCATGCGGTCAGCTTTGCGCGAAAGGCGGCCCTGACCATCATCATCTCGGTGGCGCTGCTGTTCTTCCTGTTCCCGGGCTTCTGGGTCGAGCTGTTCATGAAGGACGCGACCATTGTGGAATATGGCAGTCATTTGCTGCGCCGCTTCTGCATGGGACTTCCATTTTTGTCCATCGATTTTCTGGCGGTGGGCGTCTTCCAGGCGGTGGGCATGGGGCGCGAGTCGCTGCTGTTTGCCATCCTGCGCAAGGTGGTTCTGGAGATTCCGGCTCTGTTTATTCTCAACGCGCTGTTCGGGCTGTACGGACTTGCTTCCGCCCAGTTCTGTGCGGAGGTCATCCTTGCCACTGCGGCGATTCTGGTGCTGCGCAAGCTGTTTAAGCGGCTGGAGGAGAGCGTTCCTGCCCCGCAGAAGGGGTGATGATCGAAGGGGGACCTTGCCCCTTTCGAAACCCCGTTTTTCTTTATCTTGATCGATCCATCGAAGGGCTCGTGGCGGCAGCTGGCCGCTGCGGGGCCTTCTTTTTTTGGGCCTTGAGGCCCTGCCTTGCGGCGCCCGGGGGCTTTTGCGGGGCGGGCAACCCCTGCACCTCCCGATATGCGGGCGCTCCGCGAGAGCATGGCCATGCTCGGCGCCCC
>ENA-OPAO01001530-OPAO01001530.1-human-gut-metagenome-genome-assembly--contig:-NODE-1530-length-15725-cov-8.506637_pt1 | contig 15725 bp, 18 predicted proteins | sample MGYA00241054_ERZ501424 | MGnify/ENA primary metagenome ERZ501424 (study PRJEB25962, sample SAMEA2042623) | human gut metagenome | biome: human gut; feature: human-associated habitat; material: faeces...
CAAATTGAGGCTATTGAGGAAGCAATGCCTCCGGCAGATATGATGGGTATGCCGGAAATGTGTAATGAAATGCGTAGACCTATGATGTTGTTGGTTAAGGTTAAAAAGGTTTAATAAACAACTTCCAGTTTGTCGAACAAAATTGAATCATTCAACCAAACCATCGCGGAGAAATCCCCGGTGGTATTTTTATGCCCGGAAGGAGGTGACTTCCTATGATTCCAGCCCTATACCCACCAAATGCCACGGATTTTTCCACCTTTGGTCTTGGTGTGCTGACGGATACCATTTCCTGCGAGGTCACCGAGGAGCGCAACGGCGTGTTCGAGTGTCTTCTGAAATACCCGGTCAGCGGTCAGCATTACGGGCTTATCACCAAGGAGTGCATCATCAAGGCAAAGCACAACGACACCGCAGGCGATCAGGCATTCCGCATTTACCGTATCACAAAGCCTCTGAACGGCATCGTCACCATCTACGGTCAGCATATCTCTTACGATCTCGCCAATGTGCCGGTGCTGCCGTTTTCGACGGAGAGCCGCTCACCGCAGCTCATTCTCTCGCAGCTTCTTGCCGGAGATACACGCTTCACGGGCTGGACGGACTACTCGGACGCAAAGGCGTTTTCCGTCACGCAGCCGAAAAGCGTCCGGGCGTGTCTCGGCGGCATGGAAGGCTCCATGCTCTCCAAATGGCACGGCGAGTTTGAGTGGGACAACTTCACGGTGAAGTTCCATTCGCACCGAGGACAGAAAACCGGTGTGGTCATTGAATACGGAAAGAACCTCACCGCATTGGAGCAGGACGAGGACAACAGCGGCGTGTACACGGCTCTGCTTCCGTATGCGGTGTACACCCCAGAGGGCACGGATACCGAAACCGTGGTCACGCTGCCGGAGGTTACGCTCCCCATTGTGACTTCGGAGATCGTCCGGTCGAAAACGCTTATTCTGGACTTTTCCGACCAATTTGGAGAGAACACCGCCATTACGGAAGAAGCACTCCGTGCCAAAGCCAACAGCTATATCAAGGCAAATCCGCTGGGTGCGACCATCCCCACGGTCAAGGTTTCCTTTGAGCCGCTCTGGAAACAGCCGGAGTATTCGGCACTCTTGGAGCGGGTCAACCTCTGCGATACCGTCACCATCCGGCACTCGCTTCTGGGTGTCAGCGTGTCGGCTATGGTCATTGAAACGGTGTACGACACCCTTGCCGAGCGGTACAAGAGCATTTCCCTCGGTCAGAGCAAGTCCAGCATGATCACCACCATCTCCGAGATGCAGTCCTCGGTTGATAAGGTGGAGTCCACGGTGGGACGCTTTCCGAAGCTGCTCCAAACCGCCATCGGCAAAGCAACCGGCCTTATCACCGGCCAGAGCGGCGGCTATGTGGTCATTCACACCAGCGAGGAAAACGGTCAGCCCTATGAGCTGCTCATTCTGGACGCTCCCTCCATTGATGAGTCCGTCAATGTTTGGCGGTGGAATGTGGGCGGTCTTGGCTTCAGTCACAATGGCTACAACGGTCCCTATGAAACCGCCATTACGGCAGACGGGCAGATCGTCGCAGACTTCATCACTTCCGGCTCTTTGGTGGCGAACATCATCAAGGCCGGTGTTATCCAGTCACAGGATGGCTCGTCTTATTGGGATTTGGAGAGCGGTGAAGTGGTACTCCGTGCGTATGTCTCAACGGAGGAGTTTGCGGAGAAAACAGCCTATCTCCAGCAGAATGTGGACGGGCTGAACAGCTATGTGGCGACCCTAACCGAAACCGTGGAAACGGTGTCCAACGACCAGGGCGTCCTGGAGGAACGGGTGCTGAACTCCGAAAGCCGTGTTTCGGAATTGGAACACACGGTGGATGGACTGTCCGTCACCATGCAGGAGCAGTACATCGGCGGCATCAACTATGTGCAGAATTCCTCCGGGTTGAACGGCATCACGGACGATTGGAGCTACTCCGGTACGGTGAAAACGGATGCCTCCACAGATACGCAAAACAACACCATTTCCGACTCCTGCTTTGTGCTGGGCGCATACTCCTCGTTGTCGCAGTACATCCGAGGGGTGGTTCCCGGCACTTATACGATCTCGGTTCGGGCAAAGAAAACCTCGACCATGTCCGGGTATTTCTATTTGACCTACAACGGGAACAAAACCAAGTACCTGTTCAATAAGTCCACGGCATTTGACTGGACGGACTATTCCGTGACGCTCACGGATGTGACTGACCCTACGCTGCGTATTTACTGCTACTGTCGGGATGCGTCCATTTACCTCGCCGACATCATGATCTCCGAAGGAGCGATTCCCCGAAAGTGGACGCCTGCACCCAACGAGATCTACACGCAGGAGGTCAAGATCGACAAGCGGGGCATCGAGGTATCCAACAGCGCATCGTCTCAGCGGACGGTCATCACAAACACGGAGTTCGCCGGTTATTACAACGATGAAGTGATTTTCACTCTGAACAAAGACGAAACGCAGACCAAGAAAACCACGGTGGACGGCGAACTGACCGTGGGCAAAACGAAGTTTGTCCCGATGCCAACGGCGTCCGATGGGCTGAATATCGTCATTCTGGATTAAGGAGGGAAAGCTATGGCAACTTGGAAAAGCGCGGCATACGATGGGCGCTATCTTCAACTGGACATTTCAGAAAGCGTGAATGTGGTCGGTAACAGCTCGACACTTTCCTGGACGCTGACCTCTACCGGTGGCGCATCCACTTACTACACCATTGACACGACCACTGTAACGATCAACGGTACGACCGTCTACTCAAAGGAACGTACCTATTGGGATGACCGTGTTTTCCCGGCAAAGAAAGGTTCTGTCAGTGGCACGATTACTGTAGCTCACAACAGCAACGGCAGCAAAACGATTGCGGTCGGATTCTCGACCCGTGTTTATATCTACGGTTCACAGGAATACGGCGGCAGCATGACGCTGACTACCATTGACCGCTCTGCTCCCACAGTTACATTCAGTACATCGAATGTCACGGCAAACGGGTTCAAAATCTCCGCTACATCCTCTGCCACGGCGGACATCTGGCAGTACAGCACAAACGGCGGTTCGAGCTGGACGCAGTTCTCAACGACGGCATCCACCAGCGCCAGCGTAACATTGTCCTCGCTTTCGCCGAACACGAGCTATACGGTGAGGGTCAGAGTAAGGCGGCAATACAACCACGTCTACGGCACTTCCGGCAGTTCCACGGTCAAGACGCTGGGCGGTGCTGTGGTGAATAGTGTCAACACGGTGACGGCGGACAATGCCACGGTTTCCATTACCATCAATGTGACCGTGTACGAAGCCTCCTACACCAATACGCTGGTGCTCAAAAACGGCAGCACGACCATCCTGACTATTTCCGGGTTTTCCTGGTCGAGGGGTACAGCAAACCGCACAGTCACGCTGTCATCGGCACAGAGAATAACGCTGTTGAACGCTATGGCGTCAATCAAGTCGTTCACAGGTACCTTTGCGGTTTCGTCTTACAGTGGGTCTACGCAGATCGGCAGCACTTCAAGCAAAACCGCCACTGTACTAACCACGGCGACCAATTCCGCTCCGACCATAAGCGGATTCACTTATGCCGACAGCTACACGACCACAAAGAACCTCACGGGCAACGATCAGCTGTTCGTACAGGACTACTCAACCCTCAAGGTCACCCCCGAAACGGCGACTGCGAAGAACGGAGCGTCCATTTCCAACTATACCGCTTCCTGCAACGGTTTATCCGCATCCAATTCAACTGGGTCTGCTATCACAGTCGGAAAAATTGCCAAGTCCGGCAGCGTAACGGTCACGCTCACGGTCACGGACTCCCGCGGTTATACCGCCAGCGTTTCCCAAACTATTACGGTCATCCCATACGCAAAGCCGAAGGTGTCCTCGGTGACGCTCCGACGAACCAACGACATTGAAGCGGAAATGCAGCTCAAATTCAGAGGCTCTATTTCTGCTGTTACCGTAGACGGGACGCAGAAAAACAGCGTGGTTTATGTGCGGTATCGGTACAAGAAAACCAGTGAGAGCAGTTACGGCAGCTACACCAGCATCTATTCCGGCACGACAAAAAGCGGAACCTCTTTCAGCTACTCCAATTTGGAACTGTGCAGTCTGGATGCCAACAGTTCCTACGACCTCCATCTACAGGTCCAAGACAAGCTCTATTCTTTGAGCAGTCTGGATCTATATTTTACTGTTCCGCAGGGTACGCCCCTCATTGCACTGCGGAAAAAGAAGGTCGGCATCAACACGCCGGAGCCACAAGCCATGCTGGATGTTGCCGGGGATATGCGGGTGGATGGCTCACCCCTTGCGGATTTTGTCATTCAGCAAGGGATAAGCGGCATCTGGAATTATCGTAAATGGAAAAGCGGTACAGCGGAATGTTGGGGTCAGTATTCCTTTACGACCGCCATTTCGACGGCATGGGGCGTGCTCTATGAGAGCGGTGCAATTGCGCTCCCTAATTTTCCATTTACCTTCGCGGAAATTCCTCATGTCCATATCTCCACGGAGAACAGCAATTACGCCATGTTTGTGGAGCGAGGCAGTTCAAGTAGCTGGTCTACAACAATCAACCCCGGAAAGATATTTGCCGTAAGACCAAATACAGTACCATCGGCAACCTACAAAGTATCAATCTATGCCATCGGAAAAGTGTGACGCTCCGGCGTCACTTTTTTCATACCCATTTTTAATTTCAAAGGAGGACAAACAAAATGAAAGAATTCTGGACGACCATTCAGGTGGTTATTGCCGGTATCGGCGGCTGGCTGGGATGGTTCTTGGGAGGATGTGACGGCTTGCTTTATGCGCTTCTGGCTTTCGTAGTCATCGACTACATCACCGGCATCATGTGCGCCGTGGTGGATAAGAAGCTGTCCAGCGAAGTCGGATTCAAGGGCATTTTCAAAAAGGTGCTCATCTTCGCTCTGGTTGGCATCGGGCATATTCTCGACACCCGCGTCATCGGCAGCGGCTCGGTGATGCGTACCGCCGTCATTTTCTTCTACCTGTCGAATGAGGGCGTGTCCCTGTTGGAGAACGCCGCATATCTGGGACTGCCCATCCCGCAGAAGCTGAAATCCGTTCTGGAGCAACTTCATGACCGCAGTGAAAAGGAGGACGAATAATATGGCTTACACGAACAGTTCCTTAGTGTCCTACACCAAACTCAGTCCGAACCACTCCGGGCAGCGCACCCACAGCATTGACCGCATTACGCCTCACTGCGTGGTGGGTCAGTGCAGTGTGGAAACGCTGGGCAACATCTTTTTGCCCGTATCCCGTCAGGCAAGTTCAAACTACGGTATCGGACCGGACGGCCGTGTCGGTATGTATGTAGAGGAGAAGAACCGTTCCTGGTGTTCCTCTTCCAACGCAAACGACCAGAGAGCCGTAACCATCGAATGCGCTTCCGATACCACGGAACCGTATGCATTTCGTGATGTTGTGTATCAGACGCTCATCAAACTCTGCGTTGACATTTGTAAACGCAACGGCAAAACAAAGCTGCTCTGGCTCGGTGATAAGGCAAAGACGCTCAATTACAATCCAAAGCCGGACGAGATGGTACTTACCGTTCACAGATGGTTTGCTAACAAATCCTGTCCGGGCAACTGGATGTATGCCCGTATGGGCGACCTTGCAAAAAAGGTGACGGCGGCACTCGGCGGAAACACGAACCCTGCAAAGCCCGTCAAGCCCTCTGCGACAATCAAAGTCGGCGACCTTGTGACTATCACAGGCAGCACCTACTATGGCGGCAAATCCATCCCCGGCTGGGTGAAGAAGCTCCGCTGGTATGTGGTTGAGGTCAGTGGGGACCGTGCAGTCATTAATAAGGACGAGTCCGGCAGGTACGCCATCATGTCGCCGGTCAAGACCTCTGCACTTGCCGTGGCAGGTACCAAACCCACCGATGACTATCGCATCCATACCGTGGTGCATGGTGACACCCTCTGGGCGATTGCCAAGAAGTATCTCGGCAACGGCAGCCGCTACAAGGAGATTGTCAGTCTGAACGGACTGACAAGCAATGTCATCTACAGCGGTATGAAGCTGAAGATCCCGAATAAGTAAACCGAACCTATCACACGCTCTCTGCGGATCATTCCGTGGAGGGCGTTATTTTTTTGCTCTTTTTTCGTTCAAGATGGCCATTTCCCTCCAGTGGGTAGTGAGAGGGGCCCCTCTCGGACTGGAGGACAATCTCATGACAAATGAGCAAAGAGAAAAGATAACGGCCCTGCGGCATCAGGGCTTTGGATATACGGCCATCGCCAACAGCGTCGGACTGTCAAAGGACAGCGTCAAAGCATATTGTCGATCCCACGGCCTCGCCGGTGAGAAGGCAGAGAGCCACAGCCTTGCGGAGGTTCCCACACAGCTTTGCCTGAACTGCGGCAAAACGCTGATCCAGTTCCCCAGACGGAAACAGAAAAAGTTCTGCTGCCCGGAATGCCGGACGGCATGGTGGAACGCACACCCGGACGCTGTGAAGCAGAAGGCCGTTTATACCTTTATCTGCCCAGAGTGCGGAAAGGAGTTCACGGCCTACGGAAACGCCAAGCGCAAGTACTGCTCCCACGTCTGTTATATTGCGGCCCGGTTCAAAGGCGGTGATGCCTGATGAGCAAGGAGGAGCTCCACAACGATATGCTCTACCATGCAGCGATTTCAATGGCGAAATCCATGCTCGAAAAGGGCTTGATCACCGATGAGGAATACGCTGAAATTGATACAATTCTGCTCGAAAAATACCGACCATATTTGGGTACATTATTATCCGAAAACGCTTGATATTCCTGTCTTTTAGAGTGATATATAGACACTACCGGAAGGAGGGATATCATTGAAAACAGTAGAGAAAATCGAGCGAAAACTGCCGGTTCTGAAAACAAGAAAGCGAGTCGCTGCCTACGCCAGAGTGTCGATGGAATCCGAGCGGATGCAGCACTCGCTTTCTGCACAGGTGAGCTATTACAGCGCACTGATTCAAAAGAACCCCGAATGGGAATATGCTGGCGTTTTTGCGGATTACGGGATCTCCGGCACCGGCACCAAAAAGCGTGAAGAGTTCAATCGCATGCTGGCTGAGTGTGAAGCCGGAAACATCGACATCATCCTCACCAAGTCGATCCAGCGTTTTGCGAGGAACACCGTGGACCTTTTAAACACGGTCCGGCACCTGAAGGACCTCGGCATTGAGGTGCGCTTCGAGAAGGAAAACATCAATTCCTTGAGCGGCGACGGAGAGCTGATGCTTTCCATCCTTGCTTCCTTCGCACAGGAAGAAAGCCGCAGCATTTCCGAAAACGTCAAATGGGGTACGATCAAGCGGTTCAAGCAAGGCATTCCCAACGGCAAGTTCAGCATTTTCGGGTATGAGTGGCAGGACGACAAACTGGTCATCGTACCGGAGGAAGCAGAGATCATCCGTTGGATGTATGCCGAGTACATGAAAGGCGCATCCCGGATTGAGATTGGCAGGGCCTTGATGGACCGAGGCATTTATACCCGGCAGGGAAAGCCGTGGGTGGACTCCAATGTGAAGGTCATCCTGACAAACATCACCTACACCGGGAACATGCTCTTCCAGAAGGAATACTGTGAAGACCCGATCACCAAGCACCGTAGGAAGAATTACGGCGAGATGCCACAGTATTTTGTCGAAGACACTCACGAGGCAATTATCCCGATGGACGAATGGCAAGCGGTACAGGCCGAGTTCAAGCGCAGACGGGACCTTGGTCCCTTCGGAAACAAGTCGCTGAAACTATCGGCTTTCTCCACGAAGATCACCTGTGGCTGCTGCCGAAAACACTATCGCCACAGTGGAAAACGGAATACCGCCGGTGAGGTTTACTACATCTGGATCTGTCAGACGAAAAGCCAGAAAGGTGTGTCGGCTTGCCCCTCGAAGAACATCCCGGAGAAGATGCTCCAGAATACCGCAGCGGAGGTGCTGGGCCTTGATAAGTTTGACGAGGACGTTTTCAGTCAGCAGATCGAGGAAGTCATCGTTATCGGAGACGATACCTTGACCTTCCGCTTTTACGACGGCCACGAGGTCACCACCAAATGGCAATCTACTGCCAAGACCGACTGGTGGACAGACGAGCGCAGAAAGCTCTGGGGAGAACGGCACAAGCGCAAGGATACCAATCCGAACCGGAATACCTTCTACGAGTTCACCGGATTCATAAAATGCGGCTGCTGCGGTGCCAATTACCGCTGCCAATCCGGAAAGCGTAAGGACGGCACCCCGACACGGTCTTGGTATTGCACCGGTCCACGTTCCGAATGTCGGAATCCGGCTATCAGGGACGAGACCATGAAGCGGCTGGTGACTGAGATCCTTGGCCTTGATGAGTTCGACGAGGCTGCGATGGACGCTCAGATTGAAAGTGCAACAATCCTCGACCACATGGTCACGTTCCATTTCAGGGACGGCCACATCGAATCCAGAGACTTCTTGGATAAGCGGCACGGCACCCCTTGGACCGAGGAACGGCGGGAAAAAGCAAAAAAATCCATGAAGGCCGCTTGGACAGACGAGCGCAGGGAGGCAATGAGTGAAAGAATCAAGAAAATAAGGAGCGAAAAGAAATGGCCAAATCCGTAACCACGATACCGGCGACGCTGTCACGCTTCACGGCGGCACCGATTAACAGCACTAAGAAGCGACGTGTGGCGGCCTACGCTCGTGTCAGCACCGACAACGAGGAGCAGCTGACCAGTTACGAAGCGCAGATTGACTACTACACGAATTACATCAATGGCCGGGATGATTGGGAGTTCGTCGGGGTATATCCTGACGAAGGCATCACCGGCACCAATACCAAAAAGCGTGAGCAGTTCAGGCAGATGGTTGCAGATGCCCTTGACGGCAAGATCGACCTGATTATCACGAAGTCGGTCAGCCGCTTTGCCAGAAACACAGTCGATAGCCTGACTACCATCCGGAAACTCAAGGAGCACAACGTCGAGGTCTATTTTGAAAAAGAAAACATCTGGACCTTCGACAGCAAGGGTGAACTTCTGCTGACGATCATGTCCTCGCTGGCGCAGGAAGAGTCCCGGTCCATTTCCGAGAACTGCACATGGGGCCAACGGAAGCGGTTTGCAGACGGCAAGGTCACGGTTCCGTTCAAGCGATTTCTGGGCTACGACATGGGGTCGGACCACAACCTCGTGGTAAACCCAGAACAGGCCAAGCTGGTCAAGCGCATCTACGGAATGTTCCTGCAAGGCCAGTCGCCATTCCAGATTGCCCGGACGCTGACCGAAGAAGGCATTCCTTCTCCCGGCGGCAAGGACCACTGGAGCCCCAGCAACATCAAAAGCATTCTCACCAACGAAAAGTACAAGGGTGATGCGCTGCTGCAGAAGTCCTTCACTGTAGATTTTCTGACCAAGAAGAAAAAGACCAACGAGGGTGAAATCCCGCAGTACTACGTCAAGGACAACCACGAGGCCATTATCGATCCGGAGACCTTCGAGATGGTGCAGACGCTGATGACTACCCGCACCAAGGGCCGGAACCGCAAGAGCTCGGTCAGCATCTTTTCCAGTAAGGTCAAGTGCGGAGACTGCGGCAGCTGGTACGGGCCGAAGGTCTGGCACAGCAACGACGCCTACCGGAAGGTCATCTGGCAGTGTAATCACAAGTTCGACGGCCAGAAATGCGCCACACCGACACTCACCGAGGATGAAATAAAAGAACTGTTCCTCCGGGCCGCCAATCAGGTGATCGACCAGAAGGAACAGTTTATAGCCATATACGATCAGGTCCTTTCAAGAAGCCTCGACACCACGGCACTTGAGAGTGAGCTTTCGGATCTGGAAGCTGAAATCAACATCGCTGCCGAGCTCATCGAGGATTGCATCAAGGAGAACGCTCACGTCGCCCTCGATCAGGATGAATACCAGAAACGATACGATGCTCTGGTGGCCCGGTTCGATAAGGCCAAGGCCCGACACACCGAGGTCACCGATCTAATTGCCGAGCGCATGGCCCGAAAGCACCAGATCGAAGCATACTTGAAAAACCTGCGGAGCCGGGAGCCGCTGACGGAGTTCCGGGAAACAGACTGGCTGGCGATGGTGGATTACATCGCCGTTCACAGCAAGAACGACATCCGGGTGACCTTCAAGGATGGCACGGAAATCGAAACCTGACCCGCAAGAAAAAAGGAATGCCTCCGAACCATATCGGCTCGGAGGCTTTTTCGTTAGTCATCTTCCCAGATAAAGTTTACGTGGCCGCAGTGCGGACATTTCACATACCCGTCTGGATTGTTGCCGTTTTCCCACGGGGCTGTATATGATCCGCCGGTCATTTTTTGGCCACAGTTCTCGCAGGTTCTCTCGTTCTTCCTTGACCGAAACAAGACGTTTACAAGCTCTCCGTCGTCTTCAAGGAAAAAGCGATCTCTGCAATTTGCACAATTGAACCAACGCGACTTGTCAGGCCAGTCGCCCTTCATTCTCTTGCCACATTGTGGGCAGTTCATTACAACACCTCCTTACGCACAGTTTTTCACATAATCCCGGACATAGGTCTGGTGGTCGCCGAGGGTGATCCCCAGTGCCTCTGCAAGCGCTCTTTGCTCGGGGGAAGGCGTCCACGAAGCAGGCAGATTGCGGATATGTCCGTTGACAGGGAAGGCTTCACCACCGTTGATTATCGCCAGGACGGGGCGCTGGGCTTCATGGACGACGTCCGTGACCGGGAGATCGACATGAATCTCAATGGGCTGCGGAGCAGGCTTCTGACCTTGGCGCAGCACCTTCATAGCCAGTTTGGTGACGGAATCCCAGTTCTTATACAGCAGGATGCCGCCAACCACCACCACCGCTACGCCCCCAGCAATCAAGACTTTCTTCTTGTTCCGCTGCCACCAGGTTCTCTGCTCGACATCGGGGATTTCATGGTTCTGCATAACACAGACCTCCAATTTCAAACTTGGGTGTTGACATTAATGTCCGTGCCCTGTATAATGCATTATAGGACATTAATGTCCGCAAGTCAACATTTTTCCCGTCAGTCGGGTGCGGTCATTTTTGCGTCATTTGTCCATGAGGAGGTAAGCAGATGGCAAACAAGGAAACGCCAAAGGTGCCCATCAACCGGGACCGGTTTTTTGAAGTTTTAAAAGCACGAGGCAGCAGTATCAGAAAACTTGGAGAAGCATATAACGAAATCCAAAGAACGGAGAAAACGATCCGTAGATGCTTGGACGAGGGGAAAATGCCGCCAGATCTTTTGGAGCGGATTGCCAGGTTTCTGAATGTCCACCCCGATTATCTGGCTGGTATTTATGACGAGAAGGCAGATCGCATAGAAGACGCCTATCTACGCCATATGTATTTAAAAAGGGTTAAGCCAGAGAATTACCCGTATCTGCTCAAAGCACGGGAGGACATCGATTATTCGCGCTACTTTGAAGATATCCTTACCATGAATAATATTTCTATGGAGCAGTTCAAAACGCTTGACCCAGTTGAAAGGGTTCTGTTCCGGCAAGAACTCGTACTTGCAATACTTGAAGTAATTGCAAAGCACTTCAAAGTCGACTCTCTGGGCCGCGATATTGCCGAAGACCTGGATTACTGCAGGTCGTTCGTTGATGATTTCGACCCCTTTTCATATTTCGCTGAATTGGAAGGCATCGCCGTTGAAGACGATTTTGAGGGACCCTCCCCTGAAGAAATGGAGGAATTGTCCGAGATCGAGAAAAAGCGGGCTGAAAAATATCCACCTAAAAAATCGCAGGAATAATGAAGTACCTCCGAACCAATCACATCGGCTCGGAGGCACTTTTCGTTATTCGTTTTGTTTCGGGCAAATCCTCGGCAGCACTTCCAGGAAGTGTCGACCGATCTTCTCCGGGTCCATATCATTCGCCTCGCAGATGAAGCGGATGGCGTCCGGCAACAGAATGTGTCCCTTTGCTTTCTCTTCCTTGTACTTCATCCATTCCTCATATTCCTTGTTTGTGATCTGTTTCATGCTGCCACCTCCATATAACAAAAACAGCCGGGACACCCCGACTTCCACAACTTACCCCTCAAATGCCAACTTACCCCTCAAGCGGCAAAATCGGCGGAGAAATAATTAAATTGTATCAATCTCGGTGTTTTCATATCTAAAAATCGACTGTCAATCCTGTCACATTCCTGCGAAACCAGATCGCACATTGCTTTTACCTCTCGCTCGGCAGTAAAGACCTCGCCATGTTCGGCAACCCTTTGCTTTGACTTAACTTGTTTCGCCACGCTATTATCACCTCAATTAAAATAAAGCAACATAATCGGCATTATGTTGTAAATCAAAGCAAAAAAATAACGCCCACCAAAATCAGTGAGCGTTGAAAACTAAAAATAAGCAGGAAAAATCAAGCCTTGTCAAAATCAGAATTGAAAAGGCTTATTTATGATGTGTAAAAATGACAATTTTGAATAAATTCCTACTTTTCTGTATGTAATTTGTTGTGGTTTAGTTTAAAATATGATATATTTAATTATATTGGAGTTTTAATTTGAACTCGCAATACAACATAATGCCGATTATGTTATATTTCTAAATTATAAGTCGCATATCTTCCATACGGCGGCGATGTTCCGTGCCAGTGGAAATGATATAAATTCTTGTCGTGTTTATGCTTGAATGACCGAGAATATCGGCGAGCTTTGCAATATCTTTTTCGATGTTATAAAATACACGGGCGAATAAGTGGCGCAAATTGTGAGGAAACACCTTTTGAGGATTGACATTTGCCTTTTTGCATAAGTTTTTCATCTCTCGCCATATATTCGTGCGGTTTATCGGCTTGCTGGTTCGTGTTACAAAAATCATACCGCTTTTAATGTTTTGCTTCGCTGCATAGCGGAGCAGTTTTTTCTTTAAGTCCTTTACGATAAAAATCGAGCGTGTTTTACCTTTTAGTGACACGGTGGCTTCACTTTGCTTTACTGCCTCAACGGTTATGAATCTCAACTCGCTGACACGAATCCCAGTTGCGCATATGGTTTGTAAAATTAAATTTAATCGCTCATTGTGATTACTTTGCGCCGCTTTGCAAAGCCTTGCGTATTCCGCTTTGGTGAGTTCTTTTTCTTCAGAGCAGAACACTTGATGTTGCACTTTCAGAGCCTTGATTTTTAAATCAAACCAACCTAAAAACGCAAACAGGCTGTTTATGCTTGCAAGCATCGAGTTCACACTGCGAACGGCATGGTTTTCTCGCAAATGCTCTTTGTATGCAATTACAATTTCTTTTCTTATTTCCTCATTGCCTGCAAAATCTGCAAAAACCTTTGCATCTCTAAAATATTTTTTCGTTGTGGCTTTGCTCTTTTCTTGCAAAATTAAATATTTTTGAAAATCGTTGAGATTATTCGCTGTTAAAATTCGTCTTTTCATCGTATTTACCTCCGAGTGAATACTGAATTTATTGTACCCGAAAAGTATGAATTCAAAACTGTCATACCGATTGAGGTAGATAGGCTTGTTGATTTAAAAGTTAAAGTAAGGAAAAAGATTAATCAGTTGCAAGACAACAGGTTTAAGTGTATATTTATCAACTATTACATAAACAATAAAACTTTTGAACAAATAGCAGAGATTATACATTATAGCAAAGCACAGACAATGCGAATGCACGGATATGCTCTTGATATTCTTGAAAAGATGATACTAAATGCAACAAATGATATTGAATGATACTTTTATCAGTGCTAAAAGTGCTAAAATGGTATTGTGAGATGAGGGCGAAAGAGAGTGTGAAGCTATTATTCAAATCACTCCACCGCCAACAACTTGTGTACTTCTTTCTATATATTGTTCATACAAATACACGTTCAGTAACAATGAGTTGTCCGTCAGAGCGTTATCTGACCCACATACGAGTTGCATTTTTTGTACCTCCTGAGTTATTTTGCATGAGAGCCGTCCAATAGGGCGGCTTATAATACGGTTCTTAAACAGACAGTGTCAGAAATGACTAATAGCGGTCTAAGAACTGTTGATTATGAAACAGGCTGGAGTAATCGTACAGATGTCGCAGCACGCAGGGCAGTTATGACAGGGCTAACACAGGTTACGGCGAAAATTAACGAAAACAATGCCGAAAAGCTTGGAACGGATATGTTTGAGGTTTCGTGGCATAGCGGTGCCAGACCTTCACACCAGGTTTGGCAAGGTCGTTGGTATAAAAGCAGTGAACTTGAAAGCGTATGTGGTTTAGGCTCTGTTACTGGCTTGTGTGGTGCTAATTGCTATCATAGCTATTATCCTGTTATTCCTGGCATTTCCGTTCCAACATATGCCGAAGAAGAGCTTGACGAAATGAATCGTCAAGAAAATATTCCGATTGACTACAACGGCAAGCAATATACAAAATATGAAGCTCTGCAAAGACAGCGGCAACTTGAAACAAGAATGAGAGCAGAACGGCAGAAAATCAAGCTATTGCAGGACGGTGAAGCTGATGAAACAGATATAATGCTTGCAAGGGCAAAGTATAGAGGTACTTCTCAAGAATATACAAGCTTTTCAAAAGCTATGGATTTGCCACAGCAAAGGCAGAGAGTGGCTATTGACGGTTTAGAAAATATTGGGGTTGGAAAATGGAAGATACCTATTGATAAAGTTGTTAGAAGTGGTATAATAAGGGATAAAAGAATAGTTGAAGGAATTGAAAACGGAGAAATTACTAAGCTTTTAAATTCTGAAAAACAAAAACCTCATATCTTAGGTTCAGATATGTACGACCCAGCTAAACATAAAAGTTATTTTATAATATCAGAGGAAGAACTGCAATCAATTATTAATAAGTATTATGGTACTGGCGAGGTGACCATTAACGCTAATGGTATTGCAAATGCTAAAGAGTATATAACTGTTGATAAAATTATTGGTCGTGTAGTATCTTCTAATGGCGAAGATTTAGGAGAAACTGACCGCTTCAGAATTCATTATTCTAAAAGCAGAACACACGCTGTACCAGCAATCTCAAAAAGAAGGTGAAATTATGCTTAATATTTTTAATTATTGGAATAAAAAAATAAGTGTTTTAACGACTACTGGTAAAAAATTTATTGGCGATGTTGAGGATATTATTCCAGCCGATGAGAATGATTCAAATATAAATAGTATTGTTATTCGTTCTACTGATTCTAAGTTTTTGGGTAAACTTGTTGAATTTCCTGAAAACGAGATTGATACCATCACAATCATAAATTAAACCGCTCCTTGAGGGCGGTTTGTTTAATGGAGAATGTTATGGATATAATCGAATTTCATAGTAAAATGAAACAGCATTGTGAAAGTCTGAATGGGAACTGCTCACAATGCTGTTTCTTAGAATACTGCTATTCTCAAAAAAGAGACATTTATAATGATTTTTTGAGCGATGTTATATTTAGCCTTTCAAAGAATGGGGATAGCAATAAGGACATTTCCGCTCAGGTGATTCATAACCATCACAATGTTTTTCGTTCTTAAGTGAACATTGTGCATAAATCAATTCATCATTTTTATTTACCTCCTATAATATATTTCGGACATCAGCCGATAAGTAGATTATAGTGTGAAGTATCAATATGTTCAATAACCGTTTTTAAAGTTAAAATGCTTTAAAGGCGGTTTTTCTATGCCCAAAAGTAGGTGATTTATTTGTTTGAATTTTATTTAGG
>ENA-OPAO01001533-OPAO01001533.1-human-gut-metagenome-genome-assembly--contig:-NODE-1533-length-15716-cov-4.417853_pt1 | contig 15716 bp, 12 predicted proteins | sample MGYA00241054_ERZ501424 | MGnify/ENA primary metagenome ERZ501424 (study PRJEB25962, sample SAMEA2042623) | human gut metagenome | biome: human gut; feature: human-associated habitat; material: faeces...
CAACCATAAGATGGATCTTAGCTGCCAGTGTTTCAGCTTTTAAAATCTTATACATTGTTTCCCTCCTAGCATATTTTCACTCAATCCTCTAATAATAATACGCTAAAATCTGCTATATGACAAGGAAAACATTTATAAAGATGCATAAAAATGTCTTTTTTTTCACAATTTTTTATATTTTATTATTTTTCGCGTCAATCATCTCATGCAGTTTTGCAAGTGCCTCACGGATTCCTCCAATCTCATCAATCAGCCCTTCTTTTACTGCCTCCTCACCTTCCAGAAGCGTTCCGACATCTTTGACCAGCTGACTGGTATCCAGCATCAGTTCTTCCAGTCGTTCCTGCGAAGCTCTGGAATGTGCCGCAATAAAGCCTGTGATACGGTCCTGAATTTTTTCCATATTCCGATAGGTCTGGGCCACTCCGATAAACATCCCACTCGAACGCACCGGATGAATTACCATCGTGGCACTTGGCACAGCAAAAGAATAATCTGCCGACACTGCCATCGGTACTCCGATCGAATGCCCGCCACCAAGTACCAACGATACCGTCGGAATACTTAAAGATGCGATCATCTCTGCAATGGCAAGTCCTGCCTCCACATCACCGCCTACCGTATTCAAAAGAATCAGAAGTCCTTCCACATTTTCATCGTCTTCGATCATTGCAAGTTTTGGCAGAACATGTTCATATTTTGTTGTTTTACTCTGCGACGGTGCAGCATCATGGCCTTCTACTTCACCAATGATCGTCAGAAGTTCGATCCGGTGTCTCTTCACATTCTGGTCAAGTGTCAACTCACCCATTTCCCTGATCTGCTCATTTTCTTTTTCTTCTTTATCCAAAGCCTGCTGTTTACTGTTTTCAATCTCTTTTTCAGACATAAAAATACCTCCATGAAATTTGAAAGTTCATGAAGGTATTTTTTGTCAGATCTTTAATTGTTATACATCAGATCATATATTTGAAAATCATTCGTTCCAGTTTGTCCAAACATCTGTAACATCATCATCCTCATCGAGAAGATCCAGTGTTCTCTGCAGGTTCTTGACATCCTTTTCATCTGTCAAATCCACATATGTCTGCGGAACCATAGCAACCTGAGCTTCTACCATCGGGATACCAGCTTTTTCCAGAGCCTCACGCACGGCACTGAAATCATCCGGAGCTGTCAGGATCTCAAAGCTGTCTTCTTCTTCGTTGAAATCCTCTGCGCCTGCATCAAGTGCTGTCATCATAAGCTCGTCTGCATCCATCTCACCACATTCGTCTTCCAGTTCTTCTTTATCAATGATGATCTGACCTTTCTGATCAAACATAAAGGATACACATCCCTGAGTTCCGATGCTTCCATAACCTTTTGTAAATGCATTTCTTACATTACTTGCTGTACGGTTTTTGTTGTCAGTCAGAGTCTCAACGATGATGGCAACACCATTCGGACCATATCCTTCGTATACAGCTTTCTCATAACTGTCTGCGGAATCAGCACCGGCTGCTTTCTTAATACCACGCTCAATGGTATCGTTTGGCATGTTGTTTGCCTTTGCCTTTGCAATAACGTCACGAAGCTTACCATTGTTGTTCGGATCCGGACCACCTGCTTTAACAGCCATTACAATCTCACGACCGATGATGGTAAAGATTTTTCCTTTTTTAGCATCGTTTTTTTCTTTCTTGTGCTTTATGTTTGCGAATTTTGAATGTCCTGACATTTCTTATCCTCTCCTTTTGGTTCTTTTTTTATCTTTTCGGCCCGCACCTTTCCGATGGTTTTGTTGCCAAGGGAAAGAATTCTGAAACGGTAGCCGTTTACAACAATTTCTTTATCCAGATCATCTTCTGTGGGAATATGTCCAAGAAGATTCGTCAGATAACCATTTAAGGTCTCAAATTCCACTTTACCGAAATCAATTCCAAGCTCTTCCGCTACATCTTCCAGATACGCCAGTGCGTCAATGATCACACTGTTATCCTTCTGCGTCCGGAACGTACTGTCGTCTTCATCGTATTCATCCAGAATATCTCCTACGATTTCCTCCAGAATATCTTCCATTGAGACAATTCCTGAAGTCTGTCCATACTCGTCCACTACCACTGCCATATGAATTTTCTTCATCTGCATGGATTTGAAAAGATCACTGATTCCCCTTGTCTCCGGAATAAAAGAAGCTTCTCTGATCAATCCCGGCAGATCCTTAAGGGGTTTAAACTTCGCCCAGGAATTCCTGGTGAGAAATTTCAAAGCATCTTTATAATGAATAATTCCTACTATATTATCTATCGTCTCTCTAAATACAGGATAACGGGAATTTCCTTCCTCAAGCATGGTATCCACAATGGTCTGAAGATTGTCCTCCTCATCAAATGCGATCACATTCTTGCGATGCGTCATAATGTCCTTGGCTTCAGTGTCCGTAAACTCCATGATATTCTGGATCATCTCTGCTTCGTTTTCCTCAATGACCCCCTGCTCATGGGCTTCATCTACAATGGAAATGATCTCTTCCTCCGTCACCGGATCCTCTGACTGATTAAAAGCAACACCAAATGGCCTTGCTGCCAGCTTGGCAATAAAGGTTACGCACATAGTAAAAGGATACAGGATCCTGGTAAAAAATCCTACAATCTTCATATACCGATATGCATATTTTTCCGGGTGATAGGTTCCGATTCTCCTGAATGTAAGAATACCAAGAGACGCAAGCAGAATGATCACCAGTGCAAGCACCAGGATCAATGCAGCCAAATGCTTTATGTAGGGATGAAAGGTCTCGGCAGCCCATGGAACGATAAATGCTCCGAAACAGACTCCGGAAGCCATAACAATCAGCGGAATCGCATTGACAAATGAAACAGGATTGTTGATCAGGGAAAGAAGAAAGACTGCTTTCTTATCTCCTTCCTGCGCCCGTTTCTCCACTTCGTTTTCGCTCAGATTGTGCACTGCAGCTGAAAATCCATAAAAAATACCATTCAGCCACAAAAGCAATAATAAAATGACAAAGCCCGCCAGGGGCATACTACTGCCAGATTCCATATATTAAACCTTTGTTCCTCCTAGACAGCGTTACTGCTTATTACCTTCGCAGTAACGAAAGCATACTGCTGCTTCCTTATTCCACAGCAGCACGAATGTGCAATTGCGGCAGTCAATGCCGCTGAGACTTTACAACTATATCACTAAAGTTTCTTTTCGTCAAGAGAATGTAAGCTCCAGGCTGATTTCAAGAGCATGGTTCACCTTGTCAAGCATAGGACCGTCCAGGTGACATACTTTATCTTTTAATCTTCTCTTGTCAATGGTGCGAAGCTGTTCTAACAAAATTACAGAATCTTTTTCAATTCCATAGGCCGATGCATCAATCTCAATATGGGTGGGCAGCTTCGCCTTGTTCATTTTGGATGTAATCGCTGCGCAGATCACGGTAGGACTATGTCTGTTGCCTACATCATTCTGAATAATAAGTACCGGTCGGATACCTCCCTGCTCGCTTCCCACCACGGGCCGAAGATCCGCATAAAAAATATCCCCTCTTTTAATTACCACACAATTCACACTCCGTTTTACTTTTACTTTTCTGAAAATAAGTATTTCCAACTTTTTTCATGTGTATACATGTGTGGTATTTTTCCCGTAATTCGTTACGGGTTCTTATAAAAGCCGGTAACGGAACCCTTTCCGTCTATATTGTTCTTACCTGACGCATACCTGCAAAAGGCTTTCCAAAGGATACGCGTCACAATTTGTCTGGGTATGCTCAGTCAAAATATGTCAGCTCGCCGCACTCTTTCGCGGATATAGATTCTTGGCACACGTTTGCTGATATTACATACAAATTCATAAGAAAAACGGCCGGACAGATCTCCCAGTGTATCTGCACTGATAACCTCATCCCCATCTTTTCCAAGCAGTGTCACTTCATCCCCTGTCTTTACATCCGGGATTTCTGTCACGTCTACCATAAACTGATCCATACAGACTCTGCCACAGATCGGCGCTTTTTTTCCATGAATCAGAACCCAGCCTTTATTAGAAAGCATTCTTGGGTATCCATCTGCATATCCAACAGGAATCGTCGCCATCTTTGTAACATGATCTGTCGTGTAGGTTCCACCGTAGCTTACCTGGACCCCCGGCTCCACATCTTTCACGTAGGAAACATGACTCTTTAGGGACATTACAGGTTTCAGCATTACAATGTCTTTTTCTACTTCCTCAGAGGGATAAATTCCATAAATGGTAATTCCGGCACGGACAATGTTCAGGTTGGCTTCCGGTACACGGATTATTCCGGCACTATTGGAACAGTGATGCAGTGGAATATGGATTCCATTTTTTTCCAGAAGATCCGCAAAATCAAGATATCGTTTCAGCTGAACCATTGCCGGGGTGCGGTCGTATTCATCTGCTCTTGCAAAATGAGTGAATAAACCTTCAATTTCCACATTGGGAAGAGCTGCAATCCTGCGGATTTCCTCCAGACTCTCTTCTCTGTCCTTAAATCCGATCCTGGTCATGCCTGTATCCGCAGCCAGATGGATCAGACCTTTTTTGCCCGCTGCTTCAGCAGCTTTGTTAAATTTCCTGGCAGTCTCATAATCACAGACGGCCATGCGCACATCATTTTCGGCAAGTTTCTTATAATATTCTTCAAATACCAGTCCCAGGATCAGAATCGGTCTTGTGATCCCGGCTTTTCGAAGCTGTAATGCCTCCTGGGCTGTAGCCGCAGCAAATCCCCATATATAATCAAATTCCTCAAGCATTCTCGCAATAGGTACTGCACCGTGACCATATGCATCCGCTTTGATCACTGCGATGATCTTTGTTCCCTCTTTTATGTTCTTCTTCATCTGTTCAAAATTATATCTGATTGCATCAAGAGAAATCAATGCTTTGATTCTGCTGTATTTTTCCATAACATTTTCCTCGATTTTCTAAATTTATCAGAGCATGCCTCAAAAGGCGTTCTGCAAAATGTACGTCACAATTCTCATCCTTTACTTTGAACTTCTGCCAGTTTCAAAACTTCCGGCAGGGCTTCGATCATATCCTTCGCCGTCATGCCGTGAGATCCTTTTTTCTCTCTGGCAATATCACCGCAAAGACCGTGAATATACACTGCCAGGGCAGCTTTATAGGAAAGTTCCTGTTCTTCCTCACAGCTTAAATACATGCAGAGAACAGCTGCGATAATACCGGAAAGTACATCTCCGCTTCCTGCTGTGGCCATTCCCGAATTACCAGAAAGATTCAGATACAGCTTTTCATTCCGGTCAGTCACTACTGTACATGCGTCTTTCAGTACCAGAACACCGCCACTTTTCTCTGCATACTGATAAGCACGGGCTACAGGGTCTTCCTTTAGTTCTGATACATCCAAGCCGCAAAGACGGCTCATCTCGCCCATGTGGGGTGTGAGAATGGTCTGTTCCCCTATGAATTTCATCCATTGTGGATGCATTGCCAGAATATTCAGACCATCTGCATCCAGTATAACAGGCTTTCCTGCTTTTGCTCCGTTTTCCAGGAACCAAAGCATTCTTTCCTTTCCTGAGCCTTCTGTTCCAAGCCCTGGACCGATCACCAGCACATCACACCAGTTTAAATTTTTCCTATTGGCTTCCTCATCAAATTCGCTGGTCAGCATTGCCTCAGGCAAAAGGCTCTGTAAAGGAATCCGGTTCTCTTCCACAGTCTGGATCTTCACCATCCCGGCACCTCCATGAAGTGCTGCACTGGCACTCAGGCAGGCTGCTCCGCACATTCCCTTCGAACCCGCTACAAGAAGGACCTTGCCAAATGTTCCTTTATTTCCCCATGGTTTTCTTGCCGGAAGAGTTTTCACGTCAGATTTTTCTATATACCAGGCAGCCTTGCTTGCAAGCTCACTGCCATCACGGTCCCGGTCATAAATCCCAATATCCGCCACCACAGTTCTGCCAGCATAAGCTCTTCCAGGATACAGACAAAGTCCACGTTTTTTATATGCAAATGTTACGGTAAGATCTGCCTCAAAAGCAGTTCCAAGAACAGCTCCCGTATCTCCATGAATGCCAGACGGAATATCCACCGCTGCTTTATATGCAGGAGCTTCATTCATATGGTCAATTATCTCTTTGTAATTCCCGGTAATCTCCCTGGAGAGTCCAACGCCGAAAATTCCGTCTACTATAACAGTATATTCATCCCATACAGGGTTATTCATTACCGGTACCTGGTAGCTCATGGCAATGTCCCACTGGTGTCGGGTTTCTTCTGTCATTTTATCCGGATTTCCTGCAAGATAAATCTCAGAATGGATCCCTGCCAGATGCAGAAGTCTTGCAATGGCAATGCCGTCACCTCCGTTATTGCCAGATCCGCAGACGGTCAGAATCCGTTCTTTTTTCAAATTTCCAGAACCGTTTTTCTTTTCCAGATATTTCCGGATCTCTTTTGCTGTGGCAAGTGCCGCCCTCTCCATGAGAACCAGTGAGGGCACATGCATATTATGAATGGTGCCATGGTCAAGCAGCTTCATCTGACTACAGGTTACAACTTTTTTCATAAGACCACTCCTAATGCAAAACTGCTGCCCGGTCTCCTGTAAATCCTTCAGCGAGACAAGCAGCAGTCCTCTTTGACTTTTATTCTTTGTTTTCTTTATGTTCGTTACGATACTGGCTTAAGTTGTAAGACAGAGCCATCAGGCTCTCGGACAGATGAACATTCTCCACGATCACATCCTCCGGGGCGTCAAGATCTGTATGGGCAAAATTCCAGATTGCCTTGATTCCATTGTCAATAAGAACCTTCGCCATCTCCTTGGCCTTATTCTTCGGCAGGGTTAAAATAGCAATCTCCACCTGATTCTCCCTGATAAATTCCGGGAGACTGTTGATCATCCGAATCTCAATCCCGCGAACAGAAATCCCCTCCAGAACCGGGTTTATATCAAAAATTCCAACCAGACGGAAGCCACGTTTTTCGAAGTCTCCATAATTGGCAAGTGCCTGTCCCAGATTACCTGCGCCCAGGATGATCATGGGATGAATGGTGTCCAAACCCAGTATTTTACCAATTTCTGTATAAAGATATTCTACATTATATCCATATCCCTGCTGTCCAAAACCGCCAAAATTATTTAAGTCCTGTCGGATCTGTGAAGCAGTCACATGCATTTTTTTACTCAGGTCGTTGGAAGATATACGTTCCACCTTCTCTTCCATCAGCTCCCCCAGATAGCGATAATATCTTGGCAATCTCTTAATTACCGCCTTTGAGATCTCTTTTGCATCCAAAATGTTCCCCTCCTTGTTTCCGCTGCCTGTATTTTTCCGCTAAAAACGCATCGCGGAACATTACCTGTAAACGGCAGCCCGCGTAACACTATGTCAATTATACCGAAATGTTATTTTCTTGTCAATTAAAGTTGTGCAGAATTACAAATTTTTGCAAATTTTTTTGTGATTTGACAATTATTCTTTCAAAAAATAAATTTTTCAAGTATAATATACTATTGAACATTCTAATAATGCTGTTTCTGTGTATACAGAACCGCCTTTTTAAGGAGGAACTTATGATTTTATCATGTCAGAGCATCTGCAAATCTTTTGGGGAAAAGGTGATCCTGCAGGATGCTTCTTTTCACATAGAAGAACGGGAAAAGGCCGCTCTCATCGGCAATAACGGTGCGGGGAAAACAACTCTTCTTCGTATTATCATGGAGGAGATTTCCGCGGATTCCGGTCAGGTGGTCATTGCCAAGGATAAGAAGATCGGTTATCTGGCCCAGTACCAGGATATCCACGGTCATCACACCATTTACGAAGAACTGATGACCACCAAGCGGTACATTTTGGATATGGAGGACAAGATCCGTTCTCTGGAGCAGGAAATGAAATACGTAGCAGGAGACAAACTTGAGAGCCTGATGAACAGCTACACCCGCCTGACTCACCAGTTTGAGCTGGAAAACGGCTACGCTTATAAAAGTGAAATCGTAGGTGTTTTAAAAGGTCTTGGATTTGAAGAAGAAGACTACGGCAAACAGATTGAGAACCTTTCCGGAGGTCAGAAAACCCGGGTTGCACTTGGCAAGCTTCTGATTTCCAAACCGGATATTCTCCTTCTGGACGAGCCTACCAACCATCTGGATATGGAGAGCATTGCATGGCTTGAGACCTATCTTCTCAACTACCCGGGTGCTGTATTTATCGTTTCCCATGACCGTTATTTTCTGGACAAGGTAGTTACCAAGATCGTGGAGATCGAGGCTGCCCAGATGAGAATGTACGAAGGCAACTATTCCGCTTATGCCCTGAAAAAAGCGCAGCTGCGTGACGCCCAGTACAAGGCTTACCTGAACCAGCAAAGAGAGATCAAACATCAGGAGGCTGTTATCACCAAGCTCCGCTCCTTTAACCGTGAGAAATCCATTAAGCGTGCTGAGAGCCGTGTAAAAATGCTGGACAAGATCCAGCGCATTGAGAAACCAATTGAAATTGATAACCAGATGCGTATTTCCTTGGAACCACGTTTTATCAGTGGAAATGATGTACTTACTGTAGAAGGACTTTCCAAGGCTTTCCCAGGACAGACTTTGTTTACAGATATTAATTTTGAAATCAAACGTGGGGAGCGTGTTGCCCTGATTGGCAACAATGGTACTGGTAAGACCACAATTTTGAAGATTCTCAATGGAATTGTGGATGCTGATGCAGGACGCTTTGCCTTGGGTTCCAAGGTTCAGATCGGTTATTATGACCAGGAGCATCATGTTCTGCATATGGAGAAAACTATTTTCCAGGAGATATCAGACACATATCCGACTCTCACTGAGACTGAAATCCGCAATATGCTGGCTGCTTTTCTTTTTACAGGAGATGATGTGTTTAAGCTGATCTCCTCTCTCTCTGGTGGTGAACGTGGCCGTGTTTCCCTGGCGAAGCTGATGCTCTCAGAAGCCAACTTCCTGATACTGGATGAGCCTACCAACCATCTTGATATTGCATCCAAGGAGATTCTGGAGGAAGCACTGAACAGCTACACAGGAACTGTCCTCTACGTTTCCCATGACCGTTATTTTATTAACCAGACTGCTACCCGCATTATGGATCTGACCAACCAGGCCATTGTCAATTATATCGGTGATTATGATTACTATCTGGAAAAGAAGGATGAGATGACCCGGATTTATGCTCCTGCTCAGGAGACCGCAGCTCAGGAAGTTAAGGAAAACGTCTCTGAAACCAAACTCACCTGGCAGCAGCAGAAAGAGGAACAGGCTCTGAAGAGAAAACGAGAAAATGAGCTGAAGAAAGTGGAAGCACGGATTGAAGAACTGGAAGCAAGGGATAAAGAAATTGATGAAACCATGGTTCTGCCAGATATCTGTACGAATGTGGCAGAATGCACGAAGCTCAGCCGGGAAAAAGCTGCTATAGCAGAAGAACTGGAAGGGCTTTATGAAAAATGGGAGGAGCTGGCATAAAATACCAGTGACCTGTTCTTTTGAGCCTTACATTTCATATTTATTTCAAAAACAGGAACGAATTTCGAATATAAATATCCGAAACCGTTCCTGTTTTTTATAACAATATTAACATTTTTACTTTAAACAACTTATTAAAGCTGTCTGTTTTATTACATGGCCTCAAGCTTCTCTCTGATTGCAAGAATAAACTCGCGGCTGTTAAGGACTTTTACATTCTTTAAGGAAGTAATCAGTGCCAGGTCTTTGGTCATCTGTCCGCCTTCGATGGTGGAAAGGGTTGCTTTCTCCAGCTTATCTGCGAACTCTATAAGCTCCTGATTCTGATCCAGCTCACCCCTTTTTCGCAGAGCACCGGTCCAGGCGAAGATTGTTGCTACAGAGTTGGTGGAGGTCTCCTCTCCTTTCAGATGACGATAGTAATGTCTCTGTACAGTTCCGTGAGCTGCCTCATACTCATAATATCCATCTGGAGAAACCAGTACAGAAGTCATCATTGCCAGAGAACCAAATGCAGAGGAAATCATGTCACTCATAACATCTCCGTCATAGTTCTTACAGCCCCAGATAAATCCGCCTTCTGCCTTCATTACGCGGGCTACTACATCATCAATCAGACTATAGAAGAACGTAATGTCTGCTGCCTCAAATTTATCCTTAAACTCAGCTTCATAAATATTATGGAATATTTCTTTAAATTTGCCATCGTATGTTTTGGAAATGGTATCCTTGCCTCCAAACCACAGATCCTGTTTGGTATCTAAGGCATAATTAAAGCAGCATCTCGCAAAGCTGGTAATGGATTTGTCCAGGTTATGAACACCCTGGATCACGCCTGGAGTATCAAAGTGATGGATCAGCTCCGTTCTCTCCTCGCCGTCTTCTCCTTTGAATACCAGCATAGCATCTCCTGGTTTGTCAATGTACATCTCGGCATTCTTATATACATCGCCGTAAGCATGACGGGCAATGGTGATAGGTTTCTTCCAGTTCTTCACACATGGCTCGATTCCCTTTACCACAATGGGAGCACGAAAAACAGTTCCATCCAGGATTGCACGAATAGTTCCGTTAGGGCTTTTGTACATTTTCTTCAGATTGTACTCAGACATTCTGGCTTTATTCGGGGTAATGGTGGCACATTTAACAGCAACTCCGTATTTCTTGGTGGCTTCCGCTGCATCTATGGTTACCTGGTCCTCAGTCTCATTTCTGTATTCCAGTCCAAGATCATAGTATTCTGTCTTCAGATCAATAAAAGGAAGAAGAAGCTCATCCTTGATCAACTGCCACAGAATTCTGGTCATCTCGTCCCCATCCATCTCAACAAGAGGGATCTGCATTTGAATTTTACCCATTATTACCTCCTAGTATATGTTTTGTGGTAACTGTGAACTATGTCCGCAGCAACCCTATTTTAACGTAATTCCAAGTCTCTGGCAAGTCTCTGCTACAATTGCTTCCAGTTCTGCATCGCAAAGCACAGTAACACGGCCATCCTCATACTGCTGGTCAACCCAGGACTTGATCATCTTTACAAGCTCACTGTTCTTATCAACCTTCTGGTCACCCTTCAGTCGATAATGGCTGTCGATCCAGTGTGCGATTCCGGCAGCTCCGGAAGTATTGGAAACGGCAACCTCAACCGGGCGGTTCAGGAATTTCTCGGTATCAAATACATTATAGATTTCCTCATTTTTCAGAAGTCCGTCGGCGTGGATACCAGCTCTTGTTACATTGAAGTTCTTTCCAACGAAGGGAGTTCTTTCCGGTATGTGGTAGCCAATCTCTTTCTCATAGTACTCAGCAAGCTCTGTGATAACCGTTGTATCCATACCACCAAGGTTTCCGCGAAGCTGTGCATATTCAAATACCATTGCCTCAAGAGGTGTATTTCCGGTACGCTCTCCGATACCAAACAAAGAAGTATTAACACCACACGCACCATACAGCCATGCTGTTGTGGAGTTGCTGACTGCCTTATAGAAGTCGTTATGTCCATGCCACTCGATCAGTTCAGAAGGAACGCCTGCATGAACCATAATACCATAAATAATACCAGGTACAGAACGAGGGATCACGGCACCAGGATAGTTAACACCGTAGCCCATGGTATCACAGCAGCGAACCTTAACCGGAATGCCGTACTGCTGGCGAAGCTTCATCAGCTCAAGGCAGAATGGGATAACATAGCCATAAATATCAGCTCGTGTAATGTCTTCAAGATGGCAACGGACAGAAACACCGATTTCCAGACATTCTTTTACAATGCTTAAATAATGCTCCATCGCCTGTTTACGTGTCATTTTCATCTTATAAAAAATATGATAATCGGAACAGCTTACCAGGATACCGGTCTCTCTCATACCCATATCGCGGACAAGCTGGAAGTCCTTCTTATTTGCACGGATCCAGCTGGTAACCTCAGGGAACTCATAGCCTCTCTCCATACATTTCTCAACAGCATCACGGTCTTTCTTACTGTAAAGGAAAAATTCAGAAGCACGAATCCTTCCTTCCGGTCCGCCCAGCTTATGAAGGTAATCATAAATCCTTACGATCTGCTCAGTGCTGTATGGTGCTCTGGACTGCTGGCCATCACGGAATGTCGTGTCGGTGATCCAGATGTCATCTGGCATATGATGTGGAACGACTCGGTCGTTGAATGCAATCTTCGGTACTTCAGAATATGGAAAAAGATTTCGGAATACATTGGGAGTTGTAACATCCACAAGCGGATACATATGCTCCTCTAACTGAAGCAGGTTTGTGTGGCGATTCATAGAAACACGTCTGTTTTCCATAGATATTTCCTCCTCATCTCTTGGAACTCTTGCTGTCCATTTTACTCACTTAAAGCGACTTCGTCAAGTGCTTTTATACTGTAAAGTGATAATTCTTTATCAAAGTTTGTGTATTCTTTTTCGTACATTTCTTCAAATCACTTAAGCAGAAATCCTTTTCACACAATTGGCTGCTTTTACATTTTCAGAAACTTTCTGCGGTTAAATTTCCCCCACCCTTGCAGGTTTTGAGGCAGTCCCATATCCTCTGCGCTATTCATCAGCATAGTTTTGATATCCGTATTGGTAAGTGCAGGATTTTTTTCCAAAGCACAAGCAATAGCACCTGTCACCAGAGGCGTAGACATAGAGGTGCCGCTTTTCACACCATAAGAATAAGGTTTTCCAGGCACGCAGGACATGATCTTATTTCCAGGCGCCACAATATCCGGCTTGCACACGCATTCCGCCGTTGGTCCTCTCCCTGAAATAGCACTGCGCCCTTCCAACAAATCGCTGGAGCCCACTGTGATCACTTTTTTGCTGCTTCCCGGAGCTGTGATACTGCCCGGCCTTGGTCCCTGGTTTCCGGCAGCTGTGACCACTACCACTCCTTCATCCCACAGCTGCTCCACACTTTCCAGAAGCCTGGCATGGTTTCTTTTTGAGTTACAGGTAGTTCCCACAGAAATATTTACCACCCGGATCCTGTACTGCTGCCTGTTTTCCCGAATCCACCGAAGAGCCCGCAGCACGTCATCCTGACTGCCCGTTCCATAACGGTCAAGCACCTTCAGGGAAATGATTCCGCAGCCAGGTGCTGCGCCTCTGTATTTTCCCATGGAAGCAGTGCCATCTCCTGCCACCAGCCCGGCTACATGGGTGCCATGTCCATTATCGTCATAAGGCCGCCTTTTAAAAGCCAGGAAATCATAAAAAGCCCAGATCCTGCCAGTAAAATCTATATGCTCATAAATCCCGGTATCCAGAATACACACACCGATTCCTTTTCCGGTATAAAAGGATTTTTCCATTATTTTCCCCGATAAAAAATAACTTATAATAAATTATGTTTCCATTTTCCAATCTGCTTTAAAATTATAGACAATTTTTGAAATTCTCAAAAATTTTTGTCGCTTTTTCTGAGCGTATATAGTATAATGAAAATACGCATAAATTCGTATTTATAAAAGGAATTTTCCAGTAATATCAAACAATTATTTCAGGTGACAAAATGGAGTAAGTCACAACTATACATGAGAGGACGAAAATAATATGGAAAAAGACAACAGGCAGACTCCGGAGGACAAATTTCGCTATTATTCCGGAGCTATCAGACGTGACATGGGGAACCTGCTTAAGTGGCTGCTTCTGGCAGTGGTGGTAGGATGTATAGCGGGAGCTTTCAGTACTTTATTTTCTTTTGTGCTGAAGGCAGTGACCGGTTACCGCAAGGCACATCTGTGGACCTTTTTTCTCCTGCCCCTGTTCGGACTTTGCATCGTATTTCTTTATGAGAAATTCGGAAAAGACGATGGCGGCACGAATCAAGTCCTTTCTACAGTCCGTTCCCAGGATGATGTGCCCTGGAGATCCGGTCCGCTGATTTTTATTTCGACTGCATTGACACATCTTGCCGGTGGTTCAGCAGGACGTGAGGGTGCAGCTATTCAGCTGGGTGGCAGCATTGCCAATCTTCTTGGCAGATGGATCCATCTTGATGAGGAAGACCGTCATGTGATCGTTATGTGTGGTATGAGTGCTGCTTTCTCTGCACTATTTGGCACACCAATGGCTGCAGCTGTTTTTTCCTTGGAAGTGGTCAGTGTAGGGGTTATGTATTATACAGCTCTTATGCCCTGTATGATCGCATCTTTGATCGCATCCCGTTTTGCGGCTGGTATGGGCGTTACGCCGGAAGCTTTTCACGTAGTAAATATTCCTGCACTTTCCCTGGAAACAGGGCTGAAAATGGGCGTTGTAGCCCTTGGATGTGCAGTGATCAGTATTGTCTTCTGTATTATTTTAAATGAGACAGCCAGATTCTACGGCCGGTTTTTTTCTAATAAATATGCACGGGTAGTGGCCGGTGCCGTTCTGGTTATTTTTATTACACTGATTCTTGGAACTACGGATTACATGGGAGCCGGTGCTGAGCTTATTGAGAAAGCAGTGGAGACCGGAGACACCGATTATATGGCTTTCTTCTGGAAAATGCTCCTTACCGCACTGACTATGAAGGCTGGTTTTCGCGGAGGCGAAATCGTTCCGTCTTTCTGCGTAGGCGCCACTTTCGGATGCATGGCAGGACAGCTGATAGGGCTTTCTCCCTCCCTTTGCGCAGCCTGCGGAATGGCTGCTGTTTTCTGTGGTGTGACGAACTGCCCGATTACTTCTATTCTGATTGCCTTTGAAATGTTTGGCTTTAAGGGAGTGTCCTTCTATCTGATTGCCGTTTCTATCAGCTATGCGGCTTCCGGATATTATGGACTGTATAAAGATCAGACAATTGTATATTCTAAATACAAAGCCAAATATATAAACAAACACACAAAGATGTGACAAGCCCTGAAATGATAATATTCATTTTGCAGAGATTTTTTCGAAGCTCTATCCTCTGTCAAATGTTCACTACTTGAAATTTGCAGGAGTCCGAGTTGCGGGCGTGGCAAGCAACATCCAAAACATTCCTGTAAAATATAAAAAACGGCACACAAGCTGCCGTAAAAAGAAGGGGGTACATTTATGAACCTTGAAAAACTTTTTCACCTGAAGGAAAACCACACTGACGTGAAGACCGAAATCATGGCCGGTATTACCACATTCATGACCATGGCTTACATCCTCGCTGTCAATCCCAACATCCTTTCCGCTGCCGGAATGGACCGGGGTGCAGTCTTTACTGCTACTGCACTTTCATCCTTCATTGCAACCTGCCTGATGGCACTGTTATCCAATTACCCGTTTGTCCTGGCACCCGGTATGGGACTGAATGCATACTTTGCATATACCGTAGTTCTTGGCATGGGTTATTCCTGGCAGCAGGCTCTGGTTGCTGTATTTGTGGAAGGTATCATCTTTATCCTGCTTTCCCTTACCAATGTTCGTGAAGCGATCTTTAACTCCATTCCTATGACACTGAAACACGCAGTTTCTGTTGGAATCGGTCTTTTCATCGCATTTATTGGTCTGCAGAATGCAAAGATCGTTGTAAACAATGATTCCACACTGGTAAGCATGTTCTCCTTTAAGGGCTCCATGTCAGATGGTTCTTTCAATTATCTTGGAATCACTGTTCTTCTTGCCCTGATTGGCGTACTGGTTACCGGCATTCTTCTTGTAAAGAATGTAAAAGGCGGTATCCTGTGGGGCATCCTTATTACATGGGCGCTTGGAATCCTCTGTCAATTTGTGGGGCTTTATGTTCCAAATCCGGATGCAGGTTTCTA
>ENA-OPAO01001555-OPAO01001555.1-human-gut-metagenome-genome-assembly--contig:-NODE-1555-length-15504-cov-5.941550_pt1 | contig 15504 bp, 9 predicted proteins | sample MGYA00241054_ERZ501424 | MGnify/ENA primary metagenome ERZ501424 (study PRJEB25962, sample SAMEA2042623) | human gut metagenome | biome: human gut; feature: human-associated habitat; material: faeces...
CCGCAGCGACTAAAGTCACAAATATAGGATATCGTATCTCTTCTCGGGCGTCTGTCCCTTAATGAATTAAATAGCAACAACCCCATTTTGGTGTTTTATGTAGACTGGGATATGTTTTTTGTGTAAAACCCGGATGACAGGATAGACAATGAAAAGTTCTCCTTCAACGTAAACAGCATCTGGTTTATATTTTAAAATGCCTTTCACATAGTCTTTAATATAAGATGCAAACTCCTCTTTTTCCATAGAAATCTCACCCAAGTTTCTGTCAAATGTAAGTGCGGGCATTTTCGGTAAGTCACAATGGATAATCGTTGCATTTTCCATATGCGGTATTTCTTTGAGGCTTTCATCCATTTCGTGAGAGCCACCTAAATTTATAATGCAGGAGCTTTCGGTAAAGTTTTCAAGGCTTATTTTGCAGGCGGAAATTGCATCGTTTACATCATCGACGGTCATGATAAAACCGCCTTTGTGGCAGAAGTTTGCGCTGGTTAAGCCAGTTGCCTGTTTTAATTCGTCTCCCTCTAAACCAAGCCAGTTTTCAGGGAAGCTACATTTGTAATTGAGAGAATGTTCTCTTTTTAATGGCTGGATGCAATAGCCTCCGCGGTTTGAGGGGAAAATAATAAAGGCAATATCTGTTTCGCGTAATTGTTTCTGACAGGGGACGAATTCAGGGAGAACGAGAACTTTTGCTTCGCTTTCAGATTTTTCCCCAGACAAAACAGAAGAATTATGTGCGGCTAAAATTTCTTCTACACGTTTCTCGGCACGTTCATTTCCTTTATATTTTTCGAACATATTTACAAGAATCATTCCAGCTGTCTGCACTGCTCTGGAAAATGCTTCATTTTCTCCATTTTCCACATCCCAGGAAGGATTAAAATTGCCAATCAAAGTGGCAAGTTCATTTTTTTCGCCGGTATTATCGTTAATATCAAGTGGCTGGATAAATGACTCATCGAACTTTGCGGCAAGTTCTTCGCCAAGAATTTCTGTACCAAGTTCTTCCCAGAGAAGTCCGAATGCTGCATAAGGTATTCCATTTTCGCGGATGCGGCTGTCGCGCTGGTGATGATCGTATTTGCCCCTTCCAATATCAAAAATAATTCCCTCAAAATCTTCAGGAACTTTATTTCCACGGGTGATTGTAATTTCAGGATTAAAATATAAAAGTAATGCAGAAGAAAAAACATCGTCTGCATGAAATTTTCCACTATGTGTAAAAGCTTTTGCATTTTTCTTTTTAATTTGTTCTAATAGAGTATTCATAAAATTCACCTCAGAATTTTTGTTTTAGTCAAGAAGCTGCTTAATCTTCAGTATCAGTATAATAGTATAGCATAAAGTTATAGCAGAATTATACAAAAAAATACAAAATATATCCCCTGGGGGAGCTTGTGAGAAAAAATAGAAAGGTATATCCTAGGTTTAGAACATAAAAGCTTTATAGGAGGAAAGAAAGATGCATATACCTGAAAATTATTTGAGTCCTTCGACCTGTGCGGTAATGGCTGCAGCAATGGTTCCGGTATGGACATACTCTGTTAAGAAAGTAAAAGAAGAAATTCCGAAGGTGAAGATGCCATTGCTTGGAATCGGAGCAGCGTTTTCCTTTCTTGGAATGATGTTTAATATTCCGCTGCCTGGAGGGACAACCGGACATGCGGTAGGAGGAACATTGATTGCGATTCTTACAGGAAGTCCGTCGGCAGGTTGTATTGCCGTTACGATCGCACTGCTTATCCAGGCATTGTTGTTTGGTGATGGCGGTATCCTTGCTTTTGGAGCAAACTGTTTTAATATGGCTTTCATATTGCCATTTCTCGGATTTGCGATTTACAAGCTTATCTGGGAAAAAACAGGAAAAAGAAAGTTAGCAGCAGGAATTGGTTCATATATCGGAATTAATGCAGCAGCATTTTGTGCAGCGATTGAGTTTGGAATTCAGCCATTACTGTTTACCGATGCAGCAGGAAAGGCACTCTATTGTCCATATCCGCTTACTATTTCTATTCCGGCAATGATGATTGGACATCTTACATTATTTGGAATTGCGGAAATAGTTCTTACTACAGCAATCCTTGCATTTGTGGAAAAGATATCGCCGGAAACATTAGAGGAAAAACCAGCACAGTCAGCATTTAAGCCATTATATATTCTTATGGCAGTTTTGATTATATTTACACCATTAGGTCTTCTGGCAAGTGGAACCGCCTGGGGAGAATGGGGTGTTGAAGAGATGGCATCCCTTGTAAGTAATGGAAAAGCACTGGGGTATACACCAGCAGGAATGGAAAAGGGCTTTAGCATTGCTTCACTTTTCCCGGATTACTCTATGGCAGGAATGCCGGAATGGATAGGATATATTTTATCTGCAGTTGTTGGCGTAGCGATTATTGTTATCTTCTTTAAACTTTTAGCTGGAAGTAAAAAAGATAAAATAGATTTTTCAAAAGGGCAGTCAGTGTAATGCAAAATCAGGAAAAAAATAATAGTTTTCTTCCATCATGGATGTGTGAAACGGAGCAATATGTTCCGAGTATTGATAAAGATGGATTTATTACAAAAAGTACGCAGGCAGTTCTTGGTGTACTGTCAAAATTAAAATGGAAAGAAGGGAAGGACGGGTGCCTAAGCGCCAGTCCTTCTTTAAAACTATGTTATACATTCCTATATATTTTACTTACTGCCTGTTCAAAAAACTATGTATTTTCATTAATTATGGCAGGCGGAACTATTCTTGCACTTGCAACTTATCCGGCAGAAACAATGAAACAGATACTTTCGGGGACATTTGGAGCAGTACTTTTTTCTGCACTAATACTTTTACCGGCAGTGTTTATAGGAAATCCGCAGATTTTGCTTATTATCACAACCAAAGTGTTTGTATCCGTTACGCTTATAGGTATTCTGTCAGCGGGAACATCCTGGAATAAATTAACAGCAAGCCTCCGCTCATTTCATATACCGGATATCTTTATTTTTACATTGGATATTACATTAAAATATATTGCCGTACTCGGAGAAATCTGCATGGAAATCCTTACGTCACTTCGCTTACGATCTGTAGGACAAAACAGGAAAAAAGCACAGTCCTTTTCTGGGATATTGGGGATTTCCTTTTTAAAATCAAGAGAAATGGCAGAGGAAATGTATGCAGCGATGTGCTGCCGTGGATTTGTTGGAGAATATAAAACACAAAAAACATCTACCTTTCGAAAACAGGATATCTTGAGTCTTCTTTTGATGATAGGAGTAACAGGAATATTCATTTATTTCGAGGGTCTGTGGAAATAACACGAAGCAATCAATCTAGTATCAAAGAGGGTAAAAGACCTTTTAATCCTAACATATAGCAATTTTCTATGAGAAGAGGATAAAAAGTAAAATCAAGAATAACGAAAATAAAAGGAAGATTCAAAATGATAGAATTAAAAGATGTATGTTATGCATATGGAAATGAAATTGCGTTACGATACATTAATTTAAATATTCAAAAAGGTGAATCTGTAATAATACAGGGACCAAACGGGTGTGGTAAATCTACATTAATAAAAATATTAAACGGAATCATATTTCCGATGGAAGGCAGTTATACCTATGAAGATCACGAAATAACAGAAAAAGCATTAAAAGATTCTCGCTTTGCCAAATGGTTTCATCAGCAGATGGGTTATGTTTTTCAAAATGCAGATACACAGCTTTTTTGTGGAAGCGTAGAAGAAGAAATCGCATTTGGTCCAACCCAGATGGGACTTTCCGAAAACGAAATCAGACAGAGAACAGGAGACTGCCTTAAGTTATTCGGAATCGAAAAACTAAGAGAACGCCCACCATATCATTTAAGTGGAGGAGAAAAGCGGAAAGTATCATTAGCCTGTATCCTGTCCATGAATCCGGAGGTACTCATCCTTGATGAACCACTTGCAGGACTTGACGAAAATACACAAGAAATGCTGATAGACTTTCTGAAAAAATTTCATGCGGCGGGAAAGACACTCATCATTATTACGCATAATAATCAGCTTGCGAAAGAATTGGGAACTCGATTCATAAAAATGAACGAAGATCATGAACTTGCTATTTAATTCAAACAAAATCCAACCAAAGACAGCCCGAGAAGAGAATGGATATCCATTCTCTTCTCGGTCGTCTGTCTCTTAATGAATTAAATAGTAATAGTAAACGATTTTCCGATTTGTTTATAGTCGGAAATGGTAATTTCCTGAGCGGTATCGGTATGTTCACTATCGACTTTAATTGCAGTAGATTCGGTTTTATCAGAGGCTGTATCTTTGGTAGCTTTTTTTGTAGATTCTGATTTTGATACAGAAAAAGTCTGTGTATTTCCACTGCCAATTATTTTGGCAGAGTCGGCTTCCTCTGTGGCATTTGATTCATTCGAGCTGCTATTAGAGGAAAGGTTAGAGTAATCAGCACAATATGGAGTTAAAGTAAGGCTGGTGGCTTTAGGGGAGATAGATTCTACTGATTTATCTACTCTGAAAGAGCCGCTTCTTCCGTCTGATTCATCAAGGAAAAACTCTACAGGGTTACCGAGATTGTCTTTTCCTTTTAAGAGGATATCTTCAGAAAGTCCGGCATTGTCTGGGGAGATAGTAAATATTATTTTCTGATCGATTATATTGCTTCTATAATTTTTCAGAGTTATTTTTGTTTTATCTGGCAGAGTAAAGGATTGATTTAAAGCTACATTTTTTGTTTTAGCATTTAATTCTTTGCCGGAAGCTGCAAATTTTAATTTTCCAATAGTAGTATTTGATTTATCTAATGTGTAAAAATTAATCGTAAAATTAGATTTGTCAGATAGAACGGAAGAATCATTTAATTGTATTTCGCTTTCGGAGATAGAGGTCAGTTTGTCTATAGGAGTAGAGCTGCTTCCGATGCTGTTTACAATATTTTGTCCACCGATAGTAACGTCTGTATCAATTGGGAGTTCAGTAATGCGTTTAATATTTAAATTTTTTAATGTGGCATTGTCTTTTATTTTTGTTTTATAGGAAATGATGAGGCTGTGTCCGTCAAGAATTACTTCATTTAATGTAACAGTAATCCCGTTTTTAGATACAGATTTACCAACCACAGTACTATAAGGACTAAGGTCTTCCTCAACACCTAAAAGTGTGGATAACCTCTCCATAATCTGCCGTGATTGTGCGTATACGTTCTGTCTTACCGGGGCACTGCTTCCGCCGAGAATGAGGACAAAAGCGGCTGCAGCGGCAACGTATTTTTTCCATGTATGCTTTTTGAGGGATGCTTTTTTCTTTGAAGCAAAGGACTGCTTCCAGTTTTTTAAATCAGTACTGGTAATATCGATATTTTCAAAAGTGTCTATCTGATTATCAATATCATTTAATAAATCATAAATATCATTTTTCATAAAAACTCCTTTCAGTTGTCATGAAAACACATTTTTTGTGGTAGATAATTGACAACGGGTATACTAGTAATATTCATTGATTTTGTTACTATGATTCGTTTCATAAGCTGAGTGATTTTGTGTACATTAAGTAATATTCATTGGTTTCGTTTTGGGAAAAAGGGCGCGCAGTTTCTTTTTGCTGCGAAAAAGTCGATTGTAAAGTACCGGCTTTTTTGTATGCATTTCCTTCGATATTTCATCAAATGGTTTTTCTTCCACATATAACTTGATAAAAAGTTCTCTATCCTGTGGTTTTAGGCAAGATAACATTTGCTGTGTTTCTTCAGAAAATTCCTCATCAAACTGCGTCTGTAATTCAATAGCATCGTCAATACCCTTTGTATGCGGTGAATTTTCCCAACTTGTCTCTAAAAGAAAGTGTGCATATTTTCTTTTGTAATCTAAAGCCTTTAACCGAGCAATCCCGCCAATCCAGTTAGCAAAAGGATTTCGTGCGGAATCATAAGAGTCGATATGTTCCCATACAGCGAAGAAAACATCATTAATACATTCTTCTTCATATTGAGAAAGGACATTTAGATAACGATGTGTAACAGACTTTACAAGTCCGCCATAATGAACCATCACATATTCTAAAGCTTTCTCATTTCTGTGGGATAACTCCTTCACGAAATTTGATTCATTTATTTTCATAGGCTGCTCCTTTATGTACATTCGAATGTAAAAAATATATATGATTATATCGGTTACACTATATATTCGCAAATGAAGGGGAGAATCTCTCACTTTTTTGAAAATTTTTTGGATTTTTTGAAAAGGCAGACGCTCCCAAAGAGAGAAGCCATCCTATATCTGTGACTTTAGTCGCGGCGGTTTGAATGTTCGCTTGGATGCTCGTATCCAAACCTTGCTCCGAGGCCACAGATATAGGGTGGCTTTTCTCTTTGGGAGCTGACTTTGGTAACAAAAATAAAAAAGTGAATATTGGAAAAGGGAGAGATTGGTGGTGGATTTAGGGGAGGTGACAGAAGGGGCAGATTTCCTGGAGGGGATTTCGCCACATTTAGAGGTAACTTTTGAGCAAGTGGAAACTTAAAATTTTTCATTCCTCTGGATTTTCAAAGACAGGAAATAAGGGCATCGATAGAGAGCAAATGTGGCCTGGGAGCAAGGTTTGGAAGCGAGCGTTCAAACCGCCGCGACTAAAGTCACATTTGCTCTCTATCGATGCCCTTATTTCCGTCTCCCAAACTGTAGAGAAAGATTTATTTCCTTTGAATGTTACCCTAAAACCTGTTAAGATGGGAGTATAAATTTTCGAAAGAGGAAATATACTTATGGATTATATTGATATTTTTATAAAGAACGACTATATAAATTTAAAACAAATCGCAGAAAGCGGCCAATGTTTTCGTTGGAAGAAGATGTGTCCGGGAAGATATTTTGTCATTTCTGATGGGAGGGCAGCGTGTTTTTTTCAGGAAAAGACGGGAATTCGTATTTTATGCAGGAGTAAGGATGAGGAATATTTTAGAAGATATCTGGATTTAGATACGGATTACGGAAAGGTGATAGAGCAGATTGATGAGAAAGATGATTTTCTTATCGGTGCGGCGCAGATGGGAAGGGGGATTCGTATTCTTCGCCAGAATCTGTGGGAAATGATTATTAGTTTTATTATCAGTCAGAGAAATAATATTCCACGTATTATGAAGAGTATTGACGCTTTGTGTGAAAAGCTTGGAGAGCAGATTGTTTTTGATTATGAAGGCGAACATCTTGTGGGATATACCTTTCCTTCTCCAGAAGTAATTGTTGGAGCGGATTTGTCAGAGTTTAAGTTTGGATACAGGGAGAAGTATATAAGGCAGACTGCGGAGGATATTTTAGAGGGAAAGTTTGATTTAGAAGAGGTAAAAGATGCTGTGGATGAAGGAAAAACTCCAGAGCAGGTAAAGGAGATGTTAAAGCAGCTAAAAGGTGTGGGAGAAAAGGTAGCATCCTGTATTCAGCTTTTTGGTCTTCATCAGTTAGAATTGTTTCCGATTGATACATGGATTGCAAAGGTGGAAAAAATGTATTATAACGGGCATTTTCCAGTAGAAAAGTATAAGGACACGGCAGGAATCATGCAGCAGTATCTCTTTTTTAGAGTGCGTGAGGATGCGGATAAAAGAGCGGTTCTTGAGATGAAAAGCGAGGTGGGTGAGAAGGCTGCTTCAAAAACTTCATTTAAAGAAGAAATGACAGAAAAAATAGATAAGCAAACAAAGAGAAAAAATGAAATTTCTCCAGAAAATAACAGTTTAGAAGAAAATAGATTAGAAAAAAGTAGATTTAAAAAAGATAAATCAGAAGAAGCCAGATCCGAGGCTAATAGATATAATCTTTCTGGTAAAATGCTATATGTATCTGATTTAGATGGTACATTATTAAACAGTGATGCCCTGTTGAATGAAGATGTGCCAGAACGACTGAACCGCTTGATTGATAAAGGACTTTGTTTTACTGTTGCGACAGCAAGAACTTATGCGACAGTGAATTCCATTGTGAAGGATGTGCATTTGACATATCCGATGATTTTGATGAATGGAGTCATGCTCTATGATCCGGTAAGTAAGAGCTGTATTAATGCGGAGATTATTGAAAGAGATTCTGTGGAATATATTTTAAAAGGAAGAAAGAAGTTTGGAGTGACAGGGTTTGCCTATGCGCTTTCGCCGGAAATTTCGGAAGAAACTTTAGAATCAGAGATAGCTTCAAATTTAGAAAAGAATTTGAAATCAGGTGTAGCTTCAAACCTGAAGAAAAATTCGAATACAGGAGAAGAGAACCAAATTCAGAAATCTGGGCGCAAAATGGCCACCTATTACGAGAAAATCGCGACAGAACACATGGAAAAATTTTATGTAGAGCGGAGAGATGTGTATCATAAGCCATTTAGTAAGGTAGAAAAATTAGAAGATATTTTAGAAGAGGATATCATTTATTTTTCCATTTGCTATGAAGAAGAAGTTTTGCGGCCATTTTATGAATATTTGAAAAAGGATGAGAAGTTAAATCTGAATTTTTATAAGGATGTTTATGGAAATGGATTGTGGTATTTAGAGATTTCGCATAAGAATGCTTCCAAATATCATGGAGTGCAGAAGCTTCGGGCAATGCTTCAGCCGGATGCGATTACGGGAATGGGAGATAATCTAAATGATATTCCATTATTTGAAGCCTGTGACCGCTGTTGTGCAGTAGGAAATGCACATAAGGAGGTAAAGGAGCGGGCAGAATATGTTCTTGATACGAATCTTAATGCTGGAGTGGTGAAATTTCTGGAAGAAGAGATGATGTCTTGAAGGCAGCAGGGTATTTTCATATTGAAGTGAGATGATAGATTTAAGAAGGTGATGGGGTTAACTCTGGCCAGCGGAAGTTATTTTATGAAATGATAGAAATTAGCAGAATAAATTGCAAGATTTACCTGAGACTATTATAGAAGAGAGTTGACAAATAGTTTTACCAATATTAAAATATAGATATGAAAACTATGTTACATGGAAATGAGAACACAAACTATATCTCAGAAGTTTCAAGCTGATATTTTGTAAATAGGGATTTCTTTTTTAGAATATATATCCTATTTTTGATATGGAATTCTCTGTGATGTAAATATATACCTAAACGTGTTGGAGGAAGAGATGAATTATAAAATTATTAGTGATGGCTGTTGTGATTTAGAAAAAGAGATCATTGAACAGTATAATTTACGTATTATACCTTTTTATATATCATTTGATGAGGAGACATATTATAAAGAGATTGAAGAAATCGGAATTCGTGAAGTATATGAGCGAATGGTAGGGAATCCAGATGTATATCCGAAGACCTCTCTTCCATCTGTACAGAATTATATTGACGTTTTTACGGAATATGTGAAAGAAGGAACACCGGTAGTCTGTATTTGTTTTACTCCATCTTTGAGTGGTTCTTACAACTGTGCATGTAATGCCAGAGAAATTGTTTGTGAGGATTATCCGGATGCCAAAATTGCGGTGATTAATTCTGAAGCAGGAACAGTAAGTCAGGGTCTTATGGTTATTGAAGCAGGAAGAATGTGTCAGAATGGAGTTCCTTATGAACAATGTGTAGATATTCTTGAGAAGATGAAAAAGACGAATAGAATCTTCTTTACAGTCGGTAACACAGATTATTTAAAACATGGCGGACGAATCGGAAAGCTTGCAGGAATCGCAAGCAGCGCCCTTTCCTTAAAGCCTCTGATTACTTTAGTAAATGGTGAGATCGAAGCTTCAGGAATCGGACGAAGCCGTAAGAAGACAGTTGCCAAAACGATTGCGTTAATGGATGACTATTTTAAAGAAACCGGAGATGCGATGGAAGACTATTCTTTCCGCGTTGGTTTTGGTTACGATATAGAGGAAGGCAAGGAATATTATAATACCGTTGCGAACCATATCTATGGAGAGAGCCATGTAGATCAGGTGGGAATCTGCCAGATTGGGGCAACCATTGCGGTACATACCGGACCATATGCGATTGGAATCGGGTGTGTTAAGAAGTATGAGAATTATTTATAATCTAAGCCAATCCTATTCAAATAATAAAAAAGACCCCACGGAATATAGCTTCGTGGGGTTTTTACTAAATAGAGTTTGAATAGTAAGAAATAATAGAATGTATAAACCAGAAGATATGGTTATTACTTCTCACATTTGCAGAGGCAACTATTATTCTACTTTCTCCGGGAGCGTCTCTCCCTGCCTGAGGCAAAATACTATTTATAAAAATACCAATTATATAAAATGTTTAAGAGAAACTTATTTTACTTTCACAGTTTTCACTTTGCTGTATGCCCCATAAGTCTTAGTCTTTCCAACCTGCTTGTAGGAGCGTACTTTTACAAAGTATTTCTTTTTAGATGTTAATTTCTTTACTACTTTGCTTGTTGTCTTGTTACTCTTTACTACAATTGTTTTCTTTCCTTTGAAAGATTTCTTTGTGGAATATGTGATTTCGTAACCGGAAGCTTTTTTATCTTTTTTCCAGGATACTTTGATTTTTTTCTTTCCATTTGCTTTTACTTTTGTAGTCTGTTTTGCAAGTTTTACTTTTGTGGCTGTTGTGTTTGGCTTCTTTGCTGTAGTAGCAGGTTTTGTAGCTGGTTTAGCAGCAGTTGTTGTATTTGGTTTAGAAGCTGTTGTACTGTCCGGTATGGATGGTGTTGGAGCTTCTGTGGATTGATATGGTTTTAATAATTCAGTAAGTTCATTGATTAAATCAGCAGCATCGGCACTGGTAGAACTTTCGTTTGCTAAGAGTTCTGCTGCCTCATTTTTATGTGCTAATAATACACTATCATCAGCACCGGCACCTTTTAATGCAGTTTCAGCTTGTTTGATAAGTTCCTGTAACTGTGCTTTTTGAGCTTCTGTTACAGGGATTGCAACGTGGATATCAGCGTAGTTATCACAAGAAATAGCAACGCTGTAAGTTCCACCTTCTGCATCAGATGGGATAGCATTTAAGTCAAGAGAAACGCTTTTTGCAATAGCTCCGGAATACAGAGTATAAGGAGTCTTCATATGACCTGCTCCAACAGTATATGTTACAGTCAATGTTCCATTTGTAACAGTAGGAAGCTGATTTAAAGTAAATGATTTCATATCGTCACTGAAAGTACCGCTGATTTCTTCAGAGTAAGCTGGTTTTATAAAGATTCCATCAGCGAAAGTATAAACATAGTTACCTTCTGGTGTTACATAAGTAATCTTATTAATTGTTTTATTGACAAGCTTTGCAAATTCAGCCGTATTATCTGATTTTGCAATTCCCATAGTAGCTGCTTCATTGGCAACATTAAAAGATAATTTATAAGGTTGTACCCAGATATTTGAAAGATGTTCCAGACCTACTTTATATCCTTCTGTTGTTTCAAGAATGATTCCCTGAATAGTAGAATTGACAGGGAATCCCTCATCTTGTCGGGAATTTCTTAAGTATTTTGTGCTTGTTTCCACCACATCAATCTCGTATTCACCCCAGGTGGATCCTGTTGTTAATGTTGGTACGGCATCAGTTACAGTAGCGACTGTCTTGTTATTAGAAACATAAGAACCGTTTTCCTGAAGTATTTTATACTGAGAAGGAACCTGTGTAGGATTTTCATTTAATGTAATATCAGAAGCTTCCTCATATGCTTTGCTTAATTCTTTGTTTGCATCTTTTAAAATAGTGGATTCAACATAAAGGTCAGAATCAACAGCAACATTTACATTCGCAACACCTTTTACATGATATCCCCCTGCAGCTTCTGCACTTTCCTTCTTATAATCTGTCCAGGCATTAGATAAAACAGAATACTTAGAAGTGCTGGCAGTAGTAACGACATCAAAGCTGTCTGTGCTGCTTACGTCACCAGAATAAAATTCTTTGTAAGTTAAATTAGATGTTCCATATATCGTTCCGGAAAAACCTGTACCGTTAGTTAATTTATAATATAATCCACTGTTTCCAATCTGAGTATAGCCTTCTAAAGCTTCTGCAGAATATGTGTAAGTGCTGCCTGCGATAGAAACGGATTTTGTTCCTTCTGCTGCAAATGCAGGAACAGAAAGCTGGCTGACAGACATAAATACTGCCATAGAAGCTGCCAGAGCCTTAGTTAATAATTTTTGTTTTCTCATTAAATTTGTAGTCTCCCTTCTTTTCTTGTATACTTTTAGAAACTGATTATGAAATCAAACATAAAAAGTTCCAAAAGGACATATTTGATAAGAAAATAAATATATAAAAATCTGTGCACTGATTTTTAAGGCAAAAAATTAGAGAACTCTCCCTAGCGCGCATACGGAGTGCGTTAGTGGAGGGTCCCCTACCAGGTTTTCATGCATGAATATCTAATAAAAAGATATTAAGCACCGAAAATTCAATTCAAATCTTGTAAGTCTGAGATAGAAAATATATCTCGCAATTAGAGAATACTATATAAAATTAGTTGTGTCAAACAAAAAATACCAAATGAAAAAAGTTCTCAAAAAAGGGAATGCTTAAATACTAATTTTCGTTTCTTTTTTCGTCTACACGAAATCTACAATTATTATTTTGTCTTCACAGTTTTTATTGCAGACCATTTTGATGTAGCTGTCTGATATCCGGCTTTTGTATATACGGCGCGGATGCGGACTTTATATATTGTTTTCTTTTTCAGTTTCTTAAGCTGAGCAGATGTGATCTTAGCCTTGGAAACTTTAATTGTTTTTGTAGCTTTTTTGTTACCGAATCCTTTTGTTGTGTACTGGATTTCATAACCGGTAGCTTTCTTAACCTTTTTCCATGTAACTTTTGCTTTGTTCTTTGTTGTTTTTCCAACTTTAAGAACAGGTTTGGAAAGTTTTACGTTTGATTTCTTTAATGCTGGTTTAGTAGCAGGTTTTTTAGTTGTTGTTGTGTCTGGATTAGAAGGCGTTGCAGGTTTAGAAGGAGTAACAGCTTTTTCTTTTAAGCCTGAAAGAGCTTCTGTAAGTTTTGTGTTTGCAGCATCAACAATTGCCTGTGTGTTAGCGGATTTTGCTTCTTTTGCTTCTGTTAAAGCAGTCTGAAGTGCTTTCCAGGTTTCAGCAGTATATTTGCTGCTATCAAGTTCTTCTGCTTTTTTGATGGAAGCTTCAAGGATAGAAGTATTCAGCTGTACAGTTCCAGATACAGATGGGTAACCGGTTGATGTAAGCTCTATTGTGTAAGAAGCAGATTTGTCTGCAAATACAGGTGTGGAAGAACCATCTTTACCTTTAATTGCTGCATTGAAGTTAATGTTTCCGTCTGCATCAAATAAATCAGTAGCTTTAATTCCGCCTTTTCCTGTTTTTTCTACCCCATTAATTTTAATAGATGTAATATTATTTACATATTTTTTAAAGTTGACACCGGAAGGAAGAGTAACCTGATTATTTTTATTAATGGAGATATCTCCAGTCTTGTAGCCAGATTCTAATGTGAAGGAGGCTACAATATCAGAGTAAGTATCATCTGTAAATACCATAGAATAGGAACCCACACCAGTATTATCTGTAGCTTTTATCGTCAGAGTATTGTTTGCGTATGTATAATCTGTACCTTCTGTCAGGACAGTTTTTCCCATACTTACGCTGCTTAAAGTATAATTAGAACCAGAAGGAACAGCAGCAGTATCAACAGAAACGGTTGCACCATCTTTAAAGTTATCGTTGGCGGTAGCTTTAATAATACTGTCAGACCCAGCTAAAGTTTTACATTTTAAGGCAGTGTTGATCACAATATCAGCACCGTCTTTTACAAGATAAGTAACTTTTTTAATTGTTTTACCCTGTAAAGCTTCATGACGCTTATAATCAATTGTGTTTCCGTGTTTTTCTTTAAATCCATCTGTTACAGCAAAGGAGAATTTTCCTCCGCCATAGATGTTTTCCAGATGTTCCATACCATATTTAGTACCATCTTCGTCTTCAACAATGATACCAAGTAAGGACTTTTTAGCATCTAAATTAGAAAGAGGGCTGTTTTCAGAAGTTACAGGATCTACTTCATATTGTCCGTAGGAAGACTGTGTTTTGATAGTAAGTGTATCAGAAGTATCTTCGATAACCTCAGATTTCATAGCTGTCAAAGTACCATCACCATTTAAGATTTTATATTCAGATGGTGTCGTATCAGATAACTTCATAGAACTAATAATTTCTAATAATTTATTGCTGCATTCTTTATTATCGGAAATAGCCTTTTTCGCATTTTCATATAATGAAGTTGGAACAGCAATATTTACGTCTTTTATACCGATAATAGAGCCACCCTGTTCGTTTGTATTATCTTCTGAATACGTACTGGAGAAGTAATTTTTGTATTTATTAGTTGTAGCACTACTTACTGCATCATACATACCACTTTCGCGATAAGAAGCTGCTTTATCAGAAGTGAGGTCTAAAGTAGTATCCTCTTTTACATCTTTTAATTCTCCGTAATAGAAATCTGCATAAGAAAGATTCGCTGTTCCGTATACATATTTATCAAGAGCATTTTTAGCGTCTGTAAGATGTTTGATTGCCTCATCAACCTCTGCCTGATTAGGAGCCTCTTTTGCTAAAATGTCTTTTGCTTCTTTTAATTCTGTTTCGAAGCTATTCCAGCTCTTTTCTGTATAATCCGATGGGTTTAATCCTTCAACAGAAGAAACAAGTTTGTTTAACTCAGTTGTATCGCCAGCATTTGTGTCAGGTTTTACAATGTTTGCATCAGTAGCTTCAAAGTTATATGTAGAATCAGCGTATCCAAGAGCATAAATGGTTAAGCTCCAGTAGCCAGTTCCGTCATATCCTTTTGGAAGCTGGCAGCGAATAGAATTTGTAAGACCTAACTGGATTCCCATACTTTTATGCATCCAGTTATCAGCAGCAAACTTTGTTCCGTAAGTGGCAAGTGCCTTAGAACGTGTGCTGTCATTTCCATAGTAGGTCCATTTTACAGCCTGCATATTAGCACCAAGATCGCCGTAATTTTTTGTGAAATCTACACGAAGAAATTCACCGTAGCTACCGCTTGCATCCTTTACAGTTGCTCCCATATTGTTTAAATCAGCAGTTTTGAGAGTCTGATTTTTAATACCAGAAGAAGAGCCGTTACTTCTTTGAGTAAATGTGAAGGAACCATCACTCTGCTTTTCGGCAGTCTTTAGGCCATTGGTATCCTTATCAACAGATGCAGTAACGTTGTTATAAGCCTGTAGATTTTTTTCTCCATAGCCGCCAATTAAGGTACCGTTATTTTCTACAACGGAATACTTTTCTTTAAAGCTGGCATAGTCAGAAGATTTTACTTTGACAGGAACATATTTTAATCCAAGAACATCATATTCTGTCATAGTCTGTGTAGTGCCATTGGTTAAGGCGAGAGTACCTCTGTTCCATCCGGCACTGGTACCATCTGTAAAGTAGACAGTTTTTCCATCACTGCTCCAATGGGAAACACTATATTCTCCTTCAGCAGTTTTAATAACTGCAGTACACTGATAACTTCCACGATGAAGACCGTGATTAGCGGTAGCT
>ENA-OPAO01001564-OPAO01001564.1-human-gut-metagenome-genome-assembly--contig:-NODE-1564-length-15436-cov-6.976790_pt1 | contig 15436 bp, 19 predicted proteins | sample MGYA00241054_ERZ501424 | MGnify/ENA primary metagenome ERZ501424 (study PRJEB25962, sample SAMEA2042623) | human gut metagenome | biome: human gut; feature: human-associated habitat; material: faeces...
CGGGGAGACCATAACGGAAGATATCCCCTGCCAATGCCCTTTCACACGCGTTACTTGGGATATGGCCTTGTGGATTATCCATCTGCTTAAGTGTCATACATCCATTTCTGCCATTTCGGCCATGCTCTCTGTACATTGGAGTACCATACAGAAAATACAAAAGCATATCATGGATAAGGCGTTGGCTGCCTTTGAAACCTGCCTGAAGAAAAGTAACTATCGCCCACGGTATTTGGCCGTAGATGAGTTCGCTATCCATAAGGGCCATCGCTATGCCACCTGCGTTATGGATTTGGAAACGGGATTCATCTTGTGGGCCGGCCTGGGCCGCTCCATGGCAGATTTTGAGCACTTCTTTAAGAGCATTGGCCTTTCGCTTCTTTCCAGGCTAAAAGCGGTGGCCATGGATATGAACGCATCCTTTAACAGGCTGTTCCAGAAATATTGTCCGAAGGTCCAACCCTACCACGTAATTGATACAATGCAACGATAACCCTTATTTTGCACACCCCCGTGTGCAAAATAAGATATCATAAAAACATATTGAAATTCGAGTCGTTTTCTGATGGATATACCTGACACTCTTTCATCCGAATATACATTAACAAACTGCCAATCCTTTTTTGTTATCGGTTCTTTAAAATGCTGAATCTGTAATTCAAAGCTCCCCTCTGTGCATCCTCATATGTACTAACTCGGCAATATGCCACAACACGAAGATTCCGATGTGCAGTCGCACTTCTCTTATATTAGCAGGAATAGGGTAGCTTGCTCTTTGTATATTGAGGATACACAGACTATTCTATCTGAATTTTAATTATCTCAGTATAAACATACCACGAAGTTAAACTTTGTTTTCTTCACGGATGTCCGTAGGTATTCTCTCACATACTTCGATTAAGGTTTTCGCATAATCAAATCCTTTTTGCGTAACTGTTTTTTTGTTGACAAAAAGCATAATGGAAACAATACAAAGGACCATAATAATCAGAACAATGTAATCTGGGTATGGGTGTAAAAATGCCTGGTTTAGAGAAATTATTCCCTTGAGTATAATTTCTCTAATAACAATGACTAAGTAAAGAAATAGTGCAATTCTTTTTGTTCCATACAGATTTCTCCAAAAATTGTACTCTTTTAATTCTTGATATACCCTTGGTTCTTTATCACGATTTGAATTTGCATAATTTCTAAGAATATTTGTTGCAGAAATATATTGTTGGTCATCATCTGCATTTTCATTTGATTTGTCCAGTGGAAGATTCAGTCCCCTGAATCGGTTCAATTTTCTATGATAACGCTCTTTTGTGATGTCATCAAATGTATTATCGGAAAAACGTAGCACAATTGTAGTTGGCATCCCACCTAATTTTGCATACATCTTTTTCTCGTAATCTTTTCCAATGTTCCTTGCTATTTTGCTAAAAATAGTAAGGAACACAAGACTCAAAAAAATTAGAGTGCCGTTTTCAATCCAGCTATACTGTATTAGACCTTTGATCAATCCGATCATAATAATAGGTGCTAATAACACTATTACTGGCATAACACGAGCGTGAAACGTAAAATCATCAAAAAAGTTCTTAAATTTATCCATTTTTAATCTCGCACCTCGACTTGCGATATTTACTTCTTTTTCGCTCCAGTAGATCGTTCTTTTTGATTGTAACTCATTTTATTGATAATATATGGTTCTAAAAACATCTACCCCTATTCATTGTGTGTATTGAAAGATCCAATATAGAACTCACTATCTCTATCACAAAGCCGTTCGTCGGATAAAAAATCTACTGAATAATTAGAATTTGATACATATATATGTACTTGCCCTAAACAGCAATCAAAAACAATATCTTTTGCCGAATTCTGAGTGATTGTATTATATCCTTCATAATAGTTCAGATTCTCTGCTGGTGCTTCGCCGATTACAATTACGCTCGGGTTTAATTTTTTCAAAACATCATTTGGCACTTTTCCCGAATCTCTGCCGTGGTGTGGTGCAAAAAGGATATCGATCTCAGGCCATTTTACATGATTCTTAATCTTATTGACGAAATCTTCTTCTATATCCCCCATCCAGATTGCTTTCACTCCTTTTTCAAGAGAATAAGTAAAGATTGGAGAGATGTTATTAAAGGCGGAACCGTCTTTCGCTTTTTGTAACGCATCTTTATAATCTAAATTCGATGTGATTGGCCATAGAAAATTTATTCCAGATGAACCATAGTTTTTTCCTTGAGAACTGTTATTTTCATTCATCCAACAACGTGAACAACCTTCTTCTACGTAATAGTGATATTCGCCGTCTCTCAATTTACAGTAATACTTGAAACTTTCACTTGGATCAGATTTTGTGGCCTTATTTTCAACACAATAAAAGTTTACAATTTTGATTTTTTCATCTAAGAATTTTAACTCGCAAATATGGTCTTCATCAGGATGAGTAGAAATCACTCGTGTGATATCCTTGTTTTTCTTTTCCGTTACTATTTCATCAACAATATCTTTTTTATCATTATCATCTAGGCAGCAGTCAATAATTGTAAAATTACTTGAATCATGTTTTATATAAAACATGTCTCCTTGTTCTCCGTTAATGTCAGAAACTGAAAAAGATTTAATCACACTCATTTTTACCCCTCCAATTTTTTTAATAGAATCGATGATAAAATACTTTACAGCAGTTTACAGCTTTTAAGCCGCTTGCGAATCGCCCCAAGCCAATGCTTGCAAGGCTTTGAGCAATGCGCTTGAATTTATGTTACTTTGGGCTTTGGACACCATAGGACTTGCCTTCGTGCTTGGCGTGGTCGTACAGGATGCCCACTCCGTCGAAGTGCTTGCCCCACTTGGCAATAGTTGTGTCATCCACGCTGAGCAAGATAGGCTCCTGCCACAGCGCCCCAGGCACTATGGTAAGCGCCCGTAACGCCAAGGCTTGGCGAATGGACGCATCCGTAACAAGTCCGTTGCCAAGGGCACGGTAATAGCTGTTGAGCGATGCGTCCGTCTGCTTCGACAGGAACTGCCGGAACAGGCAGCGCACCGACGGCGCCGACTCCAGCGCCAGTTGAGCAATGAGTAACCATGCCAGCAAATGGCGCGTCGGCCTCGTCGCAGCGGGAAACAAGGAAGAAAAAATCGTCAGGAGTTTGTCAACTGTCGACTGACTGGTGTATAATTGAGACATCACGTAGCACCTCTCGTGTTTGGTTTGTGGTGAATCTATTATACACCTGCAGGATCTACGTGATTTTATTATGTCTTAAAAGCTGTAAACTGCTGAATACTTTATAGAAACTTTCCATTATTGCTACTTATTTGCGGATATATCTTTCATTACTTCTGCTATTGTTAGTGGGGTTTCATAAGCCATCACAATTTTCTCCTATGCCGCATCTTCACTTATTTATCTAACATAATGTTCCTTATTGTAAATTTTGTCAATCATATCGTATATATTTTTTCCCAATTATAATATAAAACAGGTGTTTTGCAACATATGCAAAACACCTGTTTTACTACATCTCTCAACACCCGGTTTGAACTTTACAATAAATGTATTATCAAAAGCCATTTCAATAACTTCCAGTCCATTTATTCAAAAAGGTCATCGTATTGACATTAACTTATACTTTTATTTCCGTCCCATCCTTAAATGTCACCCGAACATCCTCTTTGCCATAGACCGTAATATAATCGACCAGACTGCACCACAATCTCTCATCAAATTTTCCTATCAAGTTCTGGTCATTAAGATTATCAATGAAAATTTCCAATTGCTCATTTCTCGACCGACTATCTTTTATTTTTTCAGTAACTGCTTCGTATTGTTCCTTTGTTTTGTCATATCGCCTAACAAGGCTATTGTAGCGTTTCTGGTATTCCATCTGGTCTTGGGAAACCCGTGCATTTTTAGCAATACAAATTTCCGTCATATTGGTAAGCGCAATCAGGTCCTGATTCAGCCGTTCATGTTCGCTTTCAAGATTCGCCGTATCACACAATTGTTCCCGTATCATTTGTATATTGGAAATGATTTCGTCCTTATCCCCGACCAGTTTATTCACGGCTTTTATAAAAATGGCTTTGATATCGTCCTCGGTAAGGTGCGGCGTATTGCAGTGATACTTGAATTTATCATTGCAGCGGTAGATAGTCCTGCGGTATTTATCGTTGGAATGCCAGACTTTAGCTCCATACCAGCTGCCGCAGTCGCCACATTTTATCTTCGATGAAAAGATACTGACCCCGCTGTGCCGCTTGCCACCACGCCCACGTCTTTTTATTTCTTCCTGCGCCAAATCAAATACCTGCGGACTGACGATGGCTTCATGATCATTTTCCACATAGTACTGTGGAACCTCTCCCTGATTTGCTTTTGTTTTCTTGGTCAGGAAATCCACCGTATAGCGTTTTTGGAGAAGCGCATCGCCTTTATATTTCTCATTCGTAAGAATATTTCTGACAGTGCTTGGACTCCATACATCGCACCCCGCCGGAGTTTTAATACCCCGTTCCGTCAAATCACTAGCAATAAAGTGAAAGGTATATCCGCTAAGATACAGCCTGTAAATCAGTTTCACGGTCCTTGCCTGTTCCCTGTTCACAACCAGATTGCCGTCCTGCCCTTTGTCATACCCAAGGAACTGCTTGAATGGTACGCTGACCTTACCGTCGGCAAAACGCTTTCGTTGTCCCCATGTCGTGTTCTCGGAAATGCTCCGGCTTTCTTCCTGGGCAAGCGAGGACATGATGGTGATGAGCAGTTCGCCCTTGGCATCAAGCGTCCAGATATTTTCCTTCTCGAAATAAACCTCAATCCCCTTATCCTTAAGTTTTCGCACCGTTGTCAAACTATCCACCGTATTTCTGGCAAACCGGCTGACAGATTTTGTAATGATAAGGTCTATCTTATTATCCAGTGCATCCTTTACCATCGTATTGAATCCGTCACGGTGACGGGTATTGGTTGCCGAGATTCCTTCATCCGTGTATATGCCAACAAACTCCCAGTCATTCCTGCCCTTAATATACGAGGTGTAATAATCAACCTGTGCTTCATAGCTTGTCACCTGATCCTCATGGTCTGTCGATACACGGGCATAACCGGCCACTCTCCGTTTCCGGTGGCTATTGATGGGTTCTGCGGTGTAGCGACTGATGACTGCCGGAATGGTATGTACTCTTCGCGCTTCCACTATAGTTTCCACCTCCCTTCATGTATTCAGCAATTTCCCGTTTTAACCGGTGGCCAACTGCAGCTTTTTCTTCTGCCATCAGTAAAACAAAATGTCAGCTCATCAGTTTTTCCAGTTTCAATATGGTCTATCTGTTTTCGGAATGCGGCATCATCAAATGCTGGTAGGCCGAGCACCGTTGCTGCCAGCTGCTTCAATGGTTCCTCCCGTATACCCGGAACCTTGCAGGATTTCCCTGAAAGCTTGCATCGCCAGTAAGCAACTTTCCCGTTTTTCCGCTTATCCAGACAGCGTTTGAAGCAGATGTTACATTGAACGCATAGAATCCGATCTGTAAAAGCAGAATATTGCTCCGATTTACCACTCATTCGGTACCGCTTCATCCAAACCCTCTGTCTGTCCTTGAGTTTTTCAGTCCAACTTTCTTTGTTTGCAGTCGATTTCCAGTGCCGGACAATCTTGCGGCCATCTTTCATGTTAAATATCATGACATGATATTCCGGTACGGTAATTGTATCGACTTTTTCAAGAAATATGTTTTTATCAAAGTTCTGCAATCCAAGAACAGCCGCGCATTCCCGTTCCAGCACGATTTGCGGAATAGTTCCTTTTGCGCCACAGTTTCTTCCCTTATATTTATGGGATGTGCATCCCCAATACCCTATATGCCGCCCTTTATATTTCCGTTTGCTACTGACGTAACTTTTTCCACAAATACCGCATTTTATTTTTCCCGTAAAGCATGTCGTATGTAGTGACTTGTTAGCGAATGGTCCTAATTGGCACCGGCGCGCCATTTCCTTCTTCACATAATCGAACGTTTCCTGATCAATAATAGCTTCATGAGTGTTTTCGACAAAATACTGTGGTTTTTCGCCACGGTTTTTCCGTTCCCTTTTGGTAATAGGATCTTCTATATATGTTTTCTGAAGCAGGAGATTACCGGTATAGGTAATATTGGTAAGTACCTGCTTGATGCTGGGATCACCCCAGTTATTACCATGCCTGGTTTTGATGCCCTTCGCCGCAAGCTCCCGTCTTGTCTCAACCCGTGATTTCCCGTCAAGGAAATTTTGGTATATTCGCCGTACAACAGCTGCTTCCTCCGGAACAATTACAAGTTTATCCCCTTCCCATCGATAGCCATATATGAAGAACTTCGCAGGCGGCATGCCCTGTTGGAACCGTTTCTGCACCCGCCATTTGATATTCTCGCTGATGGATCGGCTTTCTTCCTGGGCAAAGGATGCAAGAATGGTCAGCATCAACTCCCCTTCGCCGCTCAGGGTATGGATGTTTTCCTTTTCAAACCATACTTCGACGCCGATATCCTTTAAATGTCGTACCGTGTTCAAAAGGTCAACCGTATTTCTGGCAAACCGCTGAATGGCTTTTGTAAGGATGATATCGATTTTTCCAACTTCTGCAGCAGCAATCATCCTGTTGAATGCATCCCGCTTCGCCATTCCTGTACCGGAAATGCCATAGTCTGCATAGACACCGGCATATTCCCATTCAGGATTCTTCTGAATAAAGCCGCTATAATAACTGACCTGTGCCGAAAGTGAATGCTGCATCCGTTCCGATTCTACGGAAACACGGGCATAGGCTGCTACTTTCTTTTGCTTTCTGAACGGCGATACCTGATGCTCGACTTTGAGGATTGTCTTTCGCATAGAATCCACTCCTTTCCAACACTATATATCACTCTGTTTGATACAATTATCAAGTGTATAAAGAGCCGGAAAAAGGATGATATTTTTCGAGCATCTGGTGCTCTGCCATGTGATATTCGCTCTCCGTGATAAGTTTTTCATCACGCATCAACTGCATCAGATGCAGCGTCATCAGGAACAACGCTTCATTTTGAAATGTTTTCTTATCCATGGCGACCACCACCGAAACGGTATTCAATATAACAGGCATGGCAGCAGAACTTCCGTTCGCTGTTTCCGTAGGTCTTAAATACTTTACCGCAGTTCTGGCAGGTAAAGGTATAGACCGCCTTTCGCTTCACCAAGTCAAGATGCCCATTCCACCATTTGTTTCTGCATTGATCCGAGCAGAAGCGTTTCTGCTTTCGTCCTGCAACCTGCACAATGGACTTACCACAGCATTCGCATACCGATTTTCCATCAGTAGAAAACGTCAGATTGTTCCGGCGGCAGAATGACTTGACTGTATTCATTGAAACGCCTGTTTGCTGTGCTATTTTACCGTATCCCAGACCGTCTCGGCGCAAAACGGTAATCTGCCTTTTCTCATCGTCCGTCATATCGGACACCTCCTAATCGTTACGAGGTAATTACCTCTATAAGTAAAAGGACAGATAGATATCAATTAAGAACCCAAGACATAAAAAAGGACCTGCCAGAGTGATGAGACTCCAGCAGATCCAAGGTATATATTCTTATTTTCGCACCTGCTTCAATACTTCCTGCAAGCGATTCGGTATGGGAAGTCCCATCCGTACAACATTTTCCACAGTGGAAAGCCCCTTGTTGGACAAGTAGAACAAGATGGTGGCAGTTCGTAACACACTGGAAGGACCAGTATTGCGAATGCATCCGTGATGAATCCCTACATGCGTTTGAAAGGGATATCTTGAAACGCTCCTACATGTTCTTTTATAGCTTTCAAACAAAGAGTCGTCCAACAACATATCCTCTCTATCTGCAAACATCTGATCAAACCTATTTTCATGCCAGCATCCCCCTCTATCAAAATATACATCTGCCGTATCACACCATGTTACAGCAAAAAATTGAATAAATAGCCTGTAAAGATAATACCTATTCCAACGACGCCGAAGAAGATAACCAGCAGACGCGGTTTGAGTACCTGTTTTAGAAGAATCGCTTCCGGAAGACTTAACGCGGTCACTGCCATCATGAACGAAAGCGCCGTTCCCATGGAAACACCGGTTCTAGTCAACTCGCTGACTAACGGAATAACACCCGCCGCATTGGAGTACAGCGGTATTCCAATCAATACAGCAATGGGAACAGCAAAGGGGTTGTCTTTTCCTGCATACTGCGCCAAGGTTCCCGCCGGAATCCAGCCATGGATAAACCCGCCGATAGCAATACCAATAAGAACATAGATCCATATGCGTTTAATTAAATCACGAGTAAAAATCCACGCATCATATAGTCTATCCTTCATACACGGTTCAACAATTTCCATGCTGGGTATATTTTGCATTTCATAAACATATGCTTCTACAAATTTTTCCATTTTCATTCTGCCGATAATCATACCCCCTATCACAGCAATAATTTCTCCTGATAAAATATAAATTAACATAATTTTCCAGCCAAACAACCCGTACAGAAGACCTACGGCAATTTCATTTACCATAGGTGCCGCAATCAAAAACGAAAAAGTCACACCCAAGGGAATTCCCGCTTCTACAAACCCGATAAAAAGAGGAACTGCAGAGCAAGAACAAAAAGGCGTTACGATTCCCAGCAGAGCCGCCAAGACATGTCCAACTACTTGATTTCCTTTTGTATGAGAAAGAATTTTTTTTGTTTTTTCCGGAGGAAAGTAGCTGCGAATAAATGTAATGGCATAAATAATAATCATCAAAAGTATCAGTATTTTCACTGTATCAAAAATAAAGAAATTAACAGCACTGCCCAGTTTGCTCTCCGGCAAAAGCCCCAGCGCCGTATAGGTTAAAAAATCAGCAATTACCTGCAGCCAATCAAACATAGTGCACCTCCGTCTTGCCCATTATGATGAAAATCATTGTTCTTCGGCAATATATCGCTTGATTTCTTCTGCCGTGCATACCTTCCCCGCCATTTTCACCTTTTCATTGATTACAATAGCCGGAGTCCGCATAACACCGTATTTCATGATTTCGCGGATATCCTGTACTTTAATAATCGTACTATCAACTTGTAATTCACGAACCGCTTTTTGTGCATTTTCTTCGAGTTTTTTACAATTGACACACCCGGAACCTAATATTTTAATTTCCATCATTACTGTCGCCCCTTTTCTACTATAAATAAAGTTTTCTTAAACTAAAAAACAAAACCGGCTTCTACATATTTTTCCGTTGCAGCCATGCATTCAAATGCTGTATATCTTTTTGATATATTTCTATGCTTCTTAAATTATCATACACTAGACTATCCAGAAACTTCAGCCGTTCATCCCGCAATATTGAATAATACGCCCATTGTGCCTGCTTGCGGTCAGCTGCTAATCCCGCATTTTTAAGATAACAAAGATGCCGGGAAGCTTTAGTCTGCGTAATCTGTAACGTTTCCATAACATCACATACACACAGTTCCTGTTCATATAATAAATTTAAAATTCGTAACCGAGTTTCATCAGATAATGCCTTTAATACATTAACTATTGTCTGCATCTATGAATCTTCCTTTCGTAGTATATAATAGTCGTATAACCGAATATTCGGTTATACGACTATTATATACTATTGAATGAACATTTGCAAGCCTGTATCGCCTGTCCTTCAATTATGGGAGAGAAATTAATTCCCATTCATGATAATTTTTGACCAAGCACTTAACTTTTTCACCATCTTCGACAATTATTCCATCTCTACTTTCTTTTGAAATAGGAAAAAATGCATTTAAGCAAATAAAAAAAGGACCTGCCAGAGTGATGAGACTCCAGCAGATCCAAGGTATATATTCTTATTTTCGCAGCTGCTTCAATGCTTCCTGCAGCCGGTCCGGTATGGGAAGTCCTATCCGTGCGGCATTTTCCAAAATGGAAAGTCCTTCATTGGACAGGTAGAACAAGATGGTGGCGGTCCGTAACGCACTTCCGGAACCGAGCATCGTCGCATCCAGCGTATGGGCCACACCGACGAGTACAAAAAGAAGCACCTTCCGGCAGATGCCTATAAAGCCGATCTCGCTGGATAGCCGCCGCTCCCGGCAGGCGCATAGCACACCGGTAATATAGTCCAGGCAGACAAACGTCAGCAGGGCATAGAGCAGATTGTCAAAGCCGCCGATGAACCAGCCCAGCCAGGCACCGACAGCCGCACACCCGATTCGTATTTCATTCCATGTCATTCTCATCACCCCGCCAGGGTAGCCTTGATTTCCAGATACTGGTCCCCATATTTCACATTATCGATAAACTGGATGTTGTACTTCTGCCCGCGGAACTTAATGTTCCATTTTTCCGAGATATCCGAGCGGTATCGGATAACAAATGACACATCCTTTTCCAGATGGACGGCTGCGGCAAAAAAATACTCCCCGCCGTGGATATTGGTTACCTTGGCCCAGGTACTGCCCTTGCTGACCAGCGTGGTATCATACCCGCCCTGCCCATCAGAGACATTCTCCTCCACCATAAACTCAATCCGCTGCTTCATTGCCCCGATATCCATCAGAACACCTCATCCCGATAGGAAAACAGCATGGCCCTCATGAGCTTGATCATGGCATCGAAGTCCGCCGTATCCCGGTTCTCATACAGATAGGCCACACCATACAAAATGGCTGTCTTGATGTCCTCTGGCAATGTCGTGTAGTCGCTTAGCGGATGGCGCAGTACATTTTCCACCGTCGTCGTGGAGGACTGGATCAGGCTGTCGATCAAGGCATCCTCTACATCGTTATCAATACGCAGGTATAATTTAGCTTCATCCCGTGTTACTGCCATGCTGCCACCTTCCTTCTGTTATTTGCTGGCCTGCTTGAGTGTCTTGATGGCTTCCGGCAGAACAATTTTGGCATCGACACGCTGAGAGCCGAGAAAGCCGACCTGACCGGTAACCGCGTATAATTCGTTCAAACGCTTAAAGGTGCGGCCCTGCCTGTCGGCAATCCAGTAGTAGGAGAAATCACCGAACAGCACCGTCTTGGCATCGGCTGCCATCTGCGGCATATACCGGCTGGTAACAACCGGGCAGTTCAGAATCTTATCCGGCACATCGGCGCTGACGGAAGGCTGCCAGATGTACTGGCCCTGCGTATCTTTCAGCTTCCGGATGGCCTTGACAGTGCTTTCATGCAGCAGCAATGTAGCCGACTTGCGGTACGGCTCACGAAGCGAATAGTACAACTCGATCAAATCGTCAAAGGTAATCGCCGTAGCAGAGGCGGCAGTCGAGCCATCCGAAGCACCGGCGGCATCAACGAGGATGCCGGACGGACGATCCGTTCCGGTGCCGGTGAGGAAGGCTTCTTCTTCGGCATTGCCAAGCCTTCTGGCAAACTCCTGCGCCATGTATCCTTCCAGGTCGAAGGCAGAATCGTTCAACAGTTCTTCGGATACCTTGACGAGCGTACCCAGTTTATGCGCCCCGATGGACACCTGACCGAAGGTGGTGTTGCTTTCGGTGTAGGCGGCTTCTTCATCCGTCCATGCAGCGGTTCCTTCGCTGGCAACGACCGGAATCTTATGGTCGCCGCTTGCAGTCTGGATCACATGGGCAAGGGAGCGCAGCACATTTTCCTCGGCCAGCATCTGGATCAGCGTCCGTTCGAACTCGTCCGGTACGAGGTAGCCGCCTTGGGGATCGGCCCCTTCCTTTAAGGTGTTGCGGATTTCCGGACGGGACTTGCCGCGCATGCTGTCCCAAAATGCGGGTGCATAGGCATCACTGAACCTGCCATGCTTCATTGTATCTTGTTTTGCAGGCTTGTTGACGATAGCGGTTGAAGTCGGTTTGCTTAATTCGAGATCAATGGCAGCCTGCGTCTTCAGTCGGTCGATTTCCTTGCCCAGTGCCATGACATCGGTTTCCATCTTGTCATAGGTGGCAGCATCTTCGGTGGAAAGCGTGTCACCGGCTGCCTGCTTTTCATCCAGAAAGGCCTTGGCCTGTTCCCAGATGTTGGCGCGTTTTTCCTGTAGTTCTAATAATTTACTCATATTGGTACCTCCATTTAATGTGTTAAGAGCGACAGCCGCTGCTGCATCGACGCTACGGATATAGTTGTTTTGTTTGCTGCCGGTGTTGGCTTGGTCTGCTTGGCGATGGCCTTATTGAGTAATGCATTGGTGACCTGCCGCCGGGAAAAGGAATAGCTTCCCATACTGGCAGCATCATGCATTTGTTTACTATCACTATCGGTTAAGATGTTGTCGGCAAAACCAAGCTCGATTGCTTTTCCTGCATTCATCCAGGTCTCGGCATCCATCAGATGGGATAATTGGGTGCGGGAGAGTCCGGTCTTTAATTCATAGGCATTGATAATGGATTCCTTGACCTCGGATAACATGGAAATGGCCCGTTCCATTTCATCGGTGTCGCCCATGGCGATCGTGAACGGATTGTGGATCATCATCAGCGCAGTCGGTGCCATATTGACGGTCGTGCCTGCCATGGCAATCACGGAGGCTGCCGAAGCCGCAATCCCGTCGATATTGACGTGGACCTGTCCGGTATAATCCATCAGCATGGCATAGATCTGGCTGGCCGCTACGCAGTCGCCGCCGGGCGAGTTCAGCCACAAGGTGACATTGCCCTGCCCAGATGCCAGCTCGTTTTTAAACAGCTTCGGCGTTATCTCGTCATCAAACCAGCTTTCTTCGGCAATGGTGCCGTCAATGGTAAGGATGCGTCCGGTATCGTCATCGGTATTCCAGTTCCAAAACTTCTTCATGGGGTTTTTCCCTCGCTTTCGGTATAAAATTTTCCAGCCTTGTCCAGCGGCAGCATATTACCGTTGACCAGATACGTATCGCCGCCCTGCTCGGCAGAAATACGGTTCATATCCTCAAGCTCCCGGATGTCGTTGGCGGATAGCCAACCGTTCTGCCTGCCGATGGCATACCCGTTCATGCGGCTCTGGTAGTCGCCGCGCAGCAGACCGTCCACATTAAATTTTGTAAAGATTTGTGCGCGTTCCGATGGCAATACCAACTGCTGGTTCATGGCCTGTTCCCAGCGGACGCACCAGGGATTCAAGGTATATTTGACAAATTCCAGCGACTGCTGCTCGATATTGGAGAAGGTGGACTTTTCCAGATCCCCGACCATATGCGGCGGCACCCGGAAGATACGGGCGATTTCGTCGATCTGGAACTTCCGTGTTTCAAGAAACTGCGCCTGATCCGGCGGGATGGATAACTGCTGGAAGGTCATGCCTTCCTCCAATACGGCCACATTGTGCCGGTTCGTGCCGGAAAATTGGGCATGCCAGCTTTCCCGCAGTTTGACCGGATCCTTCACGATGCCCGGATGTTCTAAGATGCCGCCCGGTGTAGCACCGTTGGCAAAGAATAACGCACCGTACTGCTCGGCTGCCAGCGACATACCGATGGCGTTCTTGGCCATGGCGATCGGACTGTAACCGATGAGTCCGTCAAACCCAAGCCCCGGAACATGCAGCACCTCGTCCTGCGACAGGACAATCTGCTGACAGCGGTTATCTGCACCGAACTCGTCCGAGTCCTTGGAGTAGGTGTAGATAAGCTGGCCGTTCGCTGCCCGGCTGACATCCATCTTGCTGGGCAGCAGCGGGTACAGTGCAATCGGCTGCCCGGTGCCGTTCCGGATGATCTGTGCATAGGCATTGCCCCACAAGAGAAGATGACTCATGAGCGTTTCCCGGAAGATAAAGCTCGTCATTTCCGGATTGGGAGCATTATGGAGAAGGTTGTACAACGGATGATTGATGGCCTTTTCCTTGCCGCCATCCGGTGTGTAACGATACATGTTAAGCGGCAGTCCTGCGATAGCTTCGGACAACACCCGGACGCAAGCATAAACTGCTGTTGTCTGCATAGCTGTCCGTTCCGTCACCACATTTCCGGAGGAGGTCGGGCCGAACAGGAACGTAAAGGCCGTAGACAGGTAGTTTTTCGGCTTGTCGCGCGAACGAAACAGTTTGCTAAAAATTTTCATAAAAATTTTTCCTTTCCACTAGACATTCTGTTTTACGTATGTTATTATACATATGTAAAACAAAGCATGTAAATATACGTGCGTGAATTAACTAGTTTAAGAAGGGGGATTCATAATGTCAAAAGCAAAATATGATGATTTTCTTACTCAAAACCCAAACTGCAGTAAATTTAAGGGGAATACGGACGCAATAGCAATCTTTGATCTGCTCAATGAGGACACAACGATCATTAACACAATTGCAGCATGCCAACACAATCAACCTGCCTTTACTGCATGTGCCTTGCCAATTGAACACTTGATGGACAATAAGGCTAACCCTACTATTGACTTGAATGATAAGTTCACACGGACTGTTATTGGACGTATGCTTAAGACGATATTAGCACCGTTTGGATTTGAGCCTACAAAACAAAAGGATCTCCCCAAAACGCTTGGTGCAAAATATTTCTCGTCCTCGTCCTGTTATGAACAAACCGGGGATGCTACAATGCACATTGTCAGCCGAATTGAAGAAATCCATTAGTTTTTTTACTATTGTTGAAATCAAATAAGGGGGATACTAAAAATGACTAAAGAACAAGAATTGATGATTTTTTTACATGACAAAGTATTTGATCCCATATTGAATTCAAAATCTGCCTCTAAAAGTGTAAAAAGCGGCGTCAATCTTACTATTGCAAGAATGAACAGATTGAATGCTGAAAAAATGGTTCAATATTATTGGGCGGCCCTTTCAACAGAAAATGCAATAGGCTTTTCAAAAAAACTACAGGCAGAACACTTCACGTGTTTTGAAGACGTGTTAAAAGAATTCAGGGATCGTTTCAATGATGCTTGGCTAAAAAGCTAACTTTTACTATAGAAGTAATAATCCACGTCTGTCATACACACTTTCACTCGTATCATTTCCACAGCGAATTGCACGGTCTAGCGCCATTATTGTAGCTACTACACCGTCTATCTTCTCTGTGGATTTTTCTTTGTCCGGCTTGATATTGCCTGCCGGATCGGATTTGATGAAGATATTGTCCATCATCCAACGCAGTACCGGATGGCCGCCGTGGGCGATCTTCTTTTCCAGCGTCAGCTTCATCAGTTCCTTGGTGGGAGGACTCATATCCTTGAACCCCTGTCCGAAGGGTACGACTGTAAATCCCATACCTTCGAGATTCTGCACCATCTGCACCGCACCCCAGCGGTCGAAGGCGATTTCTCGGATGTTGTACTGCTCGCCCATGGTTTCGATAAACTTTTCGATGTAGCCGTAGTGGACGACGTTTCCTTCCGTCGTGTGCAGAAATCCCTGCTTCTGCCATACGTCATAAGGGACATGATCCCGCCGGACACGAAGGGATACGTTTTCCTCCGGTATCCAGAA
>ENA-OPAO01001565-OPAO01001565.1-human-gut-metagenome-genome-assembly--contig:-NODE-1565-length-15436-cov-6.204083_pt1 | contig 15436 bp, 12 predicted proteins | sample MGYA00241054_ERZ501424 | MGnify/ENA primary metagenome ERZ501424 (study PRJEB25962, sample SAMEA2042623) | human gut metagenome | biome: human gut; feature: human-associated habitat; material: faeces...
TTATCACTAAATTGTTTATAATTTATAAAAATTTTATTGTGTCAGACACCTCTTGTTTTTTTACAACAAAATCAATTCCAACTTTACAAAAAATATTAACTGGTTTTCATTATCCTCACACTCAGCCAAAAATTTTATTGTGTCAGGCACCCCTTGCTTCGCAACTGCAAACGTTTTATCCAGTTGTAAAAAGTCCCCGGGTTAATGTCATTGTTGAGGCACCACTGATAATCAGACATTCCACTCTTGCGACACTCCATAATCAGGCGGTATTGTTCTTCAGCAGGAACTCTTGGTGATCTCATGATTTTGTTTTCTCATAATAGTTAGAGTAAAATGCTAGCATTTAGCAAAACAAAATGTAGTAAAACACTAGCATTTCCTGTTATGTATTATGAGGTATACAGATCAGCTATGCAATCCGTTGAATTATTTTGCGCTTACCTAAAAACAATATTGTATTCGTATATACGTATTTATTATTTTATAAATTTTTATTGTGTCAGGCACCACTCGCTCGAGTATCTCTATGAACTTGACTTTTCTTCAGCATTAAAAACAGCCAGAAAGTTCTTCATGCGCAGGGATTCCGGAAGGCACATCGATATTATCCGGCTGATGATGAAATATGTCCACGCAGTGAAAGACAGGTTCCGGCAGTTTCAACGGCCTCTCCGTGGAATCAGCGCAATTCATTTTGGATATCGGTAAGTTCTGCAACTGAATATCCTTCTTTTTGGCAGATGGACAGCATCTGTCTTTTTGGCATACCTGTTTTTGGCTTTTTGAGTTTAAAATATCGGATATTTGACAACAACTGGGTTATCGAACAAAACTTCGAACAACCGGCTTAATGGCATTGCCAATGGACGTTGGAATATTGAGCGCTTACAAAATAGAGGTGCACTAGGCACCTCTATATCCTAAACCTCTTGCAAAATCCGCAAGGCTGGTTTATAATCAGATTAGAAACCGAAGGATTTTGGTGTGTCCAACGGTTGCACAATCGGAAACAAATAATCAGTTTAAAAATCAAACGGATTAAAGGCTATCCCCTATTGGCGTAGAGGATAGCCTTTCCGTTTATTTGCGGTTATGTTTATTGTCTATGTATGTCAAGGCTGCAAATACAACCAGTAAAAGTGTAAGCACTTCTAAAGTATTCATACCGACCTCCTTTCTGTTTCCAGAAAGGACAACCGCAAGACTATCCCTACTGCTCTAATCTGACTGAAGAATATTATATCACGTGGTGTCAGATTTTACCAGTACCGACTTCCATTCTATCCTGCTTCCCAAATCACACGATTCACTACTGCACAACTAACATCAAACAACGTCTACGTCATCATTAAACGCAAGTGTCAAGTAAATCTATTCGCCCTCAATACTCTTTTTCTTCTGTAGAAGATTCTAAAAAGCAAGATCGCATTCGTATATACGTATTTATTATTTTATAAAAATTTCATTGTGTCAGGCACTCCTTGCATCCTAGGCTCAATCTTCCCAATTGCAAATCGTTATGTTGATATCCATTTTCGAAATTGTCTGATGATTTATACGGCAATTGAATAATGTATTGTTCCTCACTTTCATTTTTCCATTTATACTTAAATGTATAGTCTATAGTAAAATCATCTAGCATCTTTTCCATCATCTTATTTAAGTTAATTTCCAAATCTTCATTACCTTGATTTTTAAATTTACTATCTTGCAAAACATTCAAAATCATTATCGTATCATCAATATTTCGTTGTTGTAATTCTATATTTTCAAAAAGTACCAAATCCCCTTCTTGAAGTTTCTTATTTGAATTTTCCAAAGCAGTTTCATATATTTTCCGTAGCATAATAGATTTTGTTGTTTTGACATCAAAATTCTCATATACTCTCTTTTTAAAACTTTCTTCATTGGAATATCCTATTTCATTTGCAAAAACATCTTTTTTACCATAAGATCCTGAAATACTACGTTTCAACAATTCTTCTGAAGTTTGCTCCTTTTCTATCGTCTTCATAATCTTATTGTCAATCAACATTGCTATCTCATGTGTTTTGGATGTATTTAGATAAAACAAATTGAATAAATAATTATTTTCCCGCTTTTCCTCCTCATTTGTCTTTTCTAGAATATTTTGCTTTATTATCAAAGCACATAAAAGGAGTATACATGCGAGAAAAGATAAAAAACTATACTTGTTCCAAATCAGTTCACATATATTTTTAACACTAATAGAGATATACAACATCAGAAGTGCCAACATATTAAATATTTCAATTGGCAGATCATAAATAACCACTTTTTCTTCAAATTTTTTGCACAATTTTGAAACAATATAAATAAATAACGGAATAATTACCCAATATTGTTGTAACCCTATAAGCTTAACAATTCGAAACAAAGTGATTTCTAAAAAGAAATATACAAATGAAATAGCAAATATGTAATAAAATTTTTTTATCGTATTTATCATTGTAACAACTCCCTAAATCACGGATGTAATCTATCGAATTATAAATTTCAAATCATACGCAGGCCATCAAATCAATGCTCCGGTTATAAGTAACGAGTCTTCCGCCATCCATCTGAAATATCATCTAATCATTGCATAGGATAATTCAGATTTGTAGTATTATAAAAAATATTTTTTCCCAAGACAAAAGATGCATGTAGATTTCTCTACCCTCATGAACATTCGATATCACTCAAAAGTCTCTTTCTAATTCTTGATCGTCTTAGATAAGGACAAATTTTCTAGGCAATTCCATCAAGACTCTTTCAAGAGCCATTTGCTTTTGCCTTAAAACTTATACAAAACTTTTTTCTGTATATCGGCTTATAAATTTAAGCATGAAATTGTGTACGACAGTTCTTGCATTTTGATTTTTACAATTCCACATTGTCAATAGAAACATGTTTTTAAAATGAGGCACTAAATGCAACATATAGTTTGATGCATTTCAAAACGTAGCGAATTCTTATATTGTCATCAATATTTTATCAATAATAACTCTCTTATATCTTTTATCATCATTTCGTATTTTCCTTTTAATGAACCAAAAAGACTATAGGAATATATCCAAATACTTGTTGCGGCCACTAAAATCAACAAAACAGAAGCCAAGTATATCCAACCTTGGAAATCAACACCTATTATTCCCATATTCTCAAACGAAATCGTTAATACGCTGCAGTTTACGATGCCCAGCGGTCTCCATTCTGTTTTAGAACGGCTGTTTTCCGAAGCCAACAGCCGCCCATTTTTAGTTAAAAGATCACCACTTATCGTGTGTTAATCTTGATAGTGTAGTGCTTTGTGGCTCTCTTCATAATGGAATTAGCAGATACCTCATCGTTGAGAATCATTGCTTTCCAGTTATCCGGATCACGCTGGGAGCATACGATAGTGCTTTTTCTCTGTTCGTTCCTCTTTTCGAGCAGCTCGAACAGAATTTTTATTTCCCGTTCGTCAGTGATCGTGTGAAGCAGAAAATCATCTAGGATGATCAGTTCCCATTTGAGATACTTCTTCATCTTGCGAGCATATTTATCATAATCCTGTTCTTTAAGGGCTACCATGCTTTCCAGAAGCTCCTCGCTGTGGAAGTAACCGACGTTATACCGGTTGCAGGCCTTTATGCCGATAGCTTTGGCAAGATAAGACTTTCCAGCATCTGATTCTCCTAGAATGCAGAGATTATAGCCTCTTTCGATAAAGTCAAGGGGAAAAAAGCACCTCGGTTATACCTGCAGGCAGATACTCACGCTTGTCAGAGTCCACACAATCCGCCAATTCCTCCGGAGATCCTTTCAGATGAACTGCTGTCAGCCGATTCTTCAGTGTCGTACTGACTTTTTCCTGAAACTGCGGACCAATCAGTTCTGCAATAAGCGTGAGACGATCCATCTCTAAAAAGCCGGGTCTGTGATACAGATCATCTAAGGTGGCTGCCATTGTTGAAAGTTTAAGCTCATTCAGTTCATCGACAAGCTCGTTCATGAGAGCGGTTCCTGTAAGCATCAGTCATCCACCTCCTCGCGCATCTGATCAGCAAGGGCTCTGCTGCGAGATAAAAGGGTGTCTATACTGGAAGCTTCCGGCGGCATTACATACCCGCCGCGTACCGGTTCTTTCTTTACCGATGTGGAATGATGGTATCCCGCCTCTCCGAGATCGTCTGCTACAACAGATATCGTATTCTTGATGAAGGTGTATTTCTGCTTATTCAGAGCAATCGCCTGCTTACAGCACTCTTCAAGAGCCTTATTACTGTACTTCTTTGTAAAGTTCAGAATACCCAGGCACATACGATAGGTCTGTACTTCATATGGTCTGGATTTGAGAATCGTACGAATAACAGTCTCTGTATTCTTGCCAATGAGCTGGGCTTTCTGGATAAAGTAAGGAGCATTCCACTGGGTAAACCCTTTATAGTTGTCCGGCAGGTGATCAGGATTTGTTGACCACTGACCTTTACGGGTTGCCCTTGGCCATTCGCAAAGGAACTCTCCGGTAAGAGAATAAATACGAACAACAGTTGAAGATGCCTTAATAGATACTTTCTTATGCAAAAACGCTTTATCTACGCTATAATAAGCATTGTCAAAGCGTACGTGGAAGTTGCTTTTGTAAACTTCAGACACAGCATCTTTCATCCATACCCCTCCACTATCATTTGTTTGTAGCGTTATCTATACCATACTCTTATAAATATCGTTTATCAAGCATATTTTTCTAAAATGACAATTCGCGCACACCATTGAATTAACTTATTAAAGTTTATGTATCTGAAAAAACCGGCTTAACACCGGCTTCTTCTCTCTCCTCATCTATCTCTACTCCACTGCAAGCCCCTCTTCCCGGATCACCTGCACCATCTCATCCACATACTTCGCACACAACTCATCACTCTGTGCCTCAACCATCACACGGATCACCGGCTCCGTACCGCTCTCACGCAGAAGGATTCTTCCATCCTCGCCCAAAGCAACGCTGATCCGATCCTTCTCCGCCTGCACACGCGCATTGCCGGTAACCGCAGCCTTGTCCTCAACCTTCACATTCTTCAAAAGCTGCGGGTACATCTGCATCCCCTTGCACAGCGTGCCGAGGCTCTGCTTCTTCTCCAGGATCACCTCCATCAGCATCAATGCCGTAAGGATTCCATCTCCGGTCGTCGCATGCTTACTGAAAATGATATGTCCGGACTGCTCTCCGCCGAGCACATATCCGTTGGCAACCATCGCCTCATTGACATACTTATCGCCAACCGTGGTCACACATACCTCGATGCCCTCCCGCTTCATCGCTTTGAACGATCCCATGTTGGACATGATCGTGGCAACCACCGTATTATTCTGCAGACGGCCACATTCCTTCAGATACTTCCCACATACATACAGGATATAATCCCCGTGCACTTCCATACCGTTCTCATCCACGGCAATACACCGATCCGCATCTCCGTCAAACGCAAATCCGCAATCCAGATTCTTCTCCCGGACAAGTCTCTGCAGATTTTCGATATGTGTCGATCCACATCCCATATTGATGTTGGTACCGTCCGGCTCATTGCCAACCACATATGTTTTGGCACCAAGCGCATCAAACACACTCTTTGCAATATTAAACGTACTTCCGTTGGAACAATCCAGCCCCACGCGCATCCCATCGTAAGATCTGGTAGCCAAAGAAATCAGATAGCCGATGTAACGGTTCCGTCCGATCGCATAATCCCGCGCCACACCAACCTTGTCACGCAGTGCAAAAGGAAGTTCTCCCATCTCACCATCTATGTATTTCTCCAGTGCAGCTTCCACCTCTGCCGATATCTTGTGTCCGTTTCCATCCATGACCTTGATTCCATTGTCATAATATGGATTGTGGCTGGCAGAAACCATAATGCCGCAGTCGAAATTTTCTGTACGGACTACATATGCCACACTTGGCGTAGTGGTAACATGCAGCAAGAATGCATCTGCTCCGGATGCCGTAATACCGGCAACCAGCGCATACTCAAACATGTAGCTGCTGCGACGCGTGTCCTTTCCGATAATGATCCGTCCCCTGTGATTCTGGTTGTAATACCAGCCCAGATAACGTCCAATTTTATATGCATGATCCGCGGTCAATACTTTGTTTGCCTCACCGCGAAAACCGTCTGTTCCAAAATATTTTCCCATGATCATTCTCTTTTCTCGTGTATTCTTTCATGTAAACCTAATTATGCAAATATTATTCACACTTTGTTTATTCAAGAGCTTAGACTCCAACATAGCACAATACTGAATCGTCCATACAGATACTCCAAGATGCTTTGCCAGCTCGAATTCCCAATTTTTTCTCCACTCATAAAGTTGGTGTATATTATCTGTCTGTTTTCATAAATAAATCATTCTATCATATCCCTTTCAACAAATAAATTACAATACTGCAATATTTTTTGAATAGTCCTATGTATCCTGCTTTATGTTTTCTAAAATAATTAATAACCGAAATAATAAAATACGACACCACTTGAACCGGTAAACTCAAAATGTAAAACAAAATCAGTATAATTCCTCCCGATGCAAGGATTTTCAAAAACTGCATTAACATATTTGACTCATTATTATAATTCATTAAGCTGGTAAACGTATTAGCTATTGTCGTAAAATTCAATGGAAGCTCCTGTATCTTCATTCCCGTAATGGTAAAATAGAATCCCATCACAGTGATAATAAATCCTAATGGTAAAAACGATACCTTAAGAAATTCCATATTATTTTTCAACACCTTATTATAATATTGTTCATTACTTCCACATTTTCTAGCCATTCCTACAAAGTAAAACAATAGATATAAAGCCGATGCTACAATAATACCCATACTATTCTCATTTGACAATACTAATGCTAACACCGAAATTGCCGTATATGAAAAACAATATGTAAATAATGGCGTTTCATATCGCAAATATAATTCTTTTGGTTGTATTTTTTCCCATAATTTTACAACTACCGGAATATTCTTAATTCTCGGATATTTTCCACTTATAAAATGTCCTAGCCTTATAAAAGAATTGCCAAATATAGTATCATAAGCATATCCCGCTATGTATACTACTGAAATTAGCGTAACAAATAGCAATCCAACTAAAAATATCATCACTATTATTAACAACATTAATTTTGGTAATAATTCAAGTAATACATCCATACTTTTTTCCTCTGTATCTTTCTTATTTTCTTTTTATAGTCTTTTTTCTCTCTTACATGAATTTTGTCGATTGGCATAATCCATAAAGGGAAAGTAAACAAACTATGCCGACAATAGTAAGTTCCGACACACACGCACACGCTTGCGTTGCCATTGCCAAGATTTTTACATTAAAATTGGGATAACCTATAAACCACAATAATTTTAAATATAATATTTATCCCATCCGGTTGTTTCCACATCAAACGTAACATATGCCTGTTTTTCAGTTCCATCATAGTGGACCTGAAATGCTCCGTCTGATAAACACATAATTTTTTCAATTTTGGTCATTTTATCCACATCTATCGGAAATTGTTTTACCTCTTCCCGAAATATTTCAATAAGCCTACTTTCTAATCTACTCTTTTCTTTTTCATATTTTTTTATAAATCCCTTATCACCCTTTAATTTCTTCAATCGCTCTTTTATTTTTACATATTCATCATTTTTATATAGATTATTTATTATATCTATAGAGCGCTCTGAAAATTGCATTTCTTCCAGTGTAATTGGTATAGCATTTTGTTTCACATAGCGCGCTCTCTCTTTCCAAATGTCTGTAAATGCCTGCCTTACCGTTTTGACGTATTCCTCTGTTATCTCCATTGCTCTATCCAAATATTCCACTTTATTATCATATGTAAGATTAAACGTTGGCATCTGCATATAATATGTAATATCATCCATCAGTCTCATAAAATTATATTGCATATTCCACATCCGCACTGTTATGTGGTAATTCGTTTTCTGATTCATAATCTGCTGCTGTGCCATAATCGTCTCTTCATCAACTTCTAAATGCTGCAATATTTTATTAAGTCCATCCAAAAGTTTATAGACAACCCCAATATCTGCTTTTGCAAACTCACCTTTTCGAATCAGTTTCATATCGGGAGAAGTATATTCCTTTAATATCCATTCAATCAATTCTCCATCTTCTTTTGGGATATTATATTCGCCATCTTTTTTTAATAATTTCGGACAGAAATGTACTGCATTCAATATTTCTAACAAATGTTCATTATCTGTATCATATAATTTTTTCAGTCTTTCTTCTGGGTTAAAATGGCTTTCAATATCTTCCTCATGCAAATATTTTACAATTTTTCTTAAATTCACATATTTATTCGACATAAACTATAACCTCTCACTTCTAGCATCAAAGTCACTTGCTATACCCTTATTATACAGATTATTATTTCAAAATCACTCCCCTTTTTTCTGTTCAATTTTTAGGGGTACACACGATTGAAATTTTTGGGTATTAAAACATATTTTCAACAACCACATCCGTTAGAAATATTCCAGTATAGTTTCGGCATCCTCTGTTAATGGATAATTTTTACATTATGTTCTCATAAATACATAAAATCAAATAGATTTATCCTAAATATTCATGCCTTTTGTGGTACTATACTGGAAAAATATCTAACAAACGACTTTTCAATGGTCCTATTGAATCATTATTACGCAGCAAGAGACACTCCTGTTATAAATAGAATAATAGACTATAATCCAGTTATTTACTTTGATACAGAAGATTAGATATACGTCCGATCAGGCAGGTCAAAAGACCTGCCCGATAACATCTTTTTTCAATTTTAGCTAACCTGTACGAAATGCCCATAAAACCCAAACTTTTCCAACATCTGTCCCTACTAATTGTCTCTAAAAAACATTCGGCAACCCCACTAAATTTTTGGAACCCGTTTATCCAAGGGTGCACTCCCCAAAGTGATCTATTTACTATTTAGCCATGAGCCAGACTTTATGTATTCTCTTCACTTTCTTTTACCAAGACAAATTGGTATATATTTATATATTAATCTGGTCAGATACACAATAAGCAAAATAGTAATCACCGATAAACTCATAGAAAATGGTATATTTCTCCTCAAGCACCCTGTATCTATACAAAACATCTTCGATATTATGCCTATCAACGCACGATACAATGGTCCATGCATCACCAAAATTCCTAATGTTATAGTCCCTAATTTGCTCATAATGCCAGCTATATACCGAGTATGTACTTCCAAATCAGCAGCTATAATAATCGTTGCAACACTTCCGATAACACCTAAAATATAATAAAATATTCCCATCGAATATCCGCGTAGACATGCGATAGTCAGGAAAGAAAACAGCAATAACCACATCACGGTTTTGTACTTCAATTTTCTAAAATCAATCTTTTTTATAAGTACTCCAAAAGCAAAAAATACAACATAACGTAATGCGCGATTTATTCCCCATACCAATTCTACATTCATTAACTTAATACCCAAGACTGAACATACTATGATAGCAACTACAATTCCTGGCTTCGGCAAATACCTTTCCACTACTCCATATAGGACTTTAACTATAAAAAGCACAGGCAAAAACCATAAAACATAATTAAAAGGCAGCCAATAGTAACTGCCCACAAATATTCCACAAAAAGCTTTATCCACAGCTAACTTTGCAGCTTCTGATCTAAATTTATTTTCAAAACCAGTCCAATAAATAAAGGATAAAATACTACATACAAAATACGGAATCATTATAGAATATAAATTTCTCACAACATATCCTTTTAAAGTTTCTCCAAGCTTAAACGTCATACCTGAAACAACAAAAAATAATGGCATATAAAATGTATATATTATTTCGTTAATGTGAAAACTCGTATTAAAACATATATGTGTATAGACTACTAAAAAGATCCCTAATCCCTTTGCAATATCGTAATATCCAATGCGCTCTTTCATTTTATTTTAAGAAACCCTTTCCATAGACACCCTTGGAAATCAATTCTTTAAAATTCTCATAAACCGACTGCCTGTCCTCGGCATAAGTCACACCAAACCATTTATCCTGTGTCGGCAATACCTCAACTGTATGAGTTCCTGTTTTCAGTAAATCTCCAATCAGAACAGGAAGAAGATATTCTGCTTTCATTGGATTATCCAAAACATCTGTCTCAAAGAATTTTACAAAACCATCCTTCAAGACCTGTAAAAATGCAGGTTTTGAAGTTTCATCTTCTGTCGGAAATCCCCACATATTCATAGAAACATAGGAATCCGGATTCAATACTTTTCCATCCGCCTCCGCGCTATTTCCGGTTTTCACAATATTATGCGTCTCAACGATTTCCGATAATGTCATCGTCTGCGCATTTACCTGACAAATTCCTCTAGTAACTCCACCATTGTCCGATAAAGTATTTTTTAGAATAAAACCAGCCATTGCTAATTCATTGTGTGTATGTGAATGTATCAGCCAGTCATGCAATTTTACAAACGCTTCTTTTCCATAATAATCATCTGCATTAATCACAGCAAAAGCAGAATCAATCAAAGGCTCCGCTGCCAGCACTGCCTGTCCGGTTCCCCATGGTTTCGTCCGTCCAACCGGCATCTCTCCCGGAATATTGTTGACATCCTGAAAACAATACTTTACATCAACACCCTTAGAGGCACAAATTTTTCAATTCTGTCCCCAATTATCTCTCTAAAATCCGTCTCAATATCTTTTCGAATAATAAAAATAATCCCATTAAATCCTGCTTCAATTGCATCATAGACCGAGTAATCCATAATCACATGCCCATAATCATCCACCGGAGTCAACTACTTAATTCCTTCTCCGAACCTTGACCCGATTCCAGCAGCCATAATCACTAATGCTGTTTTCTTCATAAAAATTACCCCAATTCCTTCTCACACAATCCCAGTGCCGATGCAATAACAGCATCCATATCATAATACTTGTTTAATGGGGTCAGACCCCTTTTATTCTTCGCAAAGATTATTACTATTTTTATTTTACTTTAACTTTTATACTTGTTTTTTTATCTGATCCGTCTGTTGACGTAACTGTAATTACTACGCATTTTCCCTTTCCTGCTCTCTTGGCAATAATCTTACCCTTTTTACTTACAGTCACATATTTCGTATTAGAACTTGTCCACTTTAATGTAGTATTAGCAGGATTTCCATTAGTAGTAACTACAGCCTTAAGGTTTGCACTTTCTCCTATTTTCAAAGTTTTCGGTGCTTTCTTTATCTTCACGCCTGTTACTGCATTCTTCATAATCTTGAAGGTTATAGAAGCCAATTCCTCTGTTCCGTCTGTAGACTTCGCTGTAATTGTTACTTTCTTCCCAATTCCTGCTTTTTTACAGTTTACAACACCTTTTTTGTTTATTGTCGCATACGATTTATTGCTCGAGCACCAAATTATTGATGTATTATCTAAAGTACTTTCTTTTGTTGAAATTGACAGTTTTACTTTTGTTCCAGCCGCAAGTTTTTTTGACGGAATACCAATAACATACGTTGAATTGTTCAATTCATCCGGATCCTCAAGTTTATTATTATTCTTCGATTCCTCACATGATACTTCAGCGTCACTCTCTCCTGATGGGGATGAACTGTCGCTAGCTGATGAAAAATCTCGGCTATCATTATCTGACTTCACATTATTGGTCTTTTTATGTGAGTCATCCGGTACTTTCACTCCATCCTTAGTGACATTCGTACCATCTTCATCAATAGAAACAACTACATTCGACGATAGTTCACTATACGTTTTAGTCTTAGAGTCATTTTCCGATGCATCTATCGCTATGATCTCGCCATCTGTTTTTTCAAGTAAACATTTGTATGCTCTATCTGTAAAAATAATATGTACGTATGATTTTGTAGCCCCTAGTTCAACTAATATTTTATCATCTGAGTATAACACTTGACTTGCAGCATCCATATTAACAGATTTTGTTCCATTATTCGATAATAGACTTAATTGTGAAATTTCATCATCAAGTACAAAATTATTATTTTTATAGTGTCCTACAGTATTTCCCTGCTTATCTTGGATACAAAATTCAGATTGAGAATTCAATATCAACTCACTTTGTTTAAACGTTAAATCATTTTTTTCATGTTCATACCAATACTGCACTAGTTTTTGTTTCATAGACATTGGATTCGAATCTTCTATTTGCATAACTAAGGTAGCCGTATTCATCAATGTAAACTTTTGTTTATCACTTAGTTGTATAGTAGCCCCACCTGTATTATACCAATTGTCTAACTGCTCTCTTACAAATGCACTATCAATTTCTATCAAATATGAATCTACTAAATCAATTACATTGCCCTCATCATCAATTATTTTATCATATAAATCTGGATAATATCTCATTAATGAGTATTGTAGCATAAAATATTTTCCCTGATTTATATCATCTATTTCTTTCGTCAAATCAACATATAATTTTAGCAATTTTATTGGCAAAATAGATTGTGCCCCAAATTGTGCAATCAAAGAATCTCCTTTAAAAGATCCCACATAATTTGACAGTTCATTATAAACATTTGTAAAACTCTCCACGTCTTTATTTTGATTAATTACTTTTCCAACAAACTCTTTGCATACCTTTTTTGTAAACTTTTTAGGAAACTCTTCTTTTATTTTATCAATAACGTCCTCAGAAATGCCTTCACAATATACCCCTAGATTACTCAAATTTATTTTTCTTTCTAATAAGTCATTACATACCTCTTTAATATCAGCGTTATTAATGTCCTCTTTAATATCAGTATTAAAATAATCACCTGAAATAGATAATACAACTCCGCCTGCATTCTTTAGCAATTCATTCGCATAAATAGAGTAAAAAATACTAGAAAGGGCAGAACGTTGTGTATCCTGTTCATATTCATTATATCTTTGAACAATTTTGTTTACATCTTTGTAGATAGTCGCAAGTTCTTTAACTTCTGAGTTTTTAATTTCATTTTTTTCCCATTTAATAAGTGCCTTTTTTGTAGCATTAATCATTAAAATATCCCGCATAATTGAAGCTGTTGAATCCTTATATGTAACATACGTTCCATAATCATCTTCTGCAACCACGGACGGCATATTATTGCTAACAATTTCTTTACATTTCTCTTTGGTCAAAACATCTTCATATCCATACTCCTCTGCCCATGAATATAATTCTTCTGCATACTGCCCCTTATTCTTCGATGGAATTTCCGGCAATGTATGATCAAATAGATCCGATGAATATTTTACATAATTTGTATTAAACGTTCCATACAAATCAATCCACGTCAACGATCCACCATATGAACTTTTCTGTGCATCTTCCCACCCATTATTATTTGAATGAAATTTGACTCTTGCCTTTACTCCATAAAATGTACAATCAAATAGCCTTGGAGCATCACCTTTAAATTCTATTTGTTGTAATCCACTCTGTGCGAAACTCCAATCGCCTATATACTTTACTCCACTAGGAATACATATTTCGGTCAGATTATTACAATACAAAAATGCATTTTCTTTAATTTTATCAATACTTTTTCCCAATTTAACAATTTTTATATTACTATCGTATGCAAAAAGATATGCTCCAATTGATGTAATATCATCGCCAATAATAACGTTCTTAATTTTATACTTATAAAACCACGGATTTTGTTCATTTACATCATAATCAAAAGTATCTCCTGATCCTGAAATTTTAAGCGTTAAATTATCAACATCCCCACTTACCGACCAATATGCATTTTCACCACATTTTTGCTCTTCCAACTGCCATTGAAAAATTGGTCCATATCCAGACATTGTCCATACATTATCAAAATCAAATCCTTTAAACGAATTAGTATCCAAGAACTGATTGCTGTCTAGTTCCACAGAATTTTTTGTTACTATAGCATTGGCATTTAAATTTTTTTCTTTCTCATAGTACGCATTCTCCATAGTAATCATTTGCGTACCCCATCCCGCAATCTCTGCTTCTGCAATGCCCTCATACGATTTTGATTTTCCTGAAATTTCTCCTAAGTTATAGAAATTTTGTATCGAAAGACTTCCATATGTAAAAGTACCTCCGTAACCAGCAAGTCCTCCCGCTACAGTTCCTGATACCTTCCCAGTGTTATACAAATTATCCATTTTGGAAAGTCTCCATCCCACATATGCCACTCCCACAATTCCACCTGCATTTCCTTCTGTAGCAGATATATTTCCAAAATTGCATACTTGAGATATTTCAAACGTTTTCATGTTAGAATCAATTTCACCAATTATGCCTCCAATTTTTGAACAACCACCAATGGTTCCTTCATTAATCGATTTTGAGACCATAATTCCCTGTGAATCCGTTTCCGCTATAAAGCATCCACCTAGACCTCCCACAAACTCATTTCCCGATACACTACCGGAATTTCTACAATTATTAATCAATAGCTTATCATTCGTTGAACCCGAATTACTATAATTTCCAATTATTCCTCCAACCTTATTTTCCTTTCCTTCCACAGAAGCATAATTGGAACAATTAACAAAATTGATAGGTCCTGTTATCCGACGTCCAACACCATCTCCAACAAATCCGCCTACGGAATCCTTGCCACTTATTTTTCCCATTACAGTCACATTTGTGCAGTCTAAAAAGGTTGCATGTCCAACTAGTCCTCCAGTTTTGGATTCCCCAGCAACAAAAATGTTCTTTAGTTGTATATTTTTTATTGTCGGAATACTATTCAAACTCAATTCACGAAAAAAACCAGTTTTATCCTCATTTGAATTTATATAAACTCCTACAATACTATGTCCGTTACCATCTAATGTTCCAGCAAAATTCCCGCCTATTGGCTCCCAAATATTTTGTGGGCTCTGGCTTTTACTCCATTCACTATAATTTGTTACATCATTCAAATATATATCATCCGAAATATCAATATATTTATTATAAAAATTTTCTCCATTTGTTATTTCATCTGCAAAATAGCGTAATTCTGCACCATTTGAAATAATATATGGGTTTGAAACAGTACCATCTCCTGAATCAAATTTCTTTGCAACATCGCCTTCCCAAATATTATCTTTTACATCAATTTCCATCGATTCATGTTCAACGGCCTGAACGCTCATTGGAATATTAGTAAAAAATACAACAAACGCAAGTATATATACAACTCCACATTTAAACTTTTTCTGCATGTTCATTTATGTTTCCTTCCTTTATCTGTAGCAATTGGATTCAAAAGCAAATTGTATTGTAAACGCTCCATAGTGGGTACACCCACATAAGCAACCGCTCCGAAGAGCGGCATATCATTAAAGTTGCTTTCTACATTCCACTGGCAGCGTATCTGACCAGGGAAGCAGATCTTCACAGAAATCCAC